>OQVZ01000638.1_pt1 | contig 13447 bp, 15 predicted proteins | sample 1691571 | NCBI WGS metagenome assembly OQVZ01 (sample SAMN03418261, study PRJEB22391) | human gut metagenome | biome: human-gut; feature: organic feature; material: feces | host: Homo sapiens | place: Tanzania | collected 2013-01
GTTGCGAAATAGGCAGTACAGTCTTGTAGAAGTCACCCTTCGGCATATCCTCGGGCAGAGTGTTGAGCCATTCGTCGATGCACGGAGCGCAATGGTAGTAGATGTGTCCCTTATAGCCCATAATGCCCGTCTGCATACTGACAACATCATCCATAGGACCCTTCTTCCAACCCTCCACGTCACGACGGAGCTGCATCTCGCGAGCCTTGAGGAAGTCGCACGGGTCATACTCATAGCTTATGGCAAGCGGCACGATGTGCAACTGAAGAAGACGTTCGGCCACAGAGCCTTCGCCACCCATAGTCATCATCTTAAGGATAGCCTCCTGGGTGCGGTCGTCAGAATTCTTGGCACGTCCCTCGCGCTGGGCAATCCAAATGTTGTCGTTCTTCTCGTTGATGACGAAGTGCATATACTCCGACAGTCGCTTCGAAGCCATGAGCATCTGGCGCATAGGCAATGAGCGTTCCACGATGAACGACTTGTTGATGCGCACAAGGTCTTTCACCCAAGGCAATTTGAGCAGGTTGTCACCAATGGCTATCTCGGTAGTGGTGTCGCTACCAGCATCGAAGAGCGATACATGAAGCAAGGCTGAGTCGAGCACTATGTCACGATGGTTGCTCACGAAGGTATGACGCTTGCCGAGGTCGATGTTCTTGAAATCGGTGTCGATTCCGAGGCTTGCCTTGGCAAGCAGCTTCTTAAGAAAATCGTAGCAGAAAGTCTTCTGAAAATCGAGGTTTGTCTTGCACTGGTGCATCTTCATGCCAATAGCCTCCTTAGGCACACCGGGATAAAGATAGGCAAGCACTTGAAGGAACTGCTCGTTCTGGAGCATACGGTCGAACACTTCGGGCAACTCGTTAGGCTCGAAAGGACGTATTGAGTCAAAATCGTGTAGAGTCATAAGGCAAAATGATTAAGATTTAAGATTTTTATTTTAATTGATAATTATGATTTGCTTTGCAGCAAATCATAATTATCAGTATTCTTAATGAAACTGGTTCTCGGTAGCGATCTGCAGATTGTATCCGGGTTTTGTCAGCCCTTCGTTCATGGCATCCTCTTTAAGGTGCATGAAAGTGGCGTCATTATCGGTCTTCGAATAGGAATTGCGGTCGCCGAGATTTTCAAGATGCTGGTCGTATTCACCGAGCTTACCGCTACGTTCCTTGAGTTCCTTTGCTATCTTGCGCCGCTTCTTCTTTTCCTCATTGTCCAGTTGTGGATCGGACAGCGAGGCATTGACTTTGTCAGAAATCTCCGCAAGCAGTGACGGAGTTAGTTCCAGTGTTTCATCCTGCCTGGCGTTGTCTTGTGCTATACAGTCGTCAATTTGGGCAAGCAGAGACTTTACCTTGTCAATAAGCCTGGCACGGTTACGTTCTACTGTCTTACGCCAGACAAATGTATACTTGTTGGCCTTCGACTCTATCTTCGTGCCGTCCACATACTCCACGTCGAGACTCACAAATCCCTTCTCTGCAAGAACGAGCACAAGCTGTGTGAATATGTTGTTGATCTCGTCCTTCAGACGGTTGCGGAAACGGTTGATTGTTATGAAGTCAGGCTTTTCATATCCTGACAGCCATATGAAATGTATGTCGCGCAGGAGCAATTGCTCTATACGGCGACATGAATAGATATTGTTCATATAGGCATAGATGATGACCTTGAGCATCATGCGTGGATGGTACGGACACCTGCCCATACCGTTGTATAATTTGTTGACAGAACTCATGTCAAGATGGTCCACAATGCTGGAAACAATGCGGACGGGGTCGTTTTCCGCAATATTTTCATCGATTCGTTGCGGAAAAAGAACCATTTGGTTGGTGGTATAAGAACGAAAGTGTAACTTTGCCATAGTTAAATTTTTCTATGGTCTAAAGTTACAACAACTTTTAGACATAGCAAAGCCCTGGCTTGTGAAAGTCAGGGCTTTGTGATTTTTTTAGAATAAGAGAGTTTTGACCACCCTCTCCTACATTTGCATTAAAAGCATATCCAACAAATTCAAAATTCGGTGCAACGCACCGATAAATTCCTGTTTATCGCGCTAAGATAAATATAAACACACAAAAAAAACTTCCGTAGAAATGACTACCTGATTGGTTGTCAGTTTCTACGGAAGTTGTCCGTTTTATTACAGTCTGTCTGTATTAGAGCAGAGCGTCGAACTTCTTTCTGAGGTCGCCTTCTGTGATGGCACCTACGTGCTTGTCAACGAGCTCACCACCCTTGAAGAAGAGGATTGTGCGGGTCGCGGACGCTTCCCGTACGAGCGATGCTGTCAGACGCCACCACCGGCTTGCCGCCGTTAAGCGGAGTATAATTGAATCCGTCATCGCTGACCGCATACGATATCTGCTCCTGATGAGGATCGTTGCCGGTGAAATACACGAACAGGTATTTGTTGCGTGCGTTGGACGTTACTACTGCCGAGAACAGGGTCACGGCCAAGAATAAAAATCTGAGTAATTTGCTCTGCATTCTTTCTTAAAAGGTTATAGGTTTTTAATTTTCAGATGCAAAGTTACAACATAACTCAATGACATGACGGACTATTATCGTTCAAAAAAGGGCATTATTCGGCGAAACTGCTAAAATCCGTTTCTATTATTGTTCGCAAACTATAGGCATCTTATCGCCATATCCTTTTGCTGAGAACGAAAACGGACTATAGCTTATACGATGACACAACTTGCATTGATACACTCCACGGACTGTCCAGAAGAAGCCACCTACACGCGATTTCTCACCGACCGTCATATCCAGGTCTGGTTCGAGCTGTCCGTCATCGCCAAGTACGGGTTCGGCAAAGATACGCAATCCTACGCAATCATCCCCCTCACTCAGGTCCATATAGCGTATATCCGTGGGGCCAACGTCATAAGATTTGTCTCTGAAGTTGCTACCAGCCACGGCTACCAATGTCATCTTTTCGTCATCTTCATTAGTGGTGGAGATGGTATCGCTGCACATCTCTGACACTCCTCCCTTCATGTCATACACCTTCATTTCGTTGGCGGGCAACTCAGCCACGTTGTGTAACACACCACCGCTGTTTGTTTGTGTCCAACCCTCTTTGTCGCCTCCACCAAACCAATAGGCATAAGTCCATTCTTGAGCGGTGGGCAGACGGAAATGCAGCGGCAGATTCTTTTCCATCGCATATTTATTAAGATTGCCAATGATGATGTCTGCGTCCTCAGGTGTGACATTAGTAACGGGAGTGTTGTCGCCAGCCTTCCATCCTTGCGTATTTTCCGGGTGTAGCTCCGCCCACTGGGCTCTTGTCATCTCTGTTTCTGCCACATATATAGCGGTGCTGTCTTTTGTGTTGACAGCGAGATGGAACTTCATCTCCACGCCACCGTATTTGAAAACCCAAGCATTCGACTGTATGCATGTGTTGCATATCTTTTCATTCTTATGTGAATGATTTTCCTTTTCGTAACGATAATTCTTAATGCCGCACTTCTTGCATTTGTAGGTGTACATCACTTTCTCTTCGTGGTACAACCTTGTGCTTTTGCCCGTTAACGCCACAGTTTCCTTCTTCTCAAAGACAAAGTCGTGTGGCGGACACAATGCCCGGTTACGCCATTCCGTCTCATTACGTTTCGATACCAGTCGTTTTATATGCTTAGCCTGACAGATGTAATATGTGGATATGGTCTTGTCTATACGTTCGTAATCTCCCACTTTGACCGGCTCCTTTTTCTCCACTTCCTCTGTGTAATAACCATTTGGACAACATTTCTGATTTGCCGCATCGGTATCATAGTTCGGAAATATATCGACGTCCGTGACAAGTCCTAAGTCTCTGCGCTCACCACATTCCATACACACCTGATAGATGTTGAACTTTGTGGTCTGCATGACATTGCATTTGTCTGCTGATATTCGGTTCTTGATTTCGTTGCCATCCGAGTCGCCACGTCGTATGTCGCCCCATACATGCTTGCATTCAGAATCGCCGAACTTCACGAGCACCTCAGTCTCAGTCGGAGTAGGCGGAACGATGTTCTGCTCTACGTATGGTGTACGAACCCAGTAATGACAGTCCACATTCTTATATATAAGAGCTCCGTCCATAGAATAGATGTCGACAAAAGCAGATATGGTGTCATTCTCATGTTTTTGTTCCAGTTCGCTATCCTCGTCTGCAAGCATCGTTATAGCCTCAGGAATGAAAATGCCAAACGGCTCCCAGTCATGACGTATACGTCGGATACTGTTGGTTTGTCTGGAGCGTTCTTCTATGTTCTCGTCCTTATAAGCCTGTTGGCTGTACTGTTCTTTGGCATAATATATACGGTTGTTGCCGTTTTTATCGAACTCGTCTTTCAGTTCATAGAACATACATGGTCTGTCACGACGGAGCAGGCCGTGATAGAAGCTGACACGCACTTCAAACTCGTCAAGGTGATTCAGCCGGGCGCCGTCAAACGGCTGGTAGGAGATTTTTACAAATTGTCCGCAAAAGTCATTTGCCGCCGGGTCTTCATACGGATACTTTGCCATTAACCGCATTGCCTCCTTTGATGCTTGCTCAGACCATTCAAGCGCACCGTCACTTTCTGTGCATATCCTTAACAGCTTGTAGTTGAACCATGCATTGTGTTCTCCCGTATCATTTACTTTGGGGTAGATGCTTACCAGAGGCTTTGAACCTGAAGTACGGTAAACGTCAATGGAGTAATACAGCGTGCACGAAGAATAATAGGTGCCTCCAAGCTTCGATGTCATATGCATGGAAAAAAGGTCATAAGGCACAAATAACGTACGTTCCTGGTCAAGTGGATGTTTCTGGTCATAGAGAATCTCCATAACATATTGGGGGTGTTCGGTTTCACCGGAAACATACGGGAATGGCACTTTCATGTCCTGGTCGTTCCAAAGCTTCACCTGCACTTTGTAAGATTCGCTGTTCAAGTAGAATTTCTTGTCATAGTTATAAAAGCGGAGCTTTAGATTATAACCATATTCTCCATCATGAGTGACAAGGTTTTTGTCGAATTTCAACAACGAATAAATCATGTGCTTTTCTTCCGCACTTGCATTGCTGAACGACAGCAATGCAAGTGTGAATAAGAGAATGCTAAAAATCTTTCTCATATTTAGGGTCTGATTATGGCTTTAGCGTTTAGCATGGATGATGGGGCAGACTGCTGCTGAACGAATCGGAGGTAAGATAGAAATAATAAACCTCGTTATTCTCTATCACTTCCTTGAAAATCTTGTATACTATTGCTCCTGAAATCTTTGACAAATCAAGGTAACGTTCCTCATACTGCGCCTCGTTCTCGCCGAAATCGCGGGCTGTGAACACCTTTACCATGTTGCGGTTGGGCTGGAGGAAATATGTCTTGACGCCATTTTCCACCTCTGATTCCAACGAATACTTGCCTACGGGAGCAAGGTCTGCGTCCTCCACCAACGTACTGAAACGCACTCTGTACTTGAAGACAAGTACATTGCCGATTTTCTTGCCGAGCATCAGATAGTCATATCCCTGCGGTACAGACACTTGGGCAAGGTAAAGATCCTCGGTGCCTTTGAGGGGAGCTGCTCGCCAACCCATATTTCCCTCATCGTACTCTCTGTACTCCTGCCAATACGGCATGTTATAGAAGTCTGACTGCATGGGGGCGGTGCCGGTCTTCTGCATAACGCTCTTGCTGATATATACAGTCTTGCCGTCTACAACCGTCTTGACCCATGCTGCGTCCGTACCCATATCGTTCACTATTTCTCCCTTCTCAATCCGAGTGCGTTCGCCTGCTTCGGCAAGTCTCGCCTTGGTGTTGGGCTGTACACGCATGTTGGCTGTGGAGCCTTTAGGATGATAAAGCGTACCGGGAGCATCAAACGTAAGACCTTTAAGCACGTCGCTCCATGTGTTTTGGGCTGAAACGCCCAACATGTTCATTGAAAGAAAACATGTCAGAATAAATGATAACAACTTGTTCATAACTATTAGGATTTTGATAAAATTTATATTCTGAATACAAAAGTATTATATTTTTTTTAATCAAACAAAAAATTACTAAGCATTCGAAGCTTCCGCCGAAGACAATATTTGCATTTCTAATGCTCAATACTCCTCGTTCAGCGCACAAAGAAATCCTTGGTGCGAAATTCGCGAGTTTTGAGCGTGCAGCGGTAGCGTGCTGATATATAGGACATTATGCTGCCAAGATGAAAAGTGTGCAATGGATGACGGAGCCAAACAAGCATCTTTGGGTTGCAATAGAGCCACTTTTTACACACCAACACAGCCTCTATTGCCATACAAAAGAGCCTCTCTTCCACACCAACAGTGGCTCTGTTGGAGCGGAAAAGAGGCTCTTCTTGTATATTATGGGGGCAACAGCGTTACAAAATACCATAAAAACCGCTTCAGAAATCTCTAAAAGCGATTTTTATTTTGTAACAGATTTTTACCGTTTGTACGATATTTGCATGGGACATGAAGACATGTTTGTTAGCTGATTTGGCAAACTGTAGGAGCCGCGGGCATTCCTGCCCGCGGCATTGCAGCAAGATACTCAGTAGGTTACAGCTGCTTGCAGTGCTGCGGGCAGGAATGCCCGCAGCTCCTACGATTTGCCTTTTCTCGCTATTTTTTTAGTTTTGACTCACCCTCCTCTTATACTCTTATTTAGCAAGTCTCATACAACATAACCATTTATTACGACAAACCATTAGTAGGAATATATGGATAGCCGTCAAAACATTATAATATATCGTACAAGTGACGGTAAAGCATCGGTCGCTCTTTATGCTACTGACGGAAAGGTTTGGCTTAACCAGCAGCAGATGGCAGAACTTTTTGCCACCTCCAAACCAAATATCAGTATGCATATATCAAATATATTGAAAGATAAGGAGTTGGCGGAAAAATCAGTTGTTAAGAAATTCTTAACAACTGCTACCGATGGCAAGAGTTATAATGTTGTTTTTGGGGAGAAAACAAATTGAAGCAAAGAAGGCTGATGATGACGATATGAAGGCACTTGAAGATTTAGAAACCATGATAAAATCGAAGCATTGACATTGGTCCCCAAAAACAGGTGCCGGTCTACCTTCTTTGTTTATAGTTTTACAAGTTGGAACTTGTGATACTGTAATATATAATAAGGAGAACATCCACAAGGATGCTCTCCTTTTTTCTTTCTATCCAATGCTTGTTCCCCTAAAGTCACTCCATTTCCGTCGGACGGCGTTCGGTGTCCGATCGGATTGCGTTCGGTGTCCAATCAGATTGCGTTCGGTGCCCGATCGGATTGCGTTCGGAGTCCGATCGGACGGCGTTCGGAGAACGATGGTAAAGCGACGGCAACTGCCGCGTTAACACTGAAATGATTGTTTGCGAACACACGCCGCAAACTATCTAAAAGAACGTGAAAAAGCAGAAAAACTCGCGGTTTTATTTGGCTGATACGCCGAAATAGTCTATATTTGCGCTGTCTTAGTTACATAACGGCATTGACGTTAGCCGACGAAAGACAAACAATTTAAAAACGAAAGAATCTATTATCAACTAAAAAACCTTTTATACTATGAACGTAGAGAAAATCATGCATGATCTCGAGGCTAAGCACCCGGGAGAAGCCGAGTATTTGCAGGCAGTACGCGAAGTTCTTATCTCAATCGAGGACGTTTACAACCAGCACCCAGAGTTCGAGAAAGTTAAGCTTATCGAGCGCCTTGTAGAGCCGGAGCGCATCATCACTTTCCGTGTTCCTTGGACAGACGACAACGGTGAGGTACATGTAAACATCGGCTACCGCGTACAGTTCAACGGCGCCATTGGCCCGTACAAAGGCGGCTTGCGTTTCCACCCGTCAGTGAACCTCTCAATTCTGAAGTTCCTCGGTTTCGAGCAGACATTCAAGAACGCACTCACCACATTGCCTATGGGCGGTGGCAAGGGCGGTTCAGACTTCTCTATCCGCGGCCGTTCAGACGCAGAAGTTATGCGTTTCTGCCAGGCATTCATGACAGAGCTCTATCGCCACATCGGTCCTGATGAGGACGTACCGGCAGGCGATATCGGCGTAGGCGGCAGAGAGATCGGCTATCTCTTCGGCATGTATAAGAAGCTCACACACCAGTATCAGGGCGTGCTCACAGGCAAGGGCTTGGAGTTCGGCGGTTCACGCATCCGTCCTGAGGCTACCGGTTACGGCGCACTCTACTTCGTACAGCAGATGCTCGCAACACGCGGTCTCGACATTAAGGACAAGACAATCGCTATCTCTGGCTTCGGCAACGTAGCTTGGGGCGCAGCCAAGAAGGCTACAGAGCTCGGCGGTAAGGTTATCACTATCTCTGGTCCTGACGGATACATCTACGACGAAGCAGGCATCGCAGGCGACAAGATCGACTACATGCTCGAGCTCCGCTCTTCAGGCAACGATGTCTGCCAGCCGTACGAGGACGAGTTCCCAGGCTCTAAGTTCGTTGCAGGCAAGAAACCTTGGGAGGTTAAGGCCGACATCTACCTCACATGCGCTACACAGAACGAGCTCAACGGCGCCGACGCCGACATGATTCTCGCTCAGAAGCCGTTGTGCGTTGCCGAGGTTTCTAACATGGGCTGCACAGCTGAGGCTGTAGACAAGTTTGTTGCTGCTGAGCAGCTCTTCGCTCCTGGCAAGGCTGTCAACGCAGGTGGCGTAGCTACATCTGGTCTCGAGATGACTCAGAACTCTATACGTCTGAGTTGGAGCGAGAAGGAAGTAGACGAGAAGCTCCACTACATCATGCACTCTATCCACGAGCAGTGCGTGAAGTACGGCAAGCGTGCTGACGGCTACATCGACTATGTACGCGGCGCTAACATCGCTGGCTTCATGAAGGTAGCCAACGCTATGATGGCTCAGGGCATCGTATAATGCTCCCGACCGCCGCAAAAAACAATATGAATACGTGAAAATAAGAAATACGACATTAGTAATTCTTGCAACAATAAGCCTTGCCTATGTCTGCGCACAAACGCAGACAGGCAAGGCCTCGTTCTATTCTAAACGTGCCACCGGCTCTCGCACAAGCAGCGGAGAGCGCCTGCATCATGACAGTCTTACGTGCGCTCACCGCACGTTTCCCTTCGGCACATTGCTGCGCGTAACCAACGAGCGCAACGGCAAGCAGGTCATCGTGCGCGTCACCGACCGCGGTCCGCACGGACGCGGACGCATCATCGACCTCTCTTATCGCGCTGCCAGCGAACTCGGCATCATTGCGCAAGGTGTAGCCGTAGTAAAGGTGGAACGTCTGCGTAACACGAAAGTGCCGTTCAAGCCCGAAGACGCCCTGCCCGAAATCGACTTCGAAGTCACCGAATACACGCTGCCCGAAGACGGCGTGTTCCATTTCAACAACAATGATCAGCAGGTGCATGTAAAGAAGCTGCATACGCCTGACAAGAAGAAACAGTCTGTGGTCAAGAAGCAACAGACTACTCATAAGAAGCGTTCTAAGGGCAGGAAGTAGGGTGGAGCTTTTGCCACTCTTCAAGCAAAAGTCCTGCTATGTAGCCGTCGCTACGGCAGTGCATGTCAGCAATGCCTTCGCTAATCATTCTGTAGACATACGAGTCGTAGAAGAACTCCAAGGAGTTTTCTAAAGAAATTCCGCTCTGCTCGCTGAACAGTTTTACGATGCGGGCATATTTCATTTGAAGTATAGTCTTGTTTGCTTCCATTCTCTCGTTTCTTGTTTTTATTTTATCTCTTCTGCCTTGATGAAGTGCAGACTTTTACTGATTACCTTCTGACTGGTGATGCAGATCTGGTGGTTTGGGTGTATGAAAGCCAGACGTTCCAATGCTTCCGTCTTGCTGATGTTGCCAGAGAAGTAAAGATCTATCGTGTTGAAAACCTTGTCGTCTGCTATGCCGCCTGAAACAATATCGTAAAGCTCTGTTGGCTTTCCGGCACGACACGCTGCAACAAAATCAAGCCATTCTTCGTTATAGGCTTCAAACTTTTTGACGTTATACTCACTTAAATCATCATTCAGTATGTAATGATTCAAGAAAGCCTTGTCACCGCGGAATAGAAAGCGTTGCGAATACTTCCGCGCTTGTTCTTCAAGCGCAGTAAGATAGAAACCTTTTCCAAAATCAAGCAAGTCGCGCGAGTGGTATACATCGGGAGTATCAATGATACAATTAGATGCGTGGTATAGTTTCATGCTAAAGTTCCTCTTTTTTTCAGTATATCAATCAAATCGTTCATAATATAGTCCTTGCTGAACGTGTGGAGCACATCGTAGCAAGGCAGAATATATCCGTCCAAGATGCCTGACGAACGAAGCATTTTGTAAACTTTGCTTGCGCTCATGTTAAGACGCTCGGAGAGATTGCCTACGCAATAAGTTATGAAATCCAGCTGATACTCTTGCATAAATTAAAATCTGTGTAGTATTATATTCGCAAATATACTTCTTTTTGACTAATCAGCCAACTTTTATTGCCGTTTTCTTATAATTCGTATGCTTTGTATTGCTATTTTTTCTAACTTTGTAATGCAAAGTATATTAACGTGTTAAAAACAAACTAATCCATGACATCTACCGACTCAAGAACCTCAACTATAAGGAGGATATTGAGGCGGCTGTGAAGAAATAGACGGCTATGCCGACGTTTTGATAAGGATAATTGACGATTTTCAATAAAGATAATTGACGATTTACAAACTGTAACAGAAGGCTTCTGCCTTCACCATAAACAATAGAGTTATGAAGAAATGTTTGATAATGCTTTTAGGTGGAGCGATAACGGTGAGCAGTTGCTCCACTGGCGCAGGCACAGGTGCCTACGCAGGCGGCTCAATGGGTTCGGTGCTTGGCTCCGCAATCGGCGGAATCGTAGGCGGACCGCGCGGACACGATATAGGTACGGTCATAGGTATGGCTACGGGTGCAGCAGCTGGTGCGGCTGTGGGCGACGCTGCCGAGAAGAAGCAGCGCCAGAGTGTGGGCATGCCGACAGAAGAACAGCAGCAGCGCAGACCGTCTGAGCGCGAGATGCGTGCGCGCCGCAACCAGCGCATTCAGCGTGAGAAGGCTATGCAGCGTCAGCGTCAGCAGATGCAGCAGAACGATGGCGAATACGATGATGATGTGTACTTCGACGCGAAGAAGCCAAGAGAGATTGACGCGAAGAAGCTCAGAACTTATGATGCTGAGGAGCCAGGAAAGTCAGAAAGCCCTATGCCGTTCTACAATAACGAGGGCTTCCCGGAGGGTCAGCACTTCAAGCTGGAGCGCATACCGAGAAAACAAATCGACAACGATGTGCAGGAGGAACAGCCGCAGGAGAGCCGTCTTGACACTGATATCGTTGTCGATGAAACCAATTCAAGTGACGACAGTTTCGACTTTGAAAAGGGAGAATAATAAGAAGACTTGTAATAAAAGTAGCGGAGGTCTCTGGCCTCCGCAGCACGCAACAATGGTAGCTCTTTAAATTAATAAAGACTTCTATCAGACTTGGTGCTGCGGAGGCCGGAGACCTCCGCTACTTTTTTTATTTCAGCACAAACACCTTTGTCTCGTGCGCAGCCACGGTGCCCTTCCATTTGTTTGCACGCTGCGCTATGTTGCGGTGCTGCCAAACGTCGCGCACGGTGTACTTGCCGTTGAGTCCGACGGTGGCGAAGTTGAGGCTCACGCGCTGTGCTGCGTCCGACGGATTGAGGATAGCCACGGCGTGCGAACCGTCAGCCAGCGGTTTCACGTATACCTGCTGCGTCGGCTCGTTCACGATGCGCTCCGCAGCCTTGCCCAGAGCGTCCTGATTGATGGCAATAATCTCCTTGTTGAGCAGTATGCGGCGGTCGTCGTCGGTCACGTTGCGCAGGTCGTTGGTCATGGCGAGCACCGACGAGAGCATACACCACATGCTCATCTGTGTCTGATATTCGGTCTGAGTGCAGCCCACACCGCCGAGATCGCTCGACGGACCGCCCGTTCCGCGCAGACCAACCACGAGCATGTCCATGTCGGGCCACTGTCCCGGACGCGCATGCTTGGCGAGCGGCGCCGTTATGTTCACGATGTCGAGAATGCCCATGCCGCCTTCCTTCACTATGTCCTTCCACATGTCGCGCACGTCGTATGAAGTGCGCCAGAGCTGTCCGCCTACTTCCTCGCACCACTCCTCGCCTTGGCGCTGTCCCCATTCGCAGATGCCGAGCACGATGTCGCGACCAGAGTTCTGCAGCGCGTTTGCCATTGTGCGGTAGCGCTGTCTTGCTGTGGCGCTGTCCTCAGGCGCGTTGCAGTAGTCGTACTTCAGATAGTCGATGCCCCACGAAGCGAAGGTGCGTGCGTCCTGCTCCTCGAAACCGAGGCTCGCTGTCCATCCGCCGCAGGTGAGTTGCGCCGCATCCGAGTAGATGCCGAGCTTCAGACCCTTAGAGTGGACATAGTCGGCGAGCGCCTTTATGCCCGACGGGAACTTCTCAGGGTCGGGTATGATGTTGTTCTGACGGTCGCGTCCGCCCTGCCAGAGGTCGTCGATGAAGATATATTCGTAGCCGGCGTCGCGGAAACCGCCTTCAACCATGGCGTCAGCGGTTTCGCGTATGAGCTGTTCGTTGATGTTGCCCTGAAAGAGGTTCCATGTCATCCATCCCATTGGTGGCTTCGGAGCAAGTTGTCGACGCGGGGTGGGGGCGTTCTCTGCCGAAGCGAAGAGCGACGCGAGGCAGAGCGCTGCCGATAGGATAAGCGATTTGTTCATAATGATTTGTCAATTGGTTGTTTGTTATTGTACATAGACTGTGCCGTGGCGATATAAAGCACGGGGCTTCCGTCTGCTTTATATGCCTTGCGCATAGGCTTTTATATTATCACGTACAAATTTAGCAATTATTTCCCGAAGTCCCGTACCAAGTCTCCGATTATTTCATTATCGTGGCACCAGCCCCTCAGCCCACCGCCGGCATATACACCCAATTCGGATGTGCAGGATTCAAGGCACGCAGATCGTTGTTTACCGCAATAGCCTCTTTTGTGGAAAGCGGCCAAAATACAGCGTTATCCACCTGCCCTCCCGCTACACAGTCGGTATTCTCTCCGTCGTAACTTCCGCTTGGCGGAAAGCCTGACGGAGGGCTGACCCCGATTCCCGAATACAGCGGAAACGAGTGGAAATTGACGCTTTTAGATAGTAGACGCAATTTTGCCGTAACGGAAAAAACTGCCGATGCCGCCCCCGACGATACCGTTAAAACTGCTCGTCCGCCTGCTTTTCCACCGTCAACGCAATGTCTGTGAAATTACTTGCGTAATCGGTATTATAATCACCGTTATACTGTTCGCTGAAGACCTTCAGGGTATAGTCGCCCGGTGCAAGGCCGGACGGGATTTTGATCTCAACCGTTCCGTTTTCGGCAGTAGGCTGCGCTACTCTGCCATAATA
>OQVZ01000639.1_pt1 | contig 13426 bp, 6 predicted proteins | sample 1691571 | NCBI WGS metagenome assembly OQVZ01 (sample SAMN03418261, study PRJEB22391) | human gut metagenome | biome: human-gut; feature: organic feature; material: feces | host: Homo sapiens | place: Tanzania | collected 2013-01
TGGTAGTGGTTGGTTATGGTCAGCAGAAGAAGGCTTCTGTCGTGGGTGCCATCACCCAGACCACTGGTAAGGTGTTGGAGCGAGCAGGTGGTGTTTCTGACATCGGTTCTGCCCTGACAGGTAATCTGCCTGGTGTGATTACATCATCTTCATCAGGTATGCCTGGTGATGAGGATCCTAAGATTGTGATTCGTGGTGTGAGCTCCTGGAACTCTTCCGACCCTCTCGTTCTGGTAGATGGTATTGAGCGCCCTATGTCGAGTGTGGATATCCATTCCGTGCAGTCTATCTCTGTATTGAAGGATGCTTCTGCCACCGCCGTTTACGGTGTGAAAGGTGCGAATGGTGTCATCCTGATTACTACCAAGCGTGGTACAGAAGGCAAGGCAAAGATTTCAGCCAGTGCAAGTTCTGCTATCAAGCTGGTATCTAAGTTGCCTGAGACCTATGGTTCAGCCGATGCGCTCTATTATGTGAACCAGGCAATCAAGCATGAGTTGGGACTTTCTCCTTCAAGCTGGGGCGACATCCGTTCTACCGAATTCATCGACAAGTATAATGCTCCAGCCGGCAGTATCGATCCGGAGACCGGATTGCTGATGAGCGAGCGTTATCCGGATGTAGATTGGCAGAAGGAACTCTTCAAGGACTACGCCATGTCTTACAATGCCAATGTGAACATCGCAGGTGGTACCAAGGCTGTGAAATACTATTCAGCCATCGACTATCAGCATGAGGGTGACCTCTTCCGCGAGTGGGAGAACAATCGTGGTTATACCAGTGGTTACGGATTCAACCGTATCAACGTTCGTTCCAACCTCGACTTCCAGCTCACCAAGACTACCACGCTGAAGGCAAACCTTTCGGGTAGCCATGGTATCCGCAAGTCACCTTATGGCTTGGAGAAAGGCTCATGGGCTGAGACCCAGCTTTGGCAGGCAGCTTACTCTGCACCACATGATACCTTCCTGCCACAGTATAGTGATGGTGCGTGGGGCTATTTCCCTAAAGATACTCAAGGTTCTCCAAACTCTGTAACCAATCTTGCACTTTCCGGTGAGCAGTCAACCACCACCACCCGTATCAACACCGACTTTACGCTCGAACAGGATCTTTCCTTTATTACAAAGGGATTGAAGGCATCTGCCCTCGTATCTTGGGACAACGTGTTTGTGGAGGCAAGCCGAGGTATCGACGACCGCAACCATGCTGCCCAGTATAAGTATATCGACCCTGTAACGGGTGTGGTAACCTATAAGGAGAAGCCTGCGGGAAACAACAACTTCGATTTTGTGGAGACCATTGCTTGGAAGACTGATCCGGGTGCACTCAACAACAAACTTACCCAGCGTAACCTCTTCTATCAGGCACAGCTCTATTGGGGACGCAAGTTTGGTCAGCATGATGTTACAGCCATGGGCGTGTTCAACCGCTCTGAGCGTGCTACAGGTTCTCAGTTTACCAACTACCGTGAGGACTGGGCATTCCGTACCACCTATAATTATGCCGACCGCTACATGCTCGAGTATAATGGTGCCTACAACGGTTCTGAGAAGTTCTCCAAGGACAACCGTTTCGCCTTCTTCAATTCAGGTGCTATCGGTTGGAACGTAGCCAACGAGAAATGGTTCAAGCCAGTGGCTGAGACAAAGGTATTCGGCAGAAACCTGGTTGACATCCTCAAGCTTCGCTACTCTTATGGTGAGATTGGTGAGGATAATGTATGGGAGCGCTGGCTCTACCAGACCACCTGGGCTTACGGTGGCAAGACACACCTTGACTCAACCAACCCAGGCAACGAATCCATTTATACCTGGTATAAGGAAACGAAGGTAGGTAACCCTGATATCCACTGGGAGAAGGCAATCAAGAAGAACTTCGGTATCGACTATGCTTTCCTCGGAGGTCTCGTAGCCGGTTCGCTTGAATTCTTCAATGAGAAGCGTTCCGACATCATGATTGCCGGCGGCAGCCGTTCGGTTCCTTTCTATTTCGGTGCCTCTGCTCCTTATATGAACAAGGGTAGGACCAAGACCACAGGTTATGAGCTTGAAGTTCGACTGAAGTATGACTTTGCCAACGGTATCCATGCCTATGCCAACATGAACATGACTCATGCCAAGAATGTGGTTACCGAGCATGATGACCCAGAGTTGCTTCCTTCATATCAGAAGAACGTAGGATACTCTATCGGACAGGCAAAGTGCTATCTCGACAATGGTACTGCACAGTCTTGGGATGATGTCATCGCCATGACTCCTCATAATACCAACGACAACCAGAAGTTGCCAGGTCAGTATATCATCACCGACTTCAATGGTGATGGTGTGATTGATACCAATGATAGTGCGCCTTATGGCTTTACAGGTACTCCTCAGAATACCTACAATGCCACTATCGGTATTGACTACAAGGGATTCAGCATCTATGCACAGTTCTATGGCGTAACCAATGTGAGCCGCTATGTAGCGTTCAACTCACTGCCTAAGCCATACCTTCACACGGTGTTCAAGGAGGGTGCTCACTGGTCAACATCAACTCCAGACGGTATTCCTTCACTCCGCATGAACTCTACTCCAAGTTACTATGAGGGTACTCGCTTCCTCTACGATGGCTCATTCTGCCGCTTGAAGAACCTGGAGGTGGCTTATACCTGGAACGGCGGATGGATCAAGAGTCTCGGTCTCTCGATGTTGAAGGTTTATGTAAATGGTAACAACCTCTTCCTCTGGACTGACATGCCTGACGACCGTGAGTCGAACTTCGCAGGTACAGGTCTTGCTTCTCAGGGTGCATACCCAACAATGAAGCGTATCAACTTCGGTTTCAAGTTAGAGTTGTAAACAGCGTTAATATAACACATTATTTATTATGACAAGAATAATTTCTAAATATAAGTCTGCCTGCCTGGCGTTGGCATTGGGATGTTCTCTCGCCATGACCACCAGCTGTACAGACTATCTTGACAAGTCACCTGAATCGGATGTATCTGCAGAGGCTGCTTTCAAGAATTTCAAGAATTTCCAGGGCTTTACAGAGGAACTTTATCTCTGTATTCCTGACTTCTCCAAGAGTTACTGGACCACGTCCTGGAACTGGGGTGAGGATGATATCCAGTCTGTGGGTATCAACTATCACATGAGCTACAAGGTTGACCAGGGTGACTTCTGGGGCTGGCAGCAGGAATATGACGGATGGGGCGCAAGCTTCATGGACCAGGGAGCCAATTTTGATCCTAATGACCGTTTCAAGCGTGGTCTCTGGAAGGCTGCATGGTATGGCATCCGTAAGGCAAATCTGGGTCTGGAGAATATGGACCTGATGACGGCTGCCACCCAGGAGGAGAAAAACACCATCAAGGGGCAGTTGCTCTTCTTCCGTGGATGGCTTCATTTCCAGCTGATGCAGTATTTCGGCGGTCTGCCATATATTGATCATACTGTAGCTGCCGATAAGCCAATGACTCTTCCTCGCGAGACTTGTCAGGCATGTGCCGAGAAGGCTGCTAAAGACTTCCGTGAGGCTGCAGAGCTTCTGCCTATCGACTGGGATAAGTCTTCTGTTGGTCGCAATACATTAGGCAAGAATGGTTTCCGCATCAACAAGATTACCGCACTTGCCTATGAAGGCAAATCACTCTTGTGGGCAGCTTCTCCACTGGTGAAGAACTGCGATGACAAGATGAATGTAAACGGCAATGCCAGCACCTACGATTACGATACCAACTATGCACAGCAGGCTGCTGAGGCTCTTGGCGAACTCCTTACTCTTGTAGAGACGGGACAGACCCAGTACAAGCTCGTGGATTTTGCTGATTACTCAGATCTGTTCTATACCTGGAACAAGAACATGCTTCCTCCAGGCTCTACCGAGAATATTCTCCGTGATATTCCAACCGATGCATGGCAGAACTCTCACTTCGGAGTGTTCACCGAGTTTGGCGGTCAGATTCTTACAGGTGGTCAGGCTTTCTCACAGCCTACAGCCAACTACGTAAACTATTACGGTATGGCGAATGGTCTTCCTCTTGATGACCCTGAGTCTGGTTTCGACCCAACCCATCCTTGGAAGAACCGCGACCCACGTTTCTATCACGACATCGTATATGATGGTGTAAAGGTGGTAGAGGGAGATATCAAGCCGGATGCCAACCGATATGCCAACCTCTATACAGGAGGTACTTATCGTGATGATATCAACGAGAGCCGCACAGGTTACCTGCTCTATAAGTTCATTCCTATGATTGCCAACAACTATGATTTGGGTAATACTTATAACAAGCTGTACATTGATGTGCCTTACCTGCGTCTTGCCGACTGTTATCTGATGTATGCCGAGGCTTGTGCAGCCGTAGGTGGAGCCACCGTTTCAGCCAAGTGCTCACTCACAGCTCTCGATGCAGTGAACAAGATTCGCGAGCGTGCCGGAGTAGCAGACGTAGCAGCCAAGTTTACCGGCGACAAGAACAAGTTCATGGATGAGGTTCGCCGCGAGCGTGCCGTAGAGCTTGCTTTCGAAGGTCACCGTTTCAACGACCTGCGCCGCTGGTTGCTTCTCGACAAGGCACCATACAACATCAAGACATCGCAGGAGTTTGTACGTGCAGGCAAGTTTGATCCAAAGAATCCACAGGACACCGAGGTATCCGGTTTCAAGGAGAAGACCATTCTTACCCGCCACTTCACAAGCAAGCACTGGTGGATGCCTTTGAAGAAGAAAGACACCAGTATCTATCCTGAGATGTTCCAGAATCCAGGTTGGTAATAGAGTGTGAATCAAGAAAACAATTAAAAGAATAAAGAAGAAAAAATTATGAGCAACATAATTTCAAGATATAAAGCGATTCTTCCGGTTTCCCTCTTCGCTCTGTCTGCACAAGGAGTGATGGCACAGGATGCCCCAGAAGCAGACACCATCAACGTGGCATTCCGCAAGGCGGATGCCCGTGATGTAATCACTCCTGTCAGCACTGTCAAGGTGAAGAATCTGCTGGAGAAGAACTACAATACCTATAGCCTCGACAATATGCAGGCTTTGGCTGCAGGTTATAACGGGTCGCTGTGGAACCAGGGTGATGCACTCGTGCTGATTGACGGTGTGCCACGTGATGCAAACAATGTTTTGCCAACGGAGATTGAAGACATTACCTTCCTCAAGGGTGCTTCAGCCGTTGTTCTCTATGGTAGCCGTGCTGCAAAGGGTGCCATCCTCATCACGACAAAGCGTGGTAAGGTTGAACCGCTGAAAATTACGGCACGTGCCAACTATCAGATGAGTGTAGCGAAGTCTTTCCCTACCTATCTCGATGGTGCGCAGTATATGACGCTTTACAATCAGGCACTTGCCAACGATGGTCTTTCTGCCAAATATTCAGATGAAGACATCTATAACACGGCGGCTGGTACCAATCCTTACCGTTATCCAAACCAGCAGTTCTATAATTCTGATTATCTCAGAAAGAACAAGTCCCGCTATGATGTAACGGCAGAGTTTGAAGGTGGTGGTAAGTTTGCACAGTTCTATACCAACGTGAGCTACTACCGCGAGGGCGATTTCCTCAATTTCGGTGAAGGAAAGAACAACTATACAGACCGTCTGAACGTACGTGGTAACATCGACCTCCAGCTCGCAGACTGGGCTTCGGGTTGGGTGAATGCCAACGCTACCTATTATAACCAGCATGGTTCAAACTCCAAGTTCTGGGATGCTGCTTCCAAATTGCGTCCTAACCGTGTGGCTCCATTCATCCCGCTGTCTTATCTTGACCCGATGGATGCCAATTCTCTGGCTCTCATCAATAACTCAAGAAATATCATCACCAATCCTGCGGGATTGCCAGCCGGACAGTATTTCCTGGGTGCTACACAGGAAGACCAGACCAATGCCTTCGCAGATATGTATGCTGCAGGCTACAATACCTGGACATCCCGTCAGATGCAGTTTGATACAGGTGTCAAGTTTGATCTGTCCTCTGTACTCAAGGGCTTGAGCTTCAAGACCATGTTTGCGGTTGACTATTCTACGTCATACACCACATCCTTGAACGACAGTTATGCAACCTTCGGTGCCAGCTGGACTCAGTTTGACGGCAAGCAGATTATCGGTTCCGTCACACAGTATGGTGAGGATAAGCATACAGGTACGCTGAACTCCAGCAACTCAAAAGAGCGCCAGACGCTTGCCTGGACCGGACAGTTTGACTACGTTAACTCCTTCGGCAATCACAATGTGAATGCCACCTTGCTCGCCAATGGTTATCAGCAGACCATCAGCGGTGAGTATCACAAGGTAAGCAATGCCAACCTGGGACTTCTCGTGTCATACAACTATGCACATAAGTACTATGCCGACCTGGCTGCCAATGTGGTACACTCAGCCAAGCTTCCTGAGGGCAACCGCAATGCCATCTCTCCATCGGCAACTCTCGGTTGGAGACTCTCTGAAGAGAATTTCCTGAAGGATGTAAACTGGCTCGATGACCTCCGTCTTACTGCAGGTTATACCGTCTTGAACCAGGATCTTGATATCAAAGAGTACTTCATGTATGAGAATATCTTTACGGCTACCGGTACATGGTGGGGATGGTCTGATGCCAACAAAAGCATCCAGACTTCAGACTCTCAGCGTGGTGGTAACGACAAACTGGGCTTCATCAAGCGTAAGGAGTTTAACGTAGGTTTGAATGGTGCGTTGTTGAACAATAGACTTACATTCGCCGTTAACTACTACAACACGGTGACTGATGGTTTGCTTGCTCAGCCAGACTACATCTATCCAAGCTACATGCATACCTACTGGCCTGTATCTACATTCGTACCATACATCAACTACGGCAAGAACCGCCGCACAGGTGTTGACTTCTCTCTCGGTTACAAAGACAAGGTGGGAGACTTCGAATATGGCATCCAGGCATTCGGACAGACCAACAGTTCAAAGAACCTGAAGGTTGCAGAGAATGTAGAGCATGAGTACATGCGTACAGAAGGCAAGCTCATCGATGCCCTTTGGGGCTATGAGTGCTTAGGCTACTACAACAGTCAGGAAGAAATTGACAATGCTGAGGCTAAGAGTTCTTTCGGTACTGTGAAGCCTGGTGACTTGAAATACAAGGACCAGAATGGTGATGGAATTATCGACTCTAAGGACCGTGTGGTTATCGGTCGCTGGAGCGCCAAGTTTACCGGTGGTATGAATCTTACCTTGAAGTACAAGAACTTCACCCTCTTCGCCATGTTGACAGGTCAGTTTGGTGGAAATGCTATCAAGAACGATACCTACAACTGGGTATATGGTGAGCGTAAGTACAGTGATGTGGTACTCGGTGCCTGGACAGAAGATAAGTACAAGAACGGTGAGGCTATCACCTATCCTCGTCTGACAACACAGAGTGGTGACAACAACTTCAATACTTCCGACTACTGGATGTATTCTACAGACCGCATCGACTTGAGCCGCGTGCAGCTTACCTACGATTTCAACAAGTCTCTCTTTGGAGACAAGGCTTTGGTGAAGGGCTTGCAGGTATATGTTAATGGCAGCAGCCTCCTGACGATAGCCGGTGAGCGCAAGCAGATGGAACGCAATGTAGGTTCTGCTCCTCAAACTCGCAGTTTCACCATCGGTGCAAAGGTCGAGTTCTAATATAGATAATTAAGATAATGAAAATGACAAAAGTTATGAACAACTTACTATCAAAATACAAAGTTGGAGCAGTGGTACTCGGACTGGCTCTTTCGATGGGACTGACAAGCTGTGACGACATGTTTAAGCCTGCCATCGAAAACCATCTGGGTTTCGAGTATATGTACGAACATCCAGACTATGCTGATGGTGTACTTGGCAACGCTTATACCCGTCTGCCAAACGGCTCTTACTCATTCAACGATGTCGCTACAGACGATGCTGTGAGCAACGACGCTGCCGACAGCTACCGCAAAATGACAGGTGTAGATAGCTGGACTTCAAGCAACAATCCAGTTGAAACCTGGCGCAACTGCCGTTCTGCCATCCAGTATATCAACCTTTTCCTCGCCAATGTGGATAAGGTAAACTGGAACAGCGATGAGGCTGTGCGTGCTATGTATGAACAGCGTTACATCGGTGAGGCAAAGGGTTTGAGAGCACTCTTCATGTACTATCTGCTCCGTGCCCATGGCGGTTTGGATGCCAATGGAACTCTCCTGGGTGTGCCTAACGATCTTGAGCCAACCAATGTAAACTCGGATTTCAAATCCCTGGAGGTGCGTGCTTCTTATGCCGACTGCATGAAACAGCTTATTGCGGATGCAGAAGAGGCTGTACGTGTGCTCCCTGTTGACTACAAGGATACCGATAACGAGACAATGACTGTCAGCTGCCTCGGCAAATCATATACGGTTACAAAGGCTACTTACAACCGTGTGCTCGGAACCAACTTTGCCGGACGCTTCAGCGGTCGTATTGCCCGTGCCGTTCTTGCCCAAGCTACCTTGATGGCTGCATCACCAGCCTTTGCCAGCGGCAGTGGCGTAACCTACGAGCAGGCAGCTAAGTATGCCAAGGAAGTGCTCGACCTCAATGGCGGCATTTCAGGCATCGATATAAATGGTTTGGAGTGGTATGCAGATGACAACATGAAGGATCTTAAAGCGGCTGAATGTCCTAAGGAAGTACTCTGGCGTACAGAGAAGAGCGAAAACAATGATTTGGAGACCAAGTACTATCCACCATCAATCTATGGTCAGGGTCGTATCAATCCAACCCAGAATCTTGTAGATGCATTCCCTGCAGCCAACGGTTATCCTATTACTGATGCCAACAGCGAATATGATCCGGCTAACCCATACGCCAACCGTGACCCTCGTCTGGCTAAATATATCATCTATAACGGACAGAAGGCTGGTTCAGGAAATGCCGTCATCAATACACAGGCAGACAATGCAACTAATCTTGATGGTCTTAACAAGGACGTTTCCAAGTCAACCCGTACAGGTTACTATATGAAGAAACTCCTCCGTCAGGACATCAATCTGGATCCTACCGTGAAAGGCAAGGCTTTACATTATACAGCCCGCATCCGTTATACAGAGCTTTATCTGGATTATGCAGAGGCAGCCAATGAGGCTTATGGTCCTAAGGGTGGTACAGGTTACTCTGCCTACGATGTAATCAAGGCAATCCGTGAGCGTGCCGGTCTGGGTGAGTTTGGTGAAGATCCATACCTGGAAGAGTGTGCACAGAGCAAGGAAAAGATGCGTGAGCTGATCAGAAACGAGCGCCGCATCGAGCTTTGCTTCGAGGGCTTCCGCTTCTGGGACTTGCGCCGCTGGAAGGCTAACCTTACAGAGGAGGCAAAGGGTATGAGCATCACCAACGAAGAGGCTGGCAAGAAATATACTCCAATCTCAGTGGAAACACGTAACTTCAAGGAGAATGCCTACTATGGTCCAGTGCCATACGACCAGATTCTTAATTTCTCATCACTCGTTCAGAACGCAGGATGGTAAAAAGAACAACATTTGGTAATAAAAAGAAAAAAAGAAGATTATGAATAAAACATTCAGAAAAATAGGAACTGCAATCATGGGACTTGCCTTGGTAGCTGGTCTTTCTACCTCTTGCTCTAACGGTGATTGGGAGGATAACCTTCAGGGAGGTATCGGCCAGGGCGGCAACAACGGTAAGATAACTGTGTCTTTCGCTATGCAGGCACCTATCCGCGTTATCACCCTAGGTAATGACGATGATGCGGTAAACACCGATGACAATGCTCATCAGTTCAAGCTGCAGGCAACTTGGGGTGGTGGCTACAAGAATACCAAGGACTGTAAAATCAGTTATCAGATAGATCCATCTCTTCTGCCAGAAGGCAGTGGTATGGAGGTGCTCCCTGAATCCTACTATACTCTGGAGGATCCTAACACCCTGACTATCCCTAAGGGAAGGATTATTGGTGGTACAACAGTGCATCTTACTGATGCCTTCTTCAACGATCCGAAGGCTGCTACTACTCACTATGTGCTGCCTGTAAGACTCGTTTCTTCCCTCACTGGTGATTCTATCCTTGAAAAGAAGAACTACCAGATGATCTGTGTGAAGTACAAGAATCAGTACTCAGGTATGTATTGCAAGACAGGAACTACCAATATCCAGGATTTGAAGACCATTACCCACAAGAATGAGGATGCGCTTGATGTGGCTTCATCTGTAGATTTCAACACATCTTCCATCACTTTCTCTTATCCTGTAAAGGAGTGGAAGTATGATGACAAAGAGCATATCTGGAGTCAGATTGATGCATCGAAGGAGTTGACCATTACTCTGGCATTCAATGGAGAAAACTGTCAGGTTCTTCAGGACGGCAAGGTTATCGGTAACGGTACCTTCGCTCCTCGTGGCATTCAGGACTTCAGCGACAAGAACCGCATGGCTGATTGTCTGAAGATCAAGTTTAATGCTACTGTAGTGACCAATGCCGGTGATGTAGAGCACGAGAAAACATGGACTATTTCTGCCGACTATGTGATGTCTATGATGAGTCGTGGCAACAAGCTTGAGTCATGGAAGTAATTTCGTAACAAACTAATGAAAATGAATTTAGTAGTATGAAAGTAAATAAATATATTATATCTGCACTGGTCTGCCCATTTGTTTTGGGCAGCTGTGCAGACTGGGATGACTGGAAATATGATGTCGAGAAGCCTCAGACCATCGCTCAGTATGAGTACCTCAACGACTATGCTCCCCTGAAGGAGAATCTGGACCGTAGTGCTCATCCTGGCTTTAAGGTGAGTGGTGCACTCGGCGTGGACGAGTTCAACCAGCAAGGTCCGCTCTTCCGTCTTGCAGCCCATAACTTTGATGAGATTGTTGCAGGCAATGCCATGAAGATGGCTTCTTGTGTCAACGACCAGGGTGTGATGGATTTCAGTAAGGTATCTTCTTTTGTTACCGCAGCAGAGGATGCTGGTGTTTCTATCTATGGTCATACGCTTGCCTGGCATGCTCAGCAGCCTAAGAAATGGCTGACCGGGCTGCTTGTAGATAAGGAGTTACCTCCTTCATCTAATGTCACACGTTGCTTGGTCATTAAGAATGAAAAAGCTGGTGGTCATTGGGATGCTCAATTATATTTCCCTGCTCATTTATCTCAAGGGAAAAAGTATGTCTTCACAATGAATGCAAAAGCTACAGCTCCTTTTGACTTAATTCTATGGGGAGCTCCAGGTGATGCAGGTTTAGGCTCGATTTCAGTAGGTACTCAATGGAATGAATATACCGTTGAATTTACTCCGGCAGCCAATTATGAGAACTTTGTTTTTGCTGCAGGTAAACTGGGCGGTGAACTGGACATCAAGTCTTTGAGTCTTTGTGAAGAAGGTTCTACCAATAATTTGATCGTAAATGGTGATATAAAAGGAGACGAAGTTCCTTGTAATAAGCCATATTCTTGGCATGCTGTAACTTCAACAATTCAAGAGGTGGCCGAAAGTCAAGTGGTTGAAATCCCTGTAAGTGTTGGGCATCTTACCTTTGATGATGGTCAGAACCTCGGTGGATGGGGTATGGATAATGCGCCAAAGATTGTAAATGGTGTTTGTGAGGTTGGTAACAACGCAGCCAAGGAAAATGACTGGAATGCACAGATTAACTATGAGCCAGGGGTCACTTTCGAGAATGGTAAAACCTATCATTTGAAGATGAAAATCAAGGGTTCTGTAGCCGGCGAATTTAGCGCAGTATTCCAGAATCCTGACGGATACAAGGGATGTGGTAACTTCCCTACCATCAAGGTTACAACTGATTGGAAGGAAGTGGATGTTGCTACCACGTGTAATGGTGACAATGCCTTGCGCCTGCTGCTGAGTATCGGTAAATATGCGGGTACCCTCTATATTGATGACTTTGAAGTTTACTACACGAAGTCTGCAAATTCTATTCCTCTCACTCCTCAGGAGAAGTCTGATACCCTTACCTGGGCAATGAACAAATGGGTAAGCGGCATGATGCAGGCTACAGGAGGCAAGGTGAAGGCTTGGGATCTCATCAACGAGGCTATCTCAGGTGGTGGCAACGTAAACGGATTCTATGCTCTTCAGACTGCAGGTGAAAATTCTGAGAATGATTTCTTCTGGCAGGATTACTTCACACCAGAGATGTATGGTCCTATCGTAGAGAAGGCGGCACGTGATGCCTATGCTGCGGTAGAGGGAACAAACCCTGAAGATCTCAAACTCTTCATCAACGATTACAACCTGGAATCAGACTGGGATAACAACCAGAAGGTGAAGTCTCTTGTTTACTGGATTGGTGTTTGGGAAAAGAAGGGTAAGGAACTCGGCTATAACACCAAGATTGATGGTATCGGTTCACAGATGCACATCAGCTACTACGAGAATCCACAGACTCTGGAAAGCAAGAAGAAGGGCATCCAGAACATGCTCAAGATTATGGCAGAGACCGGCAAGCTCGTCCGTATCTCAGAGCTTGATATGGGTTATGTAGATGCTGAGGGCAATGATGTGACTACCGCTCAGTTGGAGAAGCTCCCTATCGATGAGCGTGTGGCTAAGGAAAAGGCAATGGCTGAATACTACAAGTGGATTATCGATCAGTATTTCGCTATCGTTCCTACCAGTCAGCAGTATGGCATCTGCCAGTGGTGTCTCACCGATTCACCTGCAAGCAGCATCTGGCAGGTGGGGAAGAGAAGATAGATAAGGATCGTCACCGTGTAGGTGATCATCACAAAGCGCATCATGCGGCGAAAGCCCGGCACATCAAAGAAAAATGTGTAGACCACCGCGCCGACGAGGTAGACGAACCAGAAGAGGTAGGGAATGAGAAACCACTCGTTGAAGGGAATGAGATCATCGAGCGCGCAGTGCATCTCGATGTAATGCGCGGCGGGATAGAAGCGCTCTACATAGGAAAAGAGCAGACCGAAGGCGGGCCAGAAGAGCAGCAGCCACACATGGGAAAATTCCGGCGTGCAGAGCTTGCCCAAGCGAAAGGCGCGGTAGTCGACAGAGGGGCGGATCATGCCTTGTCTCCCTCCTCGCTCATTTCCGAGAGGATGTGCGCCGCCGCGTCGTGCGGCACGGCGGTATCCAGCGCGTCACCCATCTTTTCAAGCGTATTTTCGTCGCTGAGGAGCTTGAGGCTCACGCGCGCGATCTCGCGCGGCGTCTTGCCTGTGGCCGCGCCGCCCGCGCGCAGGAAAAAGTCCTTGTTGTACTCCTCACAGCCGGCGACCGCGTCGATGAAGACCATGGGGAGGCGCATCGAGGCCGCCTCGGTCACGCTGATGCCGCCGGGTTTGGTGAGATAGAGGTCCGCCGAGTCCATCAGAAGCGCCATGTCCTTCACATAGCCGAGGATGTGGACATTTTTCACGCCGCAAAAGTGCCGGGAGAGGCGGTTATAGAGCCGCTGGTTCGTGCCGCAG
>OQVZ01000641.1_pt1 | contig 13409 bp, 14 predicted proteins | sample 1691571 | NCBI WGS metagenome assembly OQVZ01 (sample SAMN03418261, study PRJEB22391) | human gut metagenome | biome: human-gut; feature: organic feature; material: feces | host: Homo sapiens | place: Tanzania | collected 2013-01
AAAAGAAAAAAGTGAGAAAAAGTTTGGTGTATTCAAAAAATATATGTACCTTTGCTTACATAAATATACTAATGAACTCAAAAGTCTTGCACATACTCATATAATAAATGTTATGCAGATTTGCAAGTTCTTAAACTAACCAAACATTATGCTAAAACAAATTATCAATGGCCGCATACTTACACCAGAAGGCTGGCTCGAAGGCGGCTCAGTAATCATCGACGGCAACAAGATTAAAGCCGTATCAAACAGTGATCTCCACATCGTAGATGCAGAAATCATTGACGCCAAAGGTTGCTATGTAGTACCGGGCGGCATTGAGATGCATGTGCATGGCGGTGGCGGCCGCGACTTTATGGAAGGTTCTGAAGAAGCTTTCCGTGTAGCCATCAAGGCACATATGAAGCATGGCACAACAGCCATTTTCCCCACTCTGTCATCATCAACCGTGCCAATGATTGAGGCTGCCTGCGAGACTTGCGAGAAGCTTATGGCAGAAGAGAACAGCCCCGTACTCGGACTCCACCTCGAAGGCCCTTACTTCAACCCCAAACAGGCTGGCGCACAGATTCCTGAGTGGATCAAGCCTCCAGTAGCCGAGGAATACGAGCCGTTGCTCGACAAGTATCCTTGCATCAAGCGTTGGGACGAGGCTCCTGAGCTTCCTGGCTCAGCAGAGTTCATCAAATCGTGCCGCAAGCACGGCGTTATCGCAGCAATAGGTCACACACGCGCCACATACGAAGACGTTGTGGCTGGCCACGATGCCGGTATGTCGCATGCCACACACTTCTACAACGCTATGCCTGTAGTATACAAAGAGCACGAATTCAAGGTTCCTGGCACAGTTGAGAGTATCTATGCACTCTCAGACATGTCAGTAGAAGTCATCGCCGACGGCATCCACGTGCCACCGGTAATGCTTCGCGTTGTATATCAGATTAAGGGCGTAGAGAAGACTGCCCTCATCACCGACTCATTGGCATGCGCAGCAAGCGACGAGGGTGTAGCATTCGACCCACGCGTAATCCTTGAGGACGGCGTATGTAAGCTCGCCGACCACTCTGCACTTGCCGGTTCTATCGCCACTATGGACCGCCTCATCCGCACATGCGTACAGCAGGCCAACATCCCAATGGAAGACGCATGCCGCATGGCGAGCGAAACTCCAGCCAAGATTATGGGTGTATTCGACCGCAAGGGTTCACTTGAGGACGGCAAAGACGCCGATATCATGATGTTCGACAACGACCTTAAGCTCACATACGTCATGCAGATGGGCAACGAGGTAACCAACGAACTCTAAAACAGTAAAGCTATGCTAAAACAATTTGTCAACGGTCGCATCCTCACACCGAAAGGCTGGCTTGATGGCGGCTCCATCGTAACAGACGGCAACAGAATCAGATGTGTCTCAAACATCGACTTGCACGTTGTAGGAGCTGAAATCATCGACGTCAACGGGGGCTATATAGTTCCCGGCGGTATTGATATGCACACGCACGGAGGTGGCGGACGCGACTTTATCGAAGGCTGCGAAGACGCTTTCCGCAAAGCGGTCAACGCACACTTGAAGCATGGCACTACCTCAATATACCCCACACTGTCGTCATCGACTATCCCTACTATTGAGGCAGCATGCAATGTATGCGAAAAACTCATGGCTGAGGCGAACAGCCCCGTGCTCGGTTTGCACATCGAGGGTTCGTACATCAATCCCAAAGAGGCTGGCGCACAGAACCCCGTACTGATCAAGGCACCGGTAATATACGAATACGAAACGCTGCTCAGCAAATACAAGTGCATAAAGCGTTGGGACGAAGCCCCCGAGCTGCCAGGCTCGGTGCGCTTCATCAAGACATGCAATATGCACGGCGTACTTACTGCACTCACCTGCACACGTGCCACTTACAAGGACGTGGTGGAAGCTCACAAGGCGGGCATGACACACGCTGCACACTTCTACAACGCCATGCCTGTAGTATATAAGGAGCACGAGTTTAAGGTGCCTGGCACCGTAGAGAGCGTATATGCAATGCAGGACATGACTGTCGAGGTCATCGCCGACGGCTTGCATGTGCCGCCAGTAATGCTCAAGGTGCTGCATAAGATTAAGGGAGTAGAGCGTACAGCTCTCATCACCGACTCACTGGCTTATGCCGCAAGTGAAGGCGATGTTTCAGCCGAACCGCGCGTTATTATGGAAGACGGCGTATGCAAGCTTGCCGACCGTTCGGCTCTTGCTGGTTCTATTGCCACTATGGACACCCTCATACGCACCTGCATACAGAAAGCCAACATTCCAATGGAAGACGCTTTCCGCATGGCGAGCGAAACACCTGCTAAAATCATGGGCGTGTTCGACCGCAAGGGTTCTATCGAAGAAGGCAAGGATGCCGACATCATTGTGTTCGACAAGGACATCAACCTCACCTACGTAATGCAGATGGGCAATGAAGTGGTGAACTATCTCTAAAAATAAAAAACGACAAAAGACAACAAGTACAACGTTGGTATACCTTAATACAGAGTATATGATGTTGTACTTGTTGTCTTTTGTCGTTTATTGTATTTATCAGCGTTTGATTTTTACAAACTTCTCCTACTTGTTGTAATCCTTCGGAGTATACCTACGATCGAAATACACCTTCTTCTTGTCTTTATCCGAACGCAGAGTCCACTGAAACGCGAAGCCCTCCTTCATATACGGGCGGAACGATGTACTCTCGCGTATGTTGGTCAACAGAATCTCGGCTATCTTCTCACGGTGAATATCAAAAACCTTGACATTGTCCAGGTCGCCTACAGCCGAACAATAATAGTGATAAGTCTTGGTATCCATTTCAAATGCCACACTGTCGGTACGGAAATTGTTCTGAACCGGCGTCGGGCAATACTTCTTGGTAAACTCACGTGCCTCACGCTGGGCACGTTGCTCCATACTCTCATGACAGCCGCAAAGCATGACAGAACACAAAGCGGCACAAATAGCAAAATATCTCATTTCGTATATGTTATGTTATATTTCTAATAATTAAATCAATAAGAAATGTGAAAGTTTAGATTCACAACCCTTTAAGACATAAATTCTTATGCAAAGTTACCCATTTGTCGGAAAAAACGAGTATCTTTGCACATAAAACTGATATATATCAATGGACAATATAAGGAATTTCTGTATTATTGCCCACATCGACCACGGCAAGTCGACACTTGCCGACCGACTGTTGGAGCGTACGCAAACAATCAAGATAACTGAAGGCCAGATGCTTGACAACATGGACTTGGAGCGCGAGCGTGGTATCACAATCAAGAGCCATGCCATCCAGATGGAGTATAAGCATAACGGCCAGACATATATTCTCAATCTTATTGATACCCCGGGACACGTCGACTTCTCATACGAAGTATCGCGAAGCATTGCTGCCTGCGAGGGTGCGCTGCTCGTTGTAGACGCCACACAGGGCGTTCAGGCGCAGACCATCTCAAACCTCTATATGGCTATAGAACACGACCTTGAGATAATACCCGTGCTGAACAAGATCGACATGCCAAGCGCAATGCCCGACGAGGTAGAGGATGAGATTATAGATCTTATCGGTTGTAAGCGTGAGGACATTCTGCGTGCCTCGGGCAAGACTGGCGAAGGCGTTGACGATGTGCTCAAAGCCATCGTAGAGCGTGTGCCACATCCCGTAGGCGACACAAAGGGTCCGCTTCAGGCACTCATTTTCGACTCGGTATTCAACTCATTCCGCGGTATCATTGCCTACTTCAAGATTGAGAACGGCGAGATACGCAAGGGCGACAAGGTGAAGTTCTTCAACACCGGAATGGAGTATGTGGCAGATGAGGTAGGCGTACTGAAGATGGACATGGTGCCACGTCAGGTGCTCGGCACAGGCGAGGTAGGCTACATCATATCAGGCATCAAGGATGCCACAGAGGTTAAGGTAGGCGATACTATCACCCATGTCAACCGTCCATGTGACAAGGCTATCTCTGGATTCCAGGAAGTCAAGCCTATGGTATTTGCCGGTGTGTATCCCATTGACCCAAGCGAATACGAGAATCTGCGTGCTTCGCTCGAGAAGCTACAGCTCAATGACGCTTCACTGACATTCTCGCCAGAGTCGTCGGTAGCCCTCGGCTTCGGTTTCCGTTGCGGATTCCTCGGACTTCTGCACATGGAGATTGTGCAGGAACGACTCGACCGCGAATTCAACATGGACGTCATCACCACCGTGCCCAACGTATCTTATATGGTATACGACAAACAGGGAGGTGTCAAGGAAGTTCACAATCCGTCGGGATTGCCCGAGCAGACACTCATCGACCATATCGAAGAACCATACATACGCGCAACAATCATCACCACAACCAATTTCATTGGTCCTATCATGACTCTATGTCTTGACAAGCGTGGTGAACTGATCAATCAGGAATACGTAAGCGGCAACCGTGTGGAACTGCACTTCATGCTGCCTCTTGGCGAGATTGTTATCGACTTCTACGACAAGCTTAAGTCGATAAGCAAGGGCTACGCCTCATTCGACTATCATATCGACGGATTCCGTCCGTCACGTCTTGCCAAGCTCGACATTTTGCTCAACGGCGAGCCAGTAGATGCTCTTTCGGCACTGACACATCAAGACAATGCCGTAAGCATGGGACGCAAGATGTGCGAAAAGCTGAAGGATCTCATTCCACGCCAGCAGTTCGACATTGCCATACAGGCAGCCATAGGTGCCAAGATTGTTGCACGCGAAACAATCAAGTGCGTGCGCAAGGACGTGACAGCCAAGTGTTATGGTGGCGACGTAAGCCGTAAGCGCAAGTTGCTCGAAAAGCAGAAGAAGGGCAAGAAGCGTATGAAGCAGATTGGCAACGTCGAGGTTCCGCAGAAGGCATTCCTCGCCGTGCTGAAGCTCGACTAATATCCGACGTAAGAAGGTCGATAAAAACAAAATACATATTCAACCAAACATAAAATAATAAGTCAACTAAACAAATATAGAAAGGAAGGTAACTTATGAAAGAGTTGGTCGGCACAAACACGCGCGACATAGCACGTGAGTTGGCAAGACGTTACAGTACAATGACGCACGATGAGCTCGACGTGCTTGAGAGCATACTTGTACCCATCAAGTACGCCAAAGGCGAAATTGCACTCAGCGAAGGTGAAATATGCAAGAACTTCTTGTATATCGACAAGGGACTCATGCGCCAATTCTACTTTAAGCACGGCAAGGAAGTGACCGAACATCTGGCACAAGACCATACCATCGTAATGTGCATCGAAAGCCTCTTCAAGGAGGAACCAACCAAGCTGCAGATTGAGGCCATCGAGCCTACTGTAGTGTACGCTCTGCCTAAGGCCGAGCTTGAAAGAGTGGCTATGCACAACGTCAACATACAGATACTCTACCGCAAGATATTGGAGGAAAGCCTCATCATGTCGCAGGTACATGCCGACCTTGTGCGCTTTGAGACAGCACAAGACCGCTACAAGAGACTGTGCAAACTGATGCCGCAGGTGGTGTTGCGTGCACCGTTGGTGTACATAGCAAGCTATCTGCAGATGACCCCCGAGACATTGTCGCGTGTACGTGCATCTACTCTTCTCGACTAAGAGAGAACGTCACGCTATACAAATGACTTTTAACATTATCACAAAATGAAAAAAATATTGTTGTTAGGTTCGGGCGAATTGGGCAAAGAGTTTGTCATCGCCGCAAAGCGTGCAGGACAATATGTCATTGCATGCGACAGATACGAAGGCGCACCGGCAATGCAGGTTGCCGACGAGCACGAAGTGTTCAACATGCTTGATGGCGATGCCTTGACTGCTGTTGTTGAGCGTCATCACCCCGACATCATTGTGCCTGAAATCGAGGCAATACGCACCGAGCGTCTTTTCGACTTCGAGAAGGAAGGCATTCAGGTGGTGCCGAGCGCCCGCGCCGTAAACTATACAATGAATCGCAAGGCCATACGCGACCTCGCAGCAAAAGAATTGGGTCTGCGCACAGCCAAATACTTCTACGCCACCACTCTCGAACAGCTCCGCGAGCACTCTAAAGAGATTGGTTTCCCATGCGTTATCAAGCCTCTTATGTCATCATCGGGTCACGGACAGAGCATCGTTCGCGAACCGGAACAGCTTGAGAAGGCATTCAACGACGCAATGGAAGGAAGCCGTGGCGACGTGAAGGAGATAATCATCGAGGAATTCATCCACTTCGACTCAGAGTTCACCCTGCTCACCGTAACACAGAAGAACGGTCCCACACTGTTCTGTCCACCCATCGGACATGTACAGAAGGGTGGCGACTACCGCGAAAGCTGGCAGCCATTCCAGTTGCCTGAGGACGAGTTACGCAAAGCTGAAGACATGGCCGAGAAGGTGACAAAGGCGCTTACCGGTGCCGGTATCTGGGGCGTTGAGTTCTTCCTTACAAAGGAGGGCGAAGTGATATTCAGCGAACTTTCGCCACGTCCGCACGACACTGGAATGGTTACACTGGGCCATACAACAAACCTCTCAGAGTTTGAGCTCCACTTCCGTGCTGTAATGGGACTGCCCATAGCAGGCATTCATCTTGAGCATGCAGGAGCAAGTGCCGTAGTTCTTTCACCCACAGAGACAAACGACCCATTGCCCTACAACTTCATGGATGCACTCAAAGAAGATTACACACGAGTACGTATCTTCGGTAAGGGGGAGGCACACGTAGGTCGTCGCATGGGCGTAGTGCTCTGCTACGGCGAACCGACAGCCGACACCACACAGCTTCGTGACAAGGCAAAGCGACTCGCAGCAACAGTGCTTGGTACCGACCCATATATGGAGAAGTAACATAACAAAGCAATGCTATATACATAAGTTTCGCAAGTCGTCGACTTGCGAAACTTTTTTTTATCTAAAAGATAAGCATACAACAAGCATGAACTACAACTCAGCATTCTTTCTCTGTGCGCTACCTATAATATTTACTTTGTATTACCTTATCACTCCAATGGTGTCATCCGAAATGCGCACCAAGACAGGAAATACATTGCTTCTTATTGTTTCATACGTAGTGCTTGCGTACGAAAATGCGTTAAGTTGCATTTTACTTGCATACGTTACAATCGTAACCTTTGTTGGCGGAAAACATATCACTCGTTGTCTTCTGCCATTGTATGCCACATTAACAGTTGCTATAATACCCCTCACAATATATAAATATTATGATTTTGCATGCTCTATACTTACCGATGTTGGTTTGTTATGCAAAAGCCATAGTCTTATCATCCCAATAGGAATATCATTTTTCACTCTTCAAGCAATAGGTTACATCATAGATGTTTATCGTGGCAAAATAAAGGCAGAAAACAATTTGCTTGACTATACCTTGTTTTTATCTTTATTTCCCCAAATAGTAGCAGGTCCAATAAGCCGCTACAGTCAACTGATGCCACAAATAAAGAACAACCGTACTTTCTCCGCACAGCGTGCCACAGAAGGTTTGCGTATGCTTCTTTGGGGTGTTTTTCTAAAGATTGTAATTGCCGACAGACTGTCATTGTATGTCAATGACATAGTAAATTATATTGATGTTGCCGACGGTTCTTCTTTGCTGTCAATGGCATTTTTCTACTCTTTTCAAATATATAGCGACTTTGCAGGTTATTCTCTTATGGCTATAGGCACAGCAAAAGTAGTAGGTTTTGATTTGCCAGACAACTTTCGCCGACCATATCTATCGGTTAGTATAACAGAGTTTTGGCGTCGCTGGCACATTTCGCTATCATTATGGCTACGCGACTATATATACATTTCGCTCGGAGGCAACCGTTGCAGCCGTTGGCGCAACTATGTCAATATAACGACAACATTCCTTGTTAGCGGTATTTGGCATGGTGCCAACTATACTTTCTTGATATGGGGTCTGCTTCATGGTATGTTTCAATGCATAGAAAAAGTATTAGGACTGAACAAAGAATACGCTGGCAACAAACTATTGAAAGCAATACGAATAGCAACAACATTTATTATTGTGACAATGTTGTGGATTGTGTTCCGTATGCCAACACTAAGTGATGCATGGACAGTATTCGTACATATTGCAACAACAACCGATTTTCATCTTGTCATGCCCGAAAAATATGTTATAATCCTATTAGCTATAGCTATCATAAAAGACCTTGTCGATGAATATCATCCACAATACGACATGCTACATCATCGTTCGTTGATGGTCAGATGGACTTCATACGTACTTATCGCAATGTCAATAATACTGTTCGGTGTGTTTGATTCCGGACAATTCATTTATGCAAAATTCTGATTATATATGAGAGGATTCATCATACGATTGCTTTGTTTCGCCACCATAATGTCAGCATTATGTTGTGGCTTTGAGTTTTTGTTGGACAAAAGCGAGACAAAAGCTGGTGGAACTACAGCCCGAACATGCTTTATTGACCAATCACTTAAGGCCGACATATTAGTGTTTGGCTCGTCAAGAGCATTACATCACTACGATCCAATTATAATGAAGTCAGTACTTCATCACACGGTGTACAATTGTGGAGAGGATAAAATGGGCATTATATTCAACTATGGCAGATACCGAATTATCTCTCAAAGGTACACACCCAGAATCATTGTATATGACATAGAACCAGATTACGACCTGCTCTATGACGACAACACGTCGTATCTATCGGGACTGCGCCGTTACCAAAACCACTCTGACATTCGCCAATTGTTTGTTGATGTAGATTCATGGGAACGTTTAAAGACCAGACTCATGCCCTACCGACTTAACAACCGCATTGTACAGACACTTAAAGATTGTATTGCACCTGCCGACAATTACATCCTTGGATATTCACCTTACATTGGAAGCACGAAAACATTCATACCAGAGAATCTTCCGCAAGACAATTACGACAGTATGAAGTTCAAATATCTTAAGCGGATTGTTGCCGAATGCAACGGTCAAACGCAACTTATATTCACAGCCAGTCCACAGTTGTCATATAAAAGCGATAGCGTGTTTGCACCATTAAAGGATTTTTGCGAGAAACGAAGAATACCGTTTATCAATCATTTCTGCGACACTACATTCACCAATCATCCACAATTGTTCCACAATGCCAATCATCTGGAAAAGAATGGTACTGAGTATTACTCATTAATAATAGCCAAAGAGATAAGAAATATTATAAATCATCATTATGAATAGAATCAATACACCTACATCATCAAGTCACCACATATTGGCATTGCAGTCTATGCGTTTCATATTCTGCATGCAGATTTTCATCTGCCACTATTTTAGCAACCTTAGTTTTCACGGCTTTGATTATGGAGGCGATGCCGGCGTTACATTCTTCTTCATTCTAAGTGGATTTGTACTGAGCATAGGATGCGGTCCAAGAATTGAAGACGGAACATTCCAGTACATTCAATTCTTGCGCAAACGCCTTGCAAAAATATATCCCCTTCATTTAGTTACATTCACTATACCGCCCACTTCTCCATACGCTTAAGGCAATGGATTGACCGACAGTCGACCACTATATTGTCAACACTCGAAATAATAATAGTAGTATCAGTTTCTGCATTGACATTTATCCCATACTGTATATTGCCTTCATGGATACGTTTCGCTCCATTGTTTTGGCTTCCATTTAGCTTATCAATCTACTGGTTTGCCATATCAAGCAATACAAATGGGGTAATTTCAAGACTATTAAACCAACGGGCACTTGTATTTTTGGGCAATATCAGCTTTGAGATATACATGTTGCATGGTATAGTGATTACAGCATTTGTATTCGTGTGGGGACGTCTCTTTGGATACGACACGGTATGCAATCCAATACTTTTTGCAATATGCCTTGTATTGTCTATAGTTGCAGCATACGTATTCGCAATAATTATGAGAATCGGGCGTTATAAGAATAATAGGTTGCTTAAAAAAGCATAAGCCTAACATCATAGTTATAAACATTATAGTATAATGAAGGTAGCAGACGCTAAAATAATAGAAATACCAAAAATAGAAGACCGCCGTGGCAATCTGTCGGTAATAGAAGAGTTGAAAAGCGTACCCTTCCAAATAGCTCGTGTCTATTGGCTTTACGACGTACCTGGTGGCGAAAGTCGTGGCGGACATGCTCACCGCAAGCTCAAGCAATTGCTCATAGCGGTAAGTGGAAGCTTCACCGTGACGCTTGACGATGGACGTGAGAAGCGCAAATTTCTTTTAAACCATCCTTATCAAGGACTTATAATAGAGACCGGCATATGGCGCACTCTCGACGATTTCTCGTCGGGTGCCGTATGTCTTGTCATCGCTTCCGAACTTTACGACGAAGATGACTATATATACGACTACGACGAATTCTTAAAATACAAGCAATGCTCAAAGTAAGACGATACAATACAGCAGACGCTACTGAATGGGACGAATTCGTGGGCAAAGCCAAGAACGCAACGTTTCTACTTAAACGTGGATATATGGACTACCACAGCGACCGCTTCACCGACTGCTCGCTGATGGTATATACACATAAGGACAACGGCAAAGCACCGTTGCTCATAGCTCTCCTTCCGGCTACCATTCACGACGACGAACTGCGCTCGCATGGCGGACTGACATACGGTGGACTCATCATGTGTGGAGATATGACTGCCGAGTTGTGTCTTGACGTGTTTGTCGTTATCAACAGTTTCTTGCATGACGAGTGTGGCGTAAAGCGTATTGTGTACAAACCTACACCTTGGATTTATCACTCAATGCCTGCCGAAGAAGACCTGTATGCCATCTTTAGAGTATGCAATGCGCATATCGCTGCACGCGACATATCATCTACAATTTGTCTCGACAGAAGACCGAAATTCAGCAAACTGCGCCATCGCTGCGTCAATAAGGCACGACGCAACGGAATAACAGTAGCTGAAACAAATGACATCTCTGATTTCTGGCAAATCCTTAACGACAACCTTGAGGCGAAATATGGAGTACACCCAGTTCATACCATCGACGAACTGCAACTCCTACACTCACGCTTTCCTGATAACATAAGGTTGTTTATGGCGTACGAAGGCGATACGCCACTGGGTGGAACAATGGTGTTTGAATGTGGCGAAACGGTGCACACTCAATATATATCGGCTTCGAAACGTGGCAAGGAGATGGGGGCGCTCGACCTCGTATTCGACTATCTTATCAACGAACGCTATGCCAATTGGCGCTACTTTGACTTCGGAAAATCAACCGAACAATTGGGCCGTTATCTCAATTGCAACCTTATCCACCAAAAAGAAGGATTCGGTGGTCGCGGCGTGTGCTACGACGCATACGAATGGGAGGTTTAGAATGTGGAATGTTGAATGTTAAGTTATGGATATGATAAAGTTTCTTGACTTAAAGGCGGTGACGGCAATGCATGCCGACGAAATCAGTGCTGCCGTGCAGCGTGTTGTCAATAGCGGATGGTATCTGCAAGGCAACGAGAACAAGGCGTTCGCCGAGGAGTATGCCCGTTATATCGGCACACGCCATTGTGTAGGTTGCGGCAACGGACTCGACGCTCTTACGCTCATCTTGAGGGCTTATAAGGAGATGGACCGACTGCACGACGGCGACGAAGTGATAGTACCAGCCAACACCTATATAGCCACAATTCTTGCCATAACCGAGAACAATCTGACACCAGTGCTTGTAGAACCACGCATTGATACATTCCAGATTGACGACAGACAGATTGAACGTGCCATAACAAGTCGCACCCATGCCATAATGATAGTACATCTGTACGGACAGTGCGCATACACCGAGCGCATACACGAAATATGCCTTAGCCATAACCTGCTGCTCATTGAGGACAACGCCCAGGCTCACGGATGCCGCTACAATGGAAAACGTACAGGTTCATTGGGCAATGCCGCTGCCCACAGCTTCTATCCAGGCAAGAACCTTGGGGCACTTGGCGATGGCGGTGCCGTCACTACCGACGACGAAGAGTTGGCCAATATGATTGGTGCATTGGGCAATTACGGATCCGAGCGCAAATACGTTTTCCAATACAAGGGCCGCAACAGCCGACTTGACGAGATTCAAGCATCCGTATTGCGGGTGAAACTGAAGTATCTCGATGCCGACAATACGCTGCGCCGCAGCATTGCCATGCAATACATCGAGCATATAGACAATCCCTTGCTTACTCTTCCCTCTACAGATTATTGCCATAGCAGCGTACACCACATATTCCCTGTGCTGTGCAGCGAACGCGACCGCTTGCAACAACACTTGCTCAATCAAGGCATACAGACAATGATACACTACCCCATCCCACCCCATCGCCAGCAATGCTATGCCGACATGGGCTTGATGTCGTTGCCCATTACCGAGCGCATACACCGCGAAGAGCTAAGCCTTCCGCTTAACCCTACGCTGCGACAAGAGGAAATAGAACGGATAATCGAAGCTGCCAACAGCTTCAAGTAGAGGTCTTGATAACTGCTTCTTGATATGTTGCGCGCCTTGAAACAATCGTATCATGGCATGATACGAAGTTATTTTACGGCCGATTGCTTATAAAACAATACAAACTATAGGAGGCTATGGCATTCCCGCCATAGCCTCCTACTGTTTGGTTTACTGCAAAATCAATATCTTGCACTGAATGTGCTTACGCTATATACCTTGTAATTGAGGTTGTCTTCTTCATCCATATATTCGTTGTACATACGCATCTGCTTACCGTCGAAGCGCACTGTCATGTCCATATAGTCGTCATCATCGTCTAAGTCGTCATCGCCAAATTCGAACGGTTCGTAGCAGCGCAGTATACCGTTCCGCTTGTCCTTCCATTCCCAGCGTCCAATCTCCACTTCGCCATCCTGATAGAAACACATGAATGTTCCGCATGGCGAGAAGATAACGCGACGACAGTAATCATCATCGTCGAGGATGTCGTCCTCATCAAATCCCCACTGCTTGCCTTCCGGTGTGATAGTGATATCTTGCTTCACTTTGAAGAAGTTGTCAAGCCATTGCTTGCCGTATCCGATATACGCCTTGTCAGTGTAAAGCCATGCCTCCTGACTGTCCATTCTCCATGAACGACACAACTGGCGAACAGCCTCATCGGTCTTATAATTGAAATCGACGTTTACTATAATCGTTATGTCAACGCCATTGCAATTGGTATATGTCACCGTTACAACTCCTACTACGTCACCATTCTTATCAATCTTGATTTTGGTGCCGTTGCTCAATTTATATACACCATCCTTCTCATGTGTGAATGTGCCATAAATATACAGACCGTTGTCAAAATCTACCGATCCGTTGATATCGGTAGCACGTGTTGCCATGCGCGACGAGTAAAACAACCCAGCTTAT
>OQVZ01000643.1_pt1 | contig 13393 bp, 8 predicted proteins | sample 1691571 | NCBI WGS metagenome assembly OQVZ01 (sample SAMN03418261, study PRJEB22391) | human gut metagenome | biome: human-gut; feature: organic feature; material: feces | host: Homo sapiens | place: Tanzania | collected 2013-01
GACGAGGTTTCCGCCGATTCGCTCCGCCACAACGCATCCGTCGTGGAGAGCCGCGTCAACAACCTCCCCGCGCAGTTCTACCGCGACCAGTACGCCATAACCTTTGAGAAAACGTTTGCGGACAAAACGAAATTTCCGGACCGCGATGCGTGTCTGACTTATGAGGAGCACTATCTTTCCTCAATTCTGATGAAACACCCCGGAACCTATCTGCGTCTTTTCTTCAATCCCTCGAAACTGGTTCCGGACGTTCCGACTTTTCTGGAAAATCTCAAGCTCACGCGCGGCGGACGCGGCACATGGGACGTCATCATCAAGGACGGTCTGCTTGCGGGAATCCGTCATTATTTCGACGGGCGGCTCTGGCTTCCGTTTCTTCTGACGCCGCTGATTCTGCTTCTTCTTGCAACTTACGCGGGTGCGGCATGCGAACTCGGCTTTGCTATTTTTGAAAAAAAATGGATGACGCCCCTGTTATTTCTTCTTTTCAGTGTATATTATCTGGCAGTGGTCGGACCGGGCGGCTACCCGCGCTTTCTGCTCCCGGCATTGCCGTTTCTGTGCTTGCTCTGCGCACAGGCGGCGGAACGTTTTCTGAAGAGAAAGGGGAAATCATGAAATATATCGGAGCCCATGTATCAATCTCGGGCGGAGTGGAAAACGCTCCGCTGAATGCAAAAGCGATCGGTGCAAAAGCCTTCGCCATGTTCACCAAAAATCAGCGTCAGTGGAAGAGCGCGCCGATTCCGGAAGAGTCAATCGCCGCCTTCAAACGGAACTGCGCCGAATGCGGTTTTACCCCAGACCACATACTCCCCCACGACGGTTATCTGATCAACATGGGCAACCCCGATCCGGCAAAGCGCGCGCAGTCGCTCGACTCCTTCATCGGCGAGATGAAACGCTGCATGGCGCTCGGTCTGAACCGGCTGAATTTTCATCCGGGCAGTTCGCTGAAAGCGATCTCCGACGAGGAGTGTCTTGCCTTGATTGCGGAGTGCATCAACACCGCTCTTTCCGAAACGGAAGGCGTGACGGCCGTCATCGAGAACACCGCCGGACAGGGAAGCAACCTCGGCTGGCGGTTTGAGCATCTTGCTTACATCATCGAACGCATCAAAGACCTGTCCCGCATTGGAGTCTGTCTTGACACCTGCCACACCTTTGCCGCCGGCTACGACCTCAAGACTCCGGAAGGCTACGCCGCCACGATGGATGAATTCGAGCGTCTGATCGGATTCCGTTATCTCCGCGGCGTGCATCTGAACGACTCGAAGAGCAAACTGGGCGGACACCTCGACCGTCACAACAGCATCGGCGCCGGCGAACTTGGGCTCGGCACTTTTGAGCTTTTGATGAACGACTCCCGTTTCGACAACATTCCGATGGTACTTGAAACCATTGACGAAACGCTCTGGCCGGAAGAAATCCGCCAGCTCTACGCCATGATCCGCAAGTAATTTCCTTCTCCTGAAAAACGGATGTGCAGAATAAGGGAATCTTCCCCGTCTGACATCCGTTTTTTGTATTCACACACAAAATCAATTTTTGAACACAATATATCAAAAAATAAACATTTTCGCAAAAATCCGTTCAAAAAAAAAAAAAAAGCAAATAATCATTGCATATTTCTCATTGCAGTTTATATTATATTGACAGTCAATCACTCAGCATATAAAACATATGCTGTTGAAGGCTTCAAAGAAAACAATAAGTTCCAGTTTTTTACGAAGTCTCTGCTCGACAGACCATACAGACGAGGTCTCTGCTTGCGGATACTTTAAGAAAAGCTGAATTTTATTGTATTCCCCATGTAAGATTTTATCCTGCGCCGGGAGTAGGTAGTAAAACTGAAAAGTCTTGATAATCAACAGAAAAGGGATCATAACTATGGACAAAGCCACAGCAATCAGCAACGCCGTTCAAACAGCCGAAAACCATGGATTCAATCTTCCGGGAACGCTCAATACGGAAGTCGAAAATCTTGCAACCCCCAAGTACCGCGTCGCAGTCGTCGGCAAATACCAGGTCGGCAAATCAACCCTTATCAATCATGTTTTCCTGAAAGACAATCCGATTCTCCTCGAAGGCGACGGGCTTTGCACCACCTCCGTGACGACTGAAGTTGAATACGGCCCGGCTCCTCGTCTCGAAGTCTACAACTGGACAGATTCCACAAAATCTGAAGAGGTGCTGGATACAACAACCGACAATCCGACCAAAGAAAACCTGGAATCGGCTACTGTTGGTGAAGATCGTGTTGCTCTCGCAAACAAAGTCTCCAAAGTAAAAGTCTTCACTCCGAATGAAGCCCTGAAGCAGTACACCATTCTGGACACTCCCGGAATTGATGATCCGAATCAGGAAATTCTCCAGAACACCACCTACAGAATCATCCCGACCTGCGACCTTGCAATCCTTGTTGTCGAGCCTCGGGCTCTGGATCAGGCGAACCTTGAGCTTCTCCGCAAAAATATCATCCGCGACGGCATTGCTCGGCTGATGGTTCTGATCTCCTATCGCCCGGAAAATCACCAGAATGAAGATATGAGAATCCAGATCATTGACGCCATCAAAGCCCAGCTGGCAAATATCGGAAAAGAAAAAATTCCGGTTGAAATGTACTGCTTCGATGAAACGGTTGAAGACATTCTCTGCACGGTGGATCAGATTTCCCTCTGCATCAGTTCGTTCCTCATGAACAATGCTCTCGCCGGACGCCAGGAACATGTGGCAACACACCTCCGCGCATTCCTCGAAAACTGCCTGCTTGACATTGCCTCCAAACTGAAAGCTGCAGGTCAGACAGCCGCGGACAACGCCGAACTGGCAAGCAAAGTTCAGGCGCAGCTTGCGGAAATCAAAGAAAAGAGCAAAGCGATTCAATTCGATCTGAAGCACGAGTTCGAAGGCATCAAACGCTCCGCAGATGCCATGGTTCAGGCGAAAGTTGCCGGAGTGTTCCTGGAGTTCAAACAGGAACTGCAGAACGCCCCCACACTCTCTGCGGTTCAGAGTCTCTTGAAAAATGCAGATCAGGCACTTAAAATAAAACTGACAGATGCTGTCAACGATTGCGCATCCAAAGTTGAAGTGGATGTCCGTACAACCCTCCTTGCAAAAGAAAAAGCATTTGGAAACGTCGCGTTGGAATGGGACAACTTCCTGCAGGACAAGCTGAATGTCGATGGCGGTTTCATGACAAAGATTCCAAGTCTCCTCTTGGAAATTGCAGATATCATTGCGCTTGACATCATACTTCCCGGAGGAATCTTCATTGCGTTTATCGCCAAAATCTGCCAGAGAATTATTCCAATTCTCAAACAATTGGTACTCGGAAACGCAGTAAAAGCTTTCCTTCTTAGAAAAGCTGAAGCAAGCTTGAGCGAACTTCAGAATAGAACGATCGTCGATATACAGACGAAAATCAGCAGTGGACTCGGCAAAGCGCTTGAGAACATCGGACAGACGCTCGATGCCCAGTACGAACAGCAGGCAAAGACCATCACCAACAACCTCAATGCGGCACAGGCTGTCGACAACTCTGCGCTCGAAAATGCTCAGGCAGAAATCAAAAAAGTAATGGAAGAACTCTAAGAATTGCGGAGAATAAAATGTCATCTCTTCAAGAACAAATCAATCAGATTCTCGCGGCCCGCAAAGAGCGTCTCAGCTCTGTGGTAAAAGAGAAGAATTTCTGGAACAGCGTTTCCGAGAACTTCTCAAGATTTTCCGATGCCGTTCAGGCGGCTGAAAACCAAAATCCCTCTTTAAGTGGGCTCACCACCAAAGTGAGAGCCTCGGCGCAAACAGCGAATGATATGCTGAAAAAATTCAGCCAGCTCACAGACCGCTTCAACCGGGATGATATCTGCATCGGAATCGGCGGCGCTGCGCGAATGGGCAAAAGCACCTTCCTCCAGGCCGTTACCGGACTTGGCGATGACCAGATTCCAACTTCAGACAAATTCTTCACCACTGCCGGACGCAGTCTGATCGTCAATGCAACGGAAGCAGTAGCTATCGCCGATATGCACACGAAACGCAGCTTTCTCGAAAAAGTCATTGCTCCGATGTGCAGAGAAATCGGCGTACAGGCACCAGCAAGTCTCGAAGAATTAAAAAGACTGGAACTTCCCCAGGGAAACACTCAGCAGGAGATTGATGTCATCAACCGCCTCAAGGACACCATCGACAACTTGTCCTCCATCAGCGATGAATTGACTGGGCAGAAACAACGCCGAATCAATATTGAAGACGTAAGAGACTTTGTTGCCTACCCTGAGGGCGGAAAGATAAAAGCCGGCAAATTCATGGCGGTCGATGATATTACAATCTACGCGCACTTCCCCGGAAGAGAAGTCAAACAACTTCGCGTCGTCGACCTTCCCGGGCTTGGAGAAGCCGGAAGAAACCTGGCGGAAGTTCAAACTGAAGGCATGCAGGATGTCTGCGACGCAACCCTTCTGATGAAACGTCCCGGAGACGCAAATGTTGCATGGACTCTGAACGATACAACCGCATTAGATGCAATAAAAAAAGCCTCTCCGCTCCTAGAAGACCAGACGAAATACACGGCAATTCTTGCAAACGTTAATGGAGACGCCAAAGACCGCGCCGATGCTTGTATTGAAGACATTGAAAACCAGCTTTCAAAGACAGGTCGGCACTTCGAGATTATCCGTTGTGATGCAAGAGACCGGGACGCTGTTACCAACAAAACCATGCCGGAAATTTTAAGATTCCTTGCAAAGAATCTCCCGGATCTCGACAAAGCAATTTTCGAAAAAACTGAAAAAGAAGCAGGACAGACAAAAAACGGTTTGAAACTAACGCTATTGGAAGTAAAGGATGCTCTCGGACAGCTTACCCGTAATTACAATAGACCCCCTCAAATGTTTCAGCAAGCGCTATACCAGAAGCTTGTAAATGAACTGGGCGCTTATTCAGACTGTTTAAAAGCTCGCGCAAAAGAAACCGATGAAGAGTGGGTAAAAGAAGTTGAGCGAGTTACAGAGCAAGTTAAAAGCTGGATCACTTCTGGTTGCGGTTTTCCATCAAAAGATGCCCTCATCCAAGAAGTTCAAAATCAAATAAAAGCGCAAAAAGGTCAACCAAACGAGATTATAAACCTGCTTCGAATTGCATTCCGTGAACAATGGGAGATAATTGACGAACATCTACAGGAGCGTATTGTCAAAACTCTCAAAGGGTTTATTGATACAATTCAAAAATGCACGAACTCATTCATTCCGGAACGAGAAAACGACATTGACGAACTCTCTGCTATCCGGCGTCAACTTACAGCCACAGCAGACAAACTAGTAAAAGCACCGGATCAGTATCCAGAAGACGAAGTGTTTCTGAATAGGCTAGCTGCTCCTCTGCGCAGACTTGCAGAATTCGACATCCGCTTCCGTTTTCACTTGGAACCAACCCTTATTCAAGCAACAGACAAGCTCGATACTCTCTCGGAAGGTCTGCAATACAAGCATGGTCAAGATGTAGCAGCTTTCACCGATGCAATAATTCAAAAATTAATTGCAATAGCAATGAGCTATTCGAAAGCGATGCAACAAAGTCGAAGCAGTGGGCAAGGAGCATTATACAAGAATATACGCCTCATTGAAGGTGCCGTTCCTGACCCGAATGTTCAAAAAGAGCTTATTGGAATGTTGTACGGATCTATTGCGCCTTCACTTTCGTTCTGCCCGAATAAAATCTTTGCCGCAGTCATTGAAAATGCAACAGATGCCTTCTTGCGTTTCAAAGGATTCAACGCCGCGTATGGAGCCTGGATTAGAGGCTACGCAACTGAGTTGCGCGAAACCCCGACGCCGGCAGAGCGGGCGGCGATGAATGCTTACATAGAAGCCTCCGACATGCTAAACAAAATTCAGTAAAAGAAAGAAAGGTTACTCAAAATGCAGCTGCAAGATACAACCGGAATGGACCGCGCTCAGTGGTACGAAACACGCAGAAATGAACTTCTGAAACTTCTGGAACGCACAAAAGTGCTTGAAATCCCCGAAAAAGAGGCAACTGAACTTGCCGCGATCCGGAAGAAATGTCTCGAAAACCAGTTCGAGATTGTTCTTGTAGCTGAATTTCAAGGAGGCAAATCAACGACCTTCAACGCTCTCTGCGACGGCAGAGATCTGAGTCCCCGCGGACTCGGCGGCGGCGGAATCAAGACTTCCGCCGCCATCATTTCCGCCCAGAACATCTCCGACGGAGAAACCAAAAACGGCATGGACGAATGGGCGGAAATAACCTTCAAATCAAAATATGAAATCCAATACGGGATGTTCGATATCCTGCATGACGGAGGACTAGCAGAAAATGAAAGCTTCCACGCATCCATAATCAAATCCGGCGTAAAGCAAGATGACTATTCTTTCAAGGTTTCCAATGCTGAAGAATTTGCTAAAACACTCGACCTCGACAATCCCGTTCACAAACAAGCCATTCGCAAAACTCTCAATAATTGGTGGACTCAATGGAACAGTGATAAAGCCAGTTTATCCAATGATGAACTCGACAGATTACGCATTGCTACGTTGACAGAGCATTTCTACGGTACACCGGAATACAAAGAGCTGATTACCAAGACCATAGCAGGAATCTACGATTTCCAGTCTCTGATTGCGTTCCCCATTGATTGGAATACTCGCTGGAGCAATGGACAAAATGCTTCTTTCAAACTTTCAGAAGTCGCTTTTATCTTTATTGCACGAACACTGCTACGCATCAAGTCGGAAAATCTTGCCCGTTTAGGCTGCCGAATCACGGATTGCCCCGGACTTTTCGCAAACTCCTTTGATACAGAAGTTGCCAAAAAAGCAATTACTCTTTCCGATGCCGTATGGTACCTCGTAGGCGGAGCGAAACAGATTGGGCAACAAGAATTAGAGAGTCTCAAGCTTATTAAAGGCATGGGCATGGCATCCAAAATTGTCGGCTCTGTCAACTTCAGAGGAAAACATAAAAACATAGAGGCAAATATTTTCCCTGCGACAAAATCAGTTCTTGAAACAAACGGATTTAACTTCCCGCTCCTTCCCTATGATGCAAGATTAGCATTCCTCGCCAATCAGGGAGAGCGATTGGAACAGCACAAGGGTTTATCCGACAACGATCTTTATGGCATGAAAATCGACTCCGAAAATATAGACACCTCTCTGCTTCCTGCTCCTGAAGAGATGTGGACCAGTATGATCAATGATGCTGGAGTCATTACCGGAGTAAAGAATCTGAAAAGCGTGGACGACGTTTCGGAAGAATCCGTTGCGCTAGTCCGGGAAGTAAGCAATATCGATGAAGTCATGGCTTTTCTGAACAAAGACATCATCTCAAAAAAATCCCACGCGATTCTGATTGACAACGGAAGTAAAAAAGCAGCCGATGCTCTTCAAGAGTATGAGGGAAAATTAAAGATCAGTGAAGATGCCGCGTTACAGGATGAAGAAACATGGAAGAAAAATGTTGAAGAAAGCGAAGCTGCTCTAGAAAAATTCGTCAATGACTCAGGGGAAATCCTTGAGGATTCCACTTTTGTTTTGGAAAAGAACAAGCTAAGTCAAGATCTCGCAGAAGACTTGATCAACCAAGCCATTGACGATAATTTCATTGAAGAAATCGCCTTTATGATAGCCCTTTCTCTTCTAGATCATAGAGGCTTCTACTGGAGTGCGGAAGATTTAACAGATGAGATTATTAAGGATGTCTCACCCAAACTCAACCCACTTTTTAATGATTGCATGACAAGAGTTTTATCATCTTGGATAGATGAGACTGGCTACAGTGACAGTTGGCATTCATACACAAAAAGACTTTCAAGAGTAGGAAAAGACATAAAAAAACTATGGAGTAAAGATATTGGAACAAACCGATATCTTAAAAATGTTCCATGGAAAATGCCGTCAAGCACAGAAGTCGAAGCCCAACTAAAGGAAATACGAGACACAGTTTTCAAGAATGAGCAAATAAAAGAGTTTATAACCCAAGTTCATCGCGGAATATTGCGCGAACTTGCAGCAACAATATTGTTGTTTATCCCAGCACTAATTGTTTATGGGATAAAACGCCTGTTCTTTCCCGAGGAAAAAGAACCCACAAAAGAAGAATTAAAAAGGAAAAGAGAATCTTATGCTAGAAAGCAAGCCAGAACACAAATTGTTCCTAAAATCAAGGACCAATTAAGATCTAAGGATTTTCAGAAGAAAATCAGCAAAAATTTTGATTCATCGTTCCTTGAAATGCAAAACAAGGCTAAAGAAGGCATTGAAAGCTCTCTCGAAAATCTTCTTGTTCGCTTCGAAGAAGAACATGTCGATCCTGCGGAGCGCAACTTCTCGGAATCGGAGACCAAACGCAAAGAGATTGCGGAAAAGAACCACAAAATCCGCGTGGAGCAGATCGAGCCGCTCAGACGCGAAATCCGGGAATTCGAAGCTCAGGTGTCTAACGAGATTAATGCATGAACTCCGTAAAACTGCCGAAAATCACAATTGTCGGGGAGTTTCAGAACGGGAAATCGACTCTTGTCAACTGTCTCCTGGGGGCGAAATACGCCCCCACGGGGCATGGATGCAGAACAACTTCATGCTGCACGTACTTTCTCTACGGAGAAACGAATACAGCACCACGGCAGATCTACGGTGCAACCCCGTCAGAAAATTATCTGGAAGTGACATGCAACAGACCGATCCTGAAAGATGCCATCCTCGTCGATACGCCCGGATTCGACGCAAACAACGATGATGATGAAGCCGCAAAGGATGCCATCCGCAAATCCGACATCATCATCTTCGTCCATGGTTCCGGGCAGCTCGGCGAGAAGTCTTTTCAGATTCTGAAAACCATTCAAAGTGCGGGGAAACGAATACTTTTTCTCATGAACTGCATGGACAAACTGCACTGGGATCCCCAAAATAAAAAGAACATGGAACTCATCGATATCATTGAGTCCCAGCTTTCCAGCGCGGGAATCGACGCCTCGCTGATCCGCATACAGGAGCGGAAAGTCTGGCCCGTCAACCCGATTTTTGCATGGTATGCAACTGGTCGTTTAGAGTGGGATCTGCACTCTCCCAATGAAGAGACGAGAAAAGATGCGGAAGAACTGATTGATGATATTCAATTTTTCTGCAAAAAGAAAAAATGGCAGTTTTCCCCTCAGAAACTCGAAACAGAAAGCGGAATCCCGGAAATCCGCAAAGTCATTGAAGAGGCGGCTATCATGCCTCTGAAAGAACTCTGTGAAAACATGGAACAAGAACTGCAGGCATTAACAGAGAGATGGACTTCCCGCTTAAGGAAAATCATTTCAGACTCAGAGGAACTTCTTAAAAAATGAAACATTTTGACGTTGTACAAAAAGCCGGTATCTTTAATGATGAACTTATCTCCATTGACGTGCCGGAAGAAACAGACATCAAGCAGATTATTCAACACTCTCTTCAACCGATCCGCGATGAACTGGAACAGATAAACGAAAACATGGAAGGTCTGCGGGAAGAAATCATGAATGCGAAGTCTGATATTCGGAAATCGGAAAGGGATATTCAGATTTTGAAGAAAAATATTGCAGATTCCGCTCAACAGCACAGATTCCTGTCCGCTGAACTCAAGCAGCAGCTTGAAGCGTTCCAGCAGAAAAATCAGATGACGGTCGAAGCACTCCAGAAACAAAACCTGAAAGCTATGGACGACTTGAAAAAGAATTTTTCCTCCGAATTCATAAAATTCTGCCGCAATGACATCTGGGGATACTTCGATATGCTGAAGAAATACACAGAAAAAGTATCCGCAGATGCAGAGAAGATAAACAGCAACATTGCAACTCTGCGAAGTGTGCAGGAAACGACGGAGAAAAAGATAAACAACGATATAGAGGCTCTGCGAAGCCTGCAGGAGGCGGCAAAAGAGAATTTTGCGGCAACCTCGGCGATTGCTCAATTCTTCTGCGATTTCTACAAGACTGATCTAAAGCGCAGGGCAGAAGAGCTTTCCGTAAAATCTCAACGCATCGACTCGCTCGTTTCCAAGCTGGAACAAATGAAAAAAATATAAAGCGTATCTGGAACTGGCCGATGAACAGGACACTGAAATGAAAACTATGCAAAACTCAGAAAACAACTTTTCTTCCCGCTGGCATATCCTGACAAACCGGAAACTGGACAAAGAACAGCGCATTTTCGCCGGACTGGAGCTTTTCTGCTTCCCGGCAAGCATCTTCACGGTATTGGTTCTGCTTCCGTTTCAAATTGCCGCCTCCCGCTGCGGCTGGAGCATTCCCGCCTGGGTGCATCCCGCCATCAATGTTCTGCTTTCCGCCGCGGTCGGATACATCACGAACTACATAGCAATTGAAATGCTGTTCAAGCCGTATGTCCGGAACCGGAAACATCCGCTCAGCCTCATCACCATGGGGTACTGGAAGCAGGGGCTTATTCCAAAGAACAAAAATAAAATCGGCGATGAACTCGGAAAGCAGATCGAAACAAAACTGCTGAATCCGGAAAAACTCGCCGATGAACTCTGTGACATGGTCATGAGCCTCACACAATCTCCCGACATCATCACCGAAGTCCGGACTTCCGTCCAGAAGCTTCTGCACACTTATCAGAAAAATATCACCGAAGCCCTTCAGCCGCAGATAGAAAAAGAAATTTATTCCGCCGCCGGCAATCTGTTTACACAGGATAAAATCCGGGGGTTTTGGAAAGCGGAAGTCGAACCGTTTCTGCAGAAAGAGGAACACCGCAATCTAATTGCCGGACACATCATCAAGCGTCTGCAGGACCGGTCTCCGGAACTGACTGCTGTTCTTAAAACAGAGGTGCAGGAGGCATGTTTCCATTATCTGGAAAAGCATCTCCCGTTCGGCTTCGGCGCAGAACCTCTCGCAGAAGGATTGGTCAATTTCATTGAATGGAATGACATCCAGAATTATCTAAGCGACAAGCTCGGAGAAAAAGAAACCTCCGATATGCTTCAGGAGGAACTTCAATCTCTGATCGGACAGGTCAACAAGTGGCTGCAGTCGCCGGAGATCTCCGACAAAATCAACGGTTTTATTATCGCCATGAAAACAAAGCTCCAGGCATGGCTCCATGAATATCTGCAGAAAGCCATCCCGTCCATGATCAATTCCATCATTGATTCGGAAAAACTCTGGAACTGGATTGAACACGACCTGCTTCCGGCGTCACGTCCGCAGATAGAAGCGTTCATCCGCAAACAGGGGAAAGACAAGGTTATCGCAAAACTCAATCTCTCCCGGAGAATTTCCGAAGCGGTGGAAAAACAGGACGTCAAGGAATTTCATGAGATGATCAACTCCATCGCAGCCCAGCACTTAGGCGCCATTCAGGTGCTCGGCTACATTCTGGGATTGGTCATCGGACTGCTTCAGCTTTTTGTTTGAACTTCCGGAAAAGATCTGTTGAAGCAGGTCTTTTCCCCCGCTTTTATAAAAAATTCCAAGATAAACGGATTTTTGTCTCGTAAAAATTTGACAATTCTGTTTATTCGTGTTATATTGGTTACAGTTCCGGCGGGTCGGCCGGAACATTCTAACCGGGGGGACGACTATGAGCTTTACTACACATTTCAGCGTCGTAAACAATATCGGAGATGAACATTCTCCGGCGTGGAACCGTTTTTTCCAGCAATATCAGCCGCTTATCAAACTGCATGGAAAAGACTGCGGCATTCCGGAAAACTCCCTCGACGATCTCGTGCAGAACGTCATGCTCTCAGTTTTCAAACAATCCGCGACTTTCTCGTATGACAGTTCAAAAGGACGGTTCCGCGACTATCTCAGAACCATTATCCGCGCCCGCGCAAACGATATGCTCCGCGCCGTTTACAAACAGGCGAAAGTCCTTGATTTCACTCCCGACGAGGCTTGTCTCGATGATCTCTACGAGGCGGAATGGCAGGATTATATCAAAAAGGAAAGCCTCCGCAAACTCAAAGAAGAATCCTCCGCGGAACATTACCAGCTTTTCTACATGCTCGAAATCCAGAACAGGAGCGTCCGCGAAACGGCGGATTTCCTCGACCTCCCGAAGGCAACCGTCTACTCCATCCGTCAGCGCATGGAAGAAAAACTGCGGCAAACGGCAAAAGAACTGGATGTCTGACCATGCCCCAGAAAACGCCGTACATTCCCGATTTCAATATTGTGGAGCAATGCGGCCAGGGCGGAAGCAGCACGGTCTGGCTCGGCGTCGATTACGACGGCATCCGGCGCGCAATCCGCATCATCGATCTCGTGCGCGGACGCAGCAGAGAACAGATCGAAGCCGAAAAAAACGCAATCTCCCTTTACCGGAATGTCGCAAACCGCCACGAAAACCTCCTCGACATTCTCTATATCGGGAAAACAAACGAATATCTTTACTATGTCACCGAGCTGGCCGACGACACTGGAGACGTGCAGTCGCGCTACAATCCCGACACTCTCGCCTACCGCATTTACGCACACAAGCTATCCAAAGAGGAAATGCTCAACTGCATCTCCGAGATTCTCGACGGAGTCGAGCAGCTTCATGTGAACGGAATCGCCCATCACGACCTGAAACCCGAAAACATTCTGTTTCTGCATGGCAGACTCAAAATCGGGGATCCGGGGCTCATGGCGCCGATCCTGGAGCCCGCGCACGGCGGCACAACCGGATACCGTCCGACATGGAACGATGCGGACGGCATTGCGGCGGACATCTATGCCATCGGGAAAATCATCTACTGTCTCTATTCCGGAATGGACGCCTCCGACTTTCCCGTTCTGCCCTCCGGACTCAAGCTCCGCAAGGTCGCCGCGCTGAACCGGATCGCACTGAAATGCTGCTCGGAATCGCCCGAACGGCGCTACAAAAACGTCGCCCAGATCCGGTGCGACATTGAGAATCTCCGGAACCGTCCGACATGGCGTTCCCGGATGCGGATTGCAAACGCCGTTTCAACTCCTCTGCTGATTCTCCTGCTCCTCGCGCTCGCTTTTTTCCATTTCAAGCCGAAGGCGGAGGCAGAGTTCGTCTTTTTCGGTCATTTGCAGAGTGCGTTTGACGATGTTCTCCTCCTGTTCGGACGGCTTGAGCGACTTCAGGGCTCCAAGGAAGTCGCGCAGCATAAACTGCATGTCGTTTTTCGGATGATAGACGCCGAGCCATGCAAGATGGTCGGAGAGTGTGCGGAAGTAATCGCGGAATTCGGGATCCTCGTTTATTTCCGGCGAGCATTCGCGCAGATTCTGCAGTGCGGCCAGAGTGTTTTTCAGATTCCATTCGGATGCCGCCGCGCGGAGCGCATGGAAACGGGAGAGCGCGGTTTTCTCCGGGATGCGGCGCATGGAACGATGCGGACGGCATTGCGGCGGAGATCT
>OQVZ01000644.1_pt1 | contig 13383 bp, 8 predicted proteins | sample 1691571 | NCBI WGS metagenome assembly OQVZ01 (sample SAMN03418261, study PRJEB22391) | human gut metagenome | biome: human-gut; feature: organic feature; material: feces | host: Homo sapiens | place: Tanzania | collected 2013-01
AACCGGGTAAGGGATACTATGTCTCTACTTTTATCTTAAATGAAAGAGCCGTGTCTCATATTTTTTCCTCCATCGTTTTTCTGAATAAAAAAGCCACCGACGTGGTGCCGGTGGCGAAAGTTGGTGAAATGGATATTTTTTATGAGTTGAATTTCTGTTCGTCAACCACATTTCCGTCGGCATCGGTGGCGCGCCAATGGGTGATATTGCGGGCGGAAGATGAAATGCAGATGCCGCATTTGGTGAGTTTTCTGCCGTCGGCCTCGTAAGGGATAGCGTAGCCCTTGCTGTCGATTTGCTGAAGGGCGTTTTCTGCCGTGTCATCCACCTTCAGTTCCAGCACGAAGATGTCGGCATTGGTCTGTATCACCACATCGGCTCTGCCCAAAACGCTTTTAACCTCGGTATCGACAATGGAGTTGAGCATTGAGAATGCCATGTAAATCAGTAGTTTGTAGAACGCCTCACGACTCTCGTTGCATTCCCATTCCTCCTTGGTGATGATGTCGTATGGGATTTTAGCGATATAGGAGCGTAGCGCAGTGAGTGCTTTGCCCAAATCACGACTGAATATGGCCTTTGCCATAGCTGTCACCAAACCGTTGTTGTCGGCCACCGTGCGTTTCAAGATGATTGGCATCAAGCAGTCGATAAGCCCCTTCCTCACCTCGTTGTTCGGGATTTTCAGCACATACAGTTTGAGCAAAGGGTCGTATGAAGCGATGGTGAGATAGCCGCTCTGATAGAGCAGAGGCATGGGCGTGTCGGCACTCTCGCATGGAATGCTGAACTCATTTTCGCACACCTCCACGCCGTCGTAATCCAGCGCACGGGTAATGGGGTAACGCTTCAGATGCTCCAGCAGGGCGGTAGAAGTGCCCGATTCAAACCAGTAGTGGTTAGTATCGTTTTTGTCAAGAGCCCTTAGCAAACTGAATGGCGCATACACATCTTGTCCTTTTGGCGAGAAATGGTAGCCATCGTAGTTTTTCTTCAACAGTGCGTAAGCGTCATCTACACTAATGTGAAGATTTTGGGCGTAATCTTCTATGCATGGACGAAGAACGGTGTCGAGTTCTTCCTGAGTGATGCCACAAATTCCTGAATACCTGTTGTCAAGAGAAATTTGGTTGAGGTTGTTCAGTTCGGAAAAAATGCTGAGTTGTGAGAATTTGGTCACGCCAGTGATGAACACAAAGCGGAGATATGCACCTTCGTCTTTCAATACCTGGTAAAACTCTCTAAGCATTGAGCGCATGTCGGCAAGTCGCTCCGGCTCATACATCAGTCGCATAATGGCAGCATCGTATTCGTCGAGAATGACAACTACATTCTCTCCTGTCTGCTCTTTTGCTCTATGAATCAGTCCACGGAAGCGTGCGCCAGGCGTTTTCAGTTCAGGGTCGCGGCCATAGATTTTCTCGTAATCAGAAATAAGGTTTTCCAGTTTTGACTGCGCGAGCGGCACTGTTACGTTTTTCAAGCCGCTCAACGTGAAATGAAGTACTGGATGTTTTTTCCATTCCTTCTCCATCTCCATCACTTTCAGCCCGTTGAACAGTTCTTTTTGCCCTTGGAAATATGCTTTGAAAGTGTTGCAGAGCAGCGATTTGCCAAATCTGCGAGGACGAGCAAGAAACACATAGCGATACCTGTTGGCGAGGTCGAACATCAAGTCGGTCTTGTCAACATATAGCAAACCTTGTTCCCTGATTATCTGAAACTGGTCGGTGTCGACGGGGTATTTAAACTTGCTCATATTATCTCAATTTATTAATGTGGTTGGGCTTTATTCGCAAAAATACAAATTTATCTTGAATAAACCGCAACTTCTGTGGGGGATTGTGTGGGAGTGGTTCTAAAAATATGTTAGTTGTTTCAGATGTATATTAAATTTTGTTATGGGTTTGTCTGTTTTGGATATAATTGCTACCTTTGAAAGAGTATTCACCTTCTGAAAAGAATTAGTATTATGGAAAAAGAAAATGTAATCGTTCCTGCTGAGTTTGCGGATATTTGTCCGATTTCTGACAAGGATTTTCATAACGAGATGTCGATATTGGTTGAAAAACCAATGTTTCAACAAGTTGTAAAATTTGTGATGCCCGACAAGAAGTTTTCTGACGTGTCGCGTCTGCTTTTGAGCCTCAATTCAAAGCAGGAGTTTCAGCAGAAAATTATGGCACCGCTTGTGGGTGGCATTCTCGCCAAAACGAGCGACGGCATCACTTTCAGCAATATGGAATGCCTCGATAAAGACACTCCATATCTTCATATCACCAACCACCGCGACATTGTGCTCGATTCGGCACAGTTGAGTTATTTGCTGTCGAGCAATGGTTACGACACCGTGGAGATTGCTATTGGCAACAATCTTTTGATTTACGAGTGGATCACCAAGTTGGTTCGCCTCAATAAGAGTTTCATCGTGAAGCGCAATTTGGGCCGCTTGCAGACCCTTGCCGCAGCCGTGCAACTCTCACGCTACATTCACTTCGCCATAAGGGAGAAGAATGCGTCGGTGTGGCTGGCACAGCGCGAAGGCCGCTGTAAAGACAGCAACGACCGCACTCAGGAAAGTTTGCTCAAGATGCTCACCTACGGCAACCGTGAGGTGTCGATGCTCGAAAGTCTGAAAGAACTGAACATCGCTCCTATTGCCATTAGTTACGAGTACGACCCTAACGATTACCTCAAAGCCACCGAGTTCTTGCTCAAGAGTAAAGACCCTAACTTCAAGAAGTCGCAGACCGACGACCTCGTGAGTATGCAGACCGGTATCATGGGCTACAAGGGTAAGGTGCACTATTCGTTCGTGCCTTGCATCAACGACAAACTCGACACCATTCCTGCCGACCTCGACAAACTGCTGATGATTCGCCGCGTGTGTGCAATTATCGACCACGAGATTCACAGCAACTACAAGATATTCAAGACCAACTATATTGCTCACGACATTTTGTTCGACAATCAAGACTTTGCCGACAAATACACTCCAGAAGAGTGTGAGGCATTCAAGCAATATTTGAATGGGCAGATTGAGAAAGTGCAGGTTCCATACAACGAACTCGACCGCAACTTTATGTATAAGTGTATGCTCGAAATGTACTCCAATCCGCTCACCAATCAGCTTGAGGCATTGAAGTGATTCGTTAATGAAGTTGCACCTCATACCGCTATTGATAGCCCTGGCGATCAACTTGGCTATCGACATATTTGCCTACCGTAGGTTGCTCCGCTCACAGGTGTGGTCACGGTGGGCAGTTACTTCCTATGCGTGCGTGAGCGTGGTGCTGTATGCCGCATTAGGTGTGGCAATAGTCTTAGCCCAGCAGACTGCTGATGATCCTATACGCTTGGCGATGTGGCTTTTGCTTGTGTTTTACGGCATACAAGCCCCAAAGTTTATTTCGCTGCTCATCTACTCACTATCGTGGCTGAAATGGCTGCGGCGTGGTGCGAAGCGATTTGTGCGATGTGCGGCGTTGGCGATATTCGCATTGCTGATATTTCATGGCGTGTGGGGCACATTCGTCACCCCATTCACCCTCGAAGTGAAGCATGTGACCATCGAGAGCCCACGTTTGCCCGACGCTTTCGACGGCTACCGCATAGTGCAATTCAGCGATTCGCATGTGGGCACGTATGGCACCGACACCGCTTTTGTGGCGGAATATGTGGATAGCATCAATGCGCAAGGGGCAGATATGATATGCTTCACAGGCGATTTGGTGAACCGCCATTCAAAAGAGGTGGAGCCGTTTGTGTCGGTTTTCTCAAGGTTGCACGCACCCGACGGCGTGATTTCCATTCTGGGCAACCACGACTACAAGGCATATTTCCCATGGGCTTCAGAGCAGGAGTGGCGTGCCGATTCGCTCAACTTATTGGCGAAGCAGCGGCAAATGGGGTGGACGGTGTGCGACGACTCTACATTCACCCGGCATCGTGGTGCCGACAGCATCGTGGTGGTGGGGCTGCATAGTTTCCGCCCACCGCACTGGAAGATACCCGCTTATCTGCGTGAGGTGTATCCACAAATCGACAATTCCCACATCTACAAGATAGTGCTTCAGCATGTGCCGTATATTTGGGACAATTACACCGACACGGCACACATCGATTTGATGCTGTCGGGGCATACCCATGCCATGCAGTTGATGTTTAGCATATTCGGTGTGGAAATATCGCCGGCACGGCTCATTTCGCCATATTGGCGCGGCGAGTATCACAATGGCGATGAATCATTATATGTAAATACAGGTGTGGGTGAAGTGGGTGTGCCTATGCGCATAGGCGTGAAACCCGAAATTACCGTTATCACACTTAAAAAGAAAAAATAACCATAAGTTATGGCTGACAAAATATCACAACTCATCTCGCAAGAACTCAATATTCCGCTGCACCAAGTGGCTGGAACGGTTGGGCTGCTCAACGACGACAACAGTATTCCCTTCATCAGTCGCTACCGTAAAGAAGTGACTGGTGGACTCGATGAAATAGCAATTCAGTCGGTGGAAACACGGCTCAACTACTACAACGAACTTGAAAAGCGTAAAGCCACGATTATCAAGAGCATCGAGGCGCAAGAAAAACTCACCGAGGAATTGTCGGTGAGGATTTTGAACTGTTGGGACGCAAACACTTTGGAGGACATTTATTTGCCCTACAAGCCCAAGCGCCGCACCAGAGCAGAGGTGGCTCGTGAGAAAGGACTGGAGCCATTGGCGAAGATTATCATGGCGCAACGCTCCGACGACATTTCGCGCCGCGCGCAGCAGTTCCTTTCCGATGCCGTGCCTGATGTGGAAGCCGCTATCGCTGGCGCGCAAGACATCATTGCCGAATGGATTTCGGAGAGCGAGGCAGTGCGCAACAGTGTGCGCCGTGCTTTCCGCCACGATGCCGTGCTCAATTCCCATTTTGTGAAAGGGAAGGAGATAGAGGGCCGTAACTATGAGAATTATTACGACTACAGCCAGCCGCTGCGCCGAGTGTCGTCGCACCAACTCCTTGCCATTCGCCGTGGCGAAAAAGAGGGATTCCTGAAGGTGGGCATCGCCATCAACGACGACCGCGCCATCGACAACATTTGCCGTATAGTGGTGAAAGGTGGCGGAAAAGCCTCCATGCTGGTGGAAGAAGCGGCGGAAGACAGTTTCAAGCGTCTGGTGAAACCTTCTATCGAAACGGAGTTTGCCGCACTTTCAAAGTCGAAAGCCGATGATGAGGCCATCGATATGTTTGCACAAAATGCACGCCAGTTGCTTTTTGCTCCACCATTGGGGCATAAGCGAATTTTGGCAGTTGACCCCGGTTTCCGCACAGGTTGCAAGGTGGTTTGCCTCGATGAGAACGGCAATTTGCTGCATCACGATGTGATATATCCCACGGCTCCGAACCACGACATCGACGGAGCCACGGAAAAAGTGTGCGCACTGGTGGAGAAATACGCTATTGATGCCATCTCGCTTGGCAACGGCACAGCGAGCCGTGAGACCGAACGCTTCCTCAAACGCCTGCGTCACAACCGAAAGGTGGATGTGTATGTGGTGAGTGAAAACGGTGCCAGCATCTATTCAGCCTCGAAGATTGCACGCGATGAGTTTCCCGATAAAGATGTGACGGTGCGTGGTGCCGTGTCGATTGGCCGCCGCTTGCTCGACCCATTGGCAGAACTGGTGAAGATTGACCCAAAGTCGATAGGCGTGGGGCAGTATCAGCACGATGTGGACCAGAACAAACTGAAAGAAGCACTCACATTCACCGTGGAGAGTTGTGTGAACAGCGTGGGCGTGAACATCAACACAGCGAGTAAGGAATTGCTAACCTACGTTTCTGGTCTCGGACCTGCGTTGGCTGAAAAGATAGTGAATTATCGTGCCGAGAATGGCGGATTCAGTTCGCGCGCCGAAATCATGAATGTGCCGAAAATGGGTAAGAAAACTTTCACCCAAGCGGCAGGCTTCTTGCGCGTGCCCGAAAGCGACAATCCGCTCGACAACTCTGCCGTTCACCCCGAAAGTTACAGCATAGTGAAGCAAATGGCTGCCGACTGCGGTTGCACGGTGGCTGAATTGATGGCAGATAAGGCGAAGCGCGCAAGCATCGACATCAAGAATTATGTGAGTGAGAAAGTGGGTATTCCCACGCTTGCCGACATTATGTGCGAACTCGACAAACCGGGACGCGACCCACGAAGCGAGATTGAAACATTTGAGTTCGACGATTCCATCAACGACATCAAAGACCTGCGTAAAGATATGGTGCTGAATGGAAAGGTGACCAATATCACCAAGTTTGGCGCATTTGTGGATATAGGTATTCACGAAAACGGACTGGTGCATATTTCGCATCTTTCCGACCGCCGTGTGAGCGATCCGTCGCGAGTGGTGCATATCGGTCAGCATGTGCGTGTGAAGGTGATAGAGGTGGACCTCGACCGCAAGCGTATAGCCCTGTCGATGAAAGGAGTGCAGCAATGAAAGAGGTGGTTTTGAGCGTTGCCAGCAATGTGGAAAACCGTCGTGAAAAAATGGTGGCGGCTATGGATTGGCTTACAGGGGTGTTGGCTCCGCTACGGAGTTCTATGCTCTATACCACCACAGCCCTTCATGGCGATTCCACTTATCTCAACGCTGTGGCGCAAGGCTATACCGATGTGCCGCTGGAGCAACTCAACGCCTTGCTCAAGCAACACGAAATAGCGGAGGGACGCACCGAAGAAATGCGCGCACGCAAGCAAGTGCCCATCGATATCGACATTGTGATTTACGACGGCGAAATCCTCCGCCCCAACGACTACAACCAAGCCTTTTTCCAAAAAGGATGGAAAGAGATTGGAAATTAGAATTTAGAGATTAGAAATTAGAAGTTAGAGGTCTAAGCCTCCGATTAATCCGAGTGCTCTGAGTGCTCCAAAAACCAGATAACAAATATGAATCAAATGATTTCTGCCCGAACATTGAGGGTGCTGCGCATTGTGGGCGTGGTGTATATGCTGTTGGCAATCGCTTATTTGGTGATGCCACTCGATCTCGACCGTGTGGGTTGGATGGGATATATCGACGACTTTTTCCTGTTTATGTCGGCATTCACATTTATGAATGGCGCGTTCCAAAAGGCGGAACGCGCGTTCATTCGTCGTCAGCTTTTCCTGCTCTCGGCGGTGTTTTTTGTGCTTTGCCCCATTTGGATTCTTATCCTCACCTCCATTGATTAATGGTAGGTGCGTGTGATGGTGAGGCGTGGTTTGCCGTCGAGTGTGGCAGCCACGCGGGTCCATTGTCCGCTCTCGTTGGTGGTGTAGGTGTAGTTCCACACATATTTTGTTTTATCCTTCTCAGAGGTGATTTGTGTGGCACGGCTGCCATCGTAGCGTAAGAATTTCAGCAGTGTTCCGCCCGTTTTCTCGGTGCGGATTTTTCCGCTTTTGTAAGTTGACTTGCGGTTTTTGCCGCCAGCAATGGTCTCGTTGCGCTCGGTGATACGGCCATCGGCATCGTAAGTGAAGTTAATCACTTGACCATCGGTGCAGGTGATGCGAGAAAGCCGTCCGTTGGCTCCGTATGTGCATTTGTAGGCATACGACTTTCCCTTTTCCTTTTTCCCCACCAAGTAATAGCCGTGCTTGGCATCGTAGGCGTAGGTGTATTGCGTGAGCACTCGTGTGTGACCGTTGTATGCCTCGGTGAGCAATCCTTGCGCATTGAATTTGTAGCGGTTGAGCGTAACGGTGCCAGAGGTTTCGGTGATGGTTTCATCTACGCTTCCCACAAAACCGTTGAAATTCAGTTTCAGGCTCATGAAGCGGTAGGAGTGTGTGGGCAGATTCACGAGATTATCATAAGCCACAAACACACGGTTCGCCACATCGCGTCGGTGCGACGATGCGTAGTCGTCGAGTTCGGCAAGCGTAGTGGCTTTGTTGCACAGGCGCGTTTCCTGCAAGTGCGTCAGCGCCTTTCTTGCTTCGCCCACTTGTGTGGAAGCCTCGCTCACAAACTGATAATCGCTGATAAATTTATTCCATGTTTTCTCGTCGTTTACCTCCTTGGCGTGGGTGAATTCCAACTTTAGAAGTTGTGCCTTAGCCTTCTCAATCAATGGCGAATTGGGATAGTTGCGAAGATAGGCGTGGCAGCCAGCCACGGTTTTGCAACTCTCGTCAAATTCAAGAATTGCCACTTGCTCGGCTGCATATTTGTAGGCAGGGTGATTGTTGTCGAGCACGGTTAGGAGTTCGCGGTAGGCATCGGCAGTGTGGGTGGCTTTCACATCCTCAATCAGCTGCTTTTCCACCATGTTTTTGATGATGTCGATAGAGAGTTCGATGTCGTCGGCGCCAAGAAATTTGTTGGCATCCTCAATGCCCACGCCACGCACATACACATTTCGCACCAGTTGAATGGCTTGCAGCGGATCTTGCTGCATACTCACGCCCTGACGCGATGGGCAAGCCATAAACAGAGCGTTGCTCAAATCGTAGAGAGGGTAGAGCGCACGCTCGTATGCCTGGTGGTCGGCAGCCATCATTTTTTCGAGGTTGAGTTGCTCTTGCCATGCGCCGGCATAGTTGCCGCTGCCTAAAAGAGCAAACACGCGGTGCATTTGCTTCACATGGGCGGCTTTAGCATCTTTTTGAAAAGCCACAATTTGTGTTGCGGCGGCAGTCTGTGTGCTGATTGCTGGCGTAAAAGCCACTGCAGCTGCTGCGAGGATAAACGCTTTCAATTTCATCGTAGTAAAAAAATAAGTTAGGTGTGTGTTTTGTGTAAAATAATCAACTTTCGCTTTATCCCAAATCGGTTGACCGATTTGGGTTTATTGTATGGGGACTGCCAACAGCGGCGTGTCGCTTGAAAACAGCACACGGTGCGCAATGCTTGGGTTGAACAGTCGTGCAAAGATATTCGTTTTTTTGTTAGGAATCACTATGAGGTCGATTTTTTTCTCCTCTGTGAATTTTCTGAACTCGTCAAGGTCGTCGCTGAGTTTCATTTCAGTCATCTGAAATTCGCACTGGGTGTAATGCTCGGTGCAGTATTTCATAATCTGCTCTTTGGCTTCCCTTGTATATTTTTGATTGCTTTTCTTATCCTCCACATGCACGATGCTCACCTTCATTTTGTTCACCGAAAGCAGGTGTGAGAACAAGTCGAATGAAAGCAGGTCGTTGGGAATAAGATTGCTGAAAAATGCCACATTCTTCACATTGGCAAGTCGGCACGAGAGATGCACGTAATCGCGGGTGTACTTGGTGGCGTTGGTCATCAGATTGCTGATTACCTTGGTTATCGCCTCGCTGTCGATGATTGCCGAAAAATCATCAGCAGGATAATCCACCTCCAGTCGAGCTCCCTTCTGCTGCAGGGTTGGCTCGAACCGTTCTGCCACCGCATGCATCAGCTTGGAGATATTCTGCAATCGGAAATGAACCTGCAGGCCCTTCTGCTGCACCTTGTTGAAATCGAGCAACTGGTTGACAAGCGTCAGGAGTCGCTGGGCGTTTCTGTCTATCACGTTCAGGGTCTGGTTCATCGCCTCACCATCCTTCACACTCTCGCTGATCTTCTGCCATTGCTCCTTCAGATTCTCCAGCGGTCCGATGATCAGCGTAACCGGAGTACGGATTTCGTGGGCAATCATGGTGAAGAACTGCAGTCTGGCATCACGCATCTCCTGCTCCTGCTTCTCCTCCAGATGGTCGAGTTCCTCCTGATGGCGGCGCTTCTCTCTCTTCACCCTCGACTGGGTGTAGAACCAGATGAGCCAGCCCATAACCAGCAGATACAGAATCTTGGCAGGCAACGACCACCAGAAAGGCGGATGCACCACAATCTTGAGCTTGGCTTCATTCTGCGACCATACGCCGTCGTTATTGGCAGCCTTCACTCGGAACGTATAGGTTCCGGCAGGCAGATTGGTGTAGGTGGCACGATGCTCGCTCGTGGTTATCCAGTCCTTGTCGAATCCCTCGAGCATGTAGGAATAGAGATTCTTCTCCGGAGAAACATAACTCAAAGCCGCAAATGAGAGATTGATCATATTCTCATCATACGAGAGGTCGAGCTGCTCGATGTGGTTCAGCGACTCCGGCAATTTCTCGGAACCCACTTCCACGTGCTTGTTGAAAAGCTCGAGAGAGGTGATTGCCACCGGAGGCACCACGTGATTGATCTTTACCTGATAAGGATAGAAGGTATTGAATCCCTGCGTAGTGCCCAGATACACCTTGCCGTCTGAAGCCAGCAGGCGGGCATTCGGCAGGAACTGGTCGCAGGTGAGTCCGTCATAACGGTTGAACAGCAGCGTAGGCTCGCCCGGCACATACTTGATGAGTCCCTTGTCAGAAGAAATCCACATCTCATCCTGATTGATGATGATGGATGCAAAATCCTGACTAGGCGCATCGATGGCGATACGGCGGAAGGAATCAGAGGATGGCTGATACTCACACAATCCCATATTCGTAGCCACGAAAAGTCTTCCCTTGGAATCCTCCTGCACACAGTTTATCTGATTACTGCAGATAGAGGTGGTATCCTTCGCATCATTCAGATACTGCTTCCAGGTTTTGTTGCGTCGGTAGCACCAGAGTCCCTTTCCCTGGGTAGCAAACCAGATGTTGCCCTTCTTATCTTCCTTGATGTCGATGGTAAGGCTATTGAATGATTTCACCATTCGGAATGCCTGATTGGTTTCATCCAGCATACAGGCTCCGCTCATGGAAGTAGCCCAGAGCTGGCGCCTGCTGTCTCTGAACAGGCAATAACAGCTGCTGCTCAAGGCATCATCCAAAGCAGGAAATGCTTTCAGCGCCCCGGAAGACAGACTCATCCTGAAGACTCCGTTACTGTAGGTTCCTATCCAGAGATCATCCCCTTCAGCCAGCAATCCGTGCACATTATACCGTGCTATCGCCTGCTTGCCAGGGAAATCAACAAAGCTATCCGTTGCCGGATCAAAGCAATCCACTCCCGCATCATCGGTAGCTACCCAGATACGATGTCTGGCATCCTCGGCAAATCTTCCTACCACGTTGCCTTTCTGTCCGCCGGTACCGGCAGAATGCATCTCGAATCGGTTTCTCATGGCAGGAGAAGGAATGTAACTTACTCCGCCATAGAAGGTTCCTATCCACAGTCCGCCCTCCTTATCCGAAGTGATGCTGTACACAAATCGCTCAGCAGAACTGCGGCTCGGATTTTCCACTTCCGAAACCATTCGCCAGCTGCGTTTCTGGATATCGTACTCCACCATTCCATCATCGCTACCGATGAGCACGTTGATATTCCGGTCATTATAGAGTTTGTGGATGTGGTGCACGGAATTGCTTACCGAAGCATTGATCAGCTGGGTAGTAGTACCATCGGTATCCACCTGGAACAATCCATCGTTCCAGGTTCCCACCAGAATGCTTCCATCAGAATTGGCAAGCAGCGACATTCCATAAAGACGGGTAGCATCTCCCTTTAAAGGAAACACCTCAAAGGTATCATTCGCCTTATTGAGACGGACGAGCGTAGAAGGAAGATGATTGCCAAGTGCCCACACCTGATTGTTGACATCCACCAGGGTAGCCACCACTTCTCCCTTGCATCCCTTGATCTGATAATTACGGCATTCGTGGGTAGTGAGGTTGTATCTGAAGAGTCCCTGCCCCAGGGTAGAAACCCACACATTGTGGCTGTCATCAACAGAGAAATAAGAGATGATGGAAGTAATCTGATCGCTCAGCCTCTGAAACTGCTCCGTATCAAAACTGAAGAGGAAGGCGCCCTTGGGAGTACCCACCAGCAGTCCCTCGTCGCAGGCTTCCAGCGCACTTACATACTGGTCGAACTTCATCTGCGGATTATAGAAATTCTGCACCTGATACCCATCATACCGGCAGAGACCATTATCGGTACCAAACCAGATGAATCCATTCTTATCCTGCACGATGCTTCTCACGGCATTGCTCGGCAATCCCGTGTTCATCGTGATGGTACGCACCAGAGGCTCCCTCACTATGTTCCTGCTCCAGGAAGAAGCAGGTGCCATCGCCATCAGGAAGACGGCAGCTAAGATTGTTATGATCTTTTTCATTGTTCTTGTCTTTTCGATTGATGGTGCAAATTTACAAAATTATATTCAAAAGAAAGAGTTCTTAGAAAAGAAAATGACAAGAGATTAACCTATCTGGACTATTTACTGTTTACCAGATTCCATTTCGGCGGATTCACACCCAGCAGATTCTTCACGAAGAAGTCGTAGCGCTTGTGCTCGCCATAGAGTTCGCCCATGGTATGATGGGCTCCAGGAATCACCACGAGTTCGAAATCCTTGTTCGCCTTTTCCAGCGCATTCACCACCTGATAGGTACTGGATGGATCTACGTTGTCGTCTATCTCGCCTACCACCAGCATCAACGGGCGCTCCAGCTTATGGGCATTCTCCACGTTGCTGCACTCTACGTAGCTGGAATCGACAGGCCAACTCATCCATTGCTCGTTCCACCAGATCTTATCCATCCGGTTGTCGTGACAGCCGCAGGCACTATAGGCAGCCTTGTAGAAATCGCCATGCAGCAATACGGCGGTAGTACTCTCCTGCCCGCCGGCCGAACAGCCATAGATAGCCACATTATCCGCATCCATATAAGGATACTTCTTGGCGGCAGCCTTAATCCAGAGTTCGCGGTCAGGGAATCCGGCATCCTTCAGGTTCTTGTAGCAAACCTCCTCAAACTTCTTGCCACGATAGGAAGTTCCCATCGCATCTAGCTGAACTACGATGAAACCGAGTTCGGCAAGCGAAGTGGTGTACCAGTTGTATGGCATGAAACTCTTCGGAGTATAGGCATCGCCCGGACCCGAATAGATATACTCGATAACCGGATATTTCTTATTAGGATCGAAGTTGGTAGGACGCTGGATGATACCCCACATATCTGTCTTGCCGTCACGTCCCTTAGCCACAAACACCTCAGGGGCTACCCATCCGTGCTTCTTCAGCGTAGCGATATCAGCCGTTTCCAAAGTCTTGACGAGCTTACCGGTCTGCGCATCACGGAGCACGGTAACAGGAGCGGCATCCACCTTAGAATAGGTATCCAGGAGATAACGGTAATCATAGGTATATTGGACACTATGATTTCCCTCTTCTGGAGTGAGCGCCACCATATTCTTGCCGTCCATACCTATTTTATAATAATGTACCAGGTATGGGTCCTCATTCTTGTTCACGCCACTAGCCGAGAAATAGATTTCTCCTTTCTCTTCATCTACACGCTGGATGCCGCGAACAAACCATTCGCCCTTGGTAATCTGGCGGATAACCTTCGACTTCTGCACATCGTAGAGATAGAGATGGTTCCAGTTGTCGCGCTCGCTCATCCAG
>OQVZ01000646.1_pt1 | contig 13335 bp, 6 predicted proteins | sample 1691571 | NCBI WGS metagenome assembly OQVZ01 (sample SAMN03418261, study PRJEB22391) | human gut metagenome | biome: human-gut; feature: organic feature; material: feces | host: Homo sapiens | place: Tanzania | collected 2013-01
TGGTGTCGCTGCCTATCGAGCAGTACCCTAACATGGCGCCTCCTACTATCATGGTGCGTGCCGCTTACACCGGTGCCAACTCACAGACCGTGCTCAACTCGGTGCTCGCACCGCTGGAGGAGTCGATCAACGGTGTTGAGGGCATGACCTACATGACCTCATCAGCCACCAATGCAGGTTCGGCTTCAATCACCGTATTCTTCAAGCAGGGTATGGATCCTGACATGTGTCAGGTCAACGTACAGAACCGTGTGTCGCAGGCTTCTGCCTTGCTGCCGGCTGAGGTGACAAAGGCTGGTGTGACGGTTATGAAGCGTCAGTCGTCTACGGTTATCCTCTTCGGTCTTACAGCCGACGACGACCGTTATGACGACGAGTTCCTCACCAACTATGCCAACATCAACGTTGTGCCTGCCATCAAGCGTGTCAACGGTGTAGGTGAGTGTCAGTGCTTCTCGCAGAAGGACTACACCATGCGCCTCTGGATTGACCCAGTGAAGATGAAGAGCTACGGCTTGATTCCTTCCGACCTTACTGGCGTGCTCGCACAGCAGAACATCGAGGCTGCTCCGGGTTCGGTAGGCGAGAATAGCGACAATCAGTATGAGTATACATTCCGCTATAGAGGTCGTCTGCAGACCCCTGAGGAGTTCGGCGATATGATTATCAAGTCGACACAGGACGGTCAGACCATCCGTGTAAAGGATGTGGCACGCGTAGAGATGGGTGCCCTCTCATACAGCGTTGAGTCAAAGAACAACGGCAAACCGTCAGTAACCATGATGGTAACACAGACTGCCGGCTCTAACGCAACCGAGATTGCCACCAACATCAAGAAGCTCCTCAAGGATCAGGAGGCAACAATGCCGCCGGGAATCCACTTCGACATCATGCAGGACGTTACGGAGTTCCTCTTCGCATCAATCGAAGACCTTATCAAGACTCTGTGCGAGGCGTTCATCCTCGTGTTCATCGTGGTGTACATATTCCTTCAGGACTGGCGCTCAACACTTATTCCGTTGATTGCCGTTCCGGTGTCGTTGATTGGTACATTCTTCTTCCTCTATGTGTTCGGCTTCTCGCTCAACTTGCTGACACTTGCCGCCCTTGTGCTTGCCATCGCCATTGTGGTCGATGATGCCATCGTGGTTGTGGAGGCTGTCCATGCCAAGCTCGACCTTGGATACAAGTCGGCACGACTGGCATCTATCGACGCCATGAACGAGATTTCGGGCGCTATCATCTCTATTACCCTTGTTATGGCATCGGTGTTCATCCCCGTGTCGTTCATGGGTGGTACGTCTGGTGCGTTCTACCGTGAGTTCGGTATTACCATGGCCATCTCTATTATCATCTCGGCTCTTAACGCCTTGACCCTTTCGCCGGCTCTTTGTGCTATCTTGCTGAAGCCGAAGGACGAGCACGGCAAGGAGCGCAAGATGACTATGATTGACCGTTTCCACGCATCGTTCAACGCTGCTTACGGTAAGGTTCAGGACAAGTACACCAAGGGTGTGCGTCGTCTTGTCGAGCGTCCGTTCATAGCTATCGGTACTGTAGTTGTAGCTATAGCTGCCATGGCTGTGCTTATGGGTACTACCAAGACCGGTCTTGTGCCTGATGAGGATACAGGTACCGTATTCTGTACAGTATCTACACCTCCGGGAACTTCAATGAAGAAGACCAACGAGGTGATGGACCAGGTTGACCGCATGCTCGCTACCAACCCTGCCATTGCCAGTCGTATGCGTATTACAGGCTACAACTTCATCGCAGGTCAGGGCTCTAACCAGGGTACGTTCATCATCAAGCTCAAGAGCTTTGAGGAGCGTCAGAAGGAAGAGGGACCGCTGAAGTACATCGGCGTACACAACCTGGGTTCTACAATGGTGCTCGGTATGATATACAAGCAGACCGCTGCCATCAAGGGAGCGCAGATTCTCGCCTTCCAGCCGCCTATGGTGCAGGGCTTCTCAGCTACCAACGGTATGACATTCTCAATGCAGGACCGCACCGGTGGCGATGTGAACAAGTTCTACGACATAACAAAGAACTTCATCGACGAGCTCAACAAGCGTCCGGAGATTTCGAACGCCATGACATCATACAACACCAAGTATCCGCAGTATAAGATTGATGTTGATGTGGCTAAGTGTAAGCAGAGCGGCATCGACGCGTCTACAGTGCTCACCACAATGCAGGGTTACTACGGCGGTATGTATGCCTCTAACTTCAACGCATACGGTAAGCTCTATCGTGTATACATCCAGTCAGCACCTGAAAACCGTGCCGACCTGAAGAGTCTCGACAACATCTACGTGCGCACATCGGCTGGCGAGATGGCTCCAATCAAGGAGTATGTCAACCTGAGCCGTGTATATGGTCCGCAGGAGATTGACCGTTTCAACCTCTTCACATCAATCAACGTGAACGCATCGGCAGCTGAGGGCTATTCTACTGGTGACGCCATCAACGCTATGGCAGAGGTTGCCAAGACCTCATTGCCGGCTGGTTACACCTACGAGTTCTCTGGTTTGACACGTACCGAGCAGGAGTCTTCCAACTCTACAGCTATCGTGTTCGTGCTCTGTCTCACCTTCGTTTACCTGATTCTTTCGGCACAGTACGAGTCGTACATTCTGCCTTTGTCGGTAATTCTCTCAATTCCGTTCGGTCTTGCGGGAGCGTTCATCTTCACCAACATGTTTGGCAAGAACAACGATATCTACATGCAGATTGCGCTCATCATGCTTATGGGTCTTCTGGCGAAGAACGCCATCCTTATCGTACAGTTCGCTCTTGAGCGTCGACAGACGGGTATGGCTATCTCATGGTCGGCAGTTCTCGGTGCTTCGGCTCGTCTGCGTCCTATCTTGATGACCTCATTGGCTATGATTATCGGTCTTCTGCCATTGCTCATGCCGTGGGGTGTAGGCTACAACGGTAACATGACACTTGGTTCGGCAGCCGTAGGCGGTATGCTCATCGGTATGCTTTGCCAGATCATGATAGTTCCGGCTCTGTTCTACGTATTCCAGACTCTGCAGGAGAAGATCAAGCCTATCGAGTTTGAGAACGACTCAGCCAACGTCGATTCCGAGATTCGTCAGTACACCAACCCTTATGTGGCAGGTGCTTTGCAGGATCAGATTGACAAGAAAACAAAATAAGAAATCAAGAATTTAGGAGTCAGGAGTTAAGCCATATGTACATTTGGCTTAACTTCTTAACTCCATAACTTCTTAACTTCTTAAAAATAGACGAAAACAATGAAATTGAACAAGATAATTCTTTTCGCTTCGGCATCGCTCCTGATGACCAGTTGCGGAATATATAACAAGTACGAACGTCCCGAGGTGAACACCAAGGGACTCGTACGCGACGTTGTGAGCAACTCTGACACGCTCGCCGTCAGCGACACCGCAAGCTTCGGCAATCTGCCTTGGCGTCAGGTGTTCACCGACCCGCAGCTTCAGTCGCTCATCGAGAAGGGCATAGCCAACAATACAAACATGCTCAACGCTGCACTCAACGTTAAGATGGTTGAGGACCAGCTGATGGTGGCTAAGTTGGCATTCGTGCCTTCGTTCACATTCTCGCCGCAAGGAACAATCGCTTCATGGGACGGCAATCCTGCCACAAAGACCTACTCATTGCCTATCACGGCATCATGGAGCCTCGACCTCTTCGGCAATCTTCTTAATGTGAAGCGTTCGGCACAGATGGCTCTGCTTGCCACTAAGGACTATCAGCTCGTAGTGCAGACCAAGATAATCTCTAACATTGCCAACATGTACTACACTCTGCTCATGCTCGACAAGCAGTTGCAGGTGGTCAACGACATGTCGAAGCTCGTTGAAGAGACATGGAACATCATGAAGATTCAGAAGGAGCTTGGCCGTGTAAAGGAGACCAGCGTGCAGAGTGCTGAGGCAAATCTGTATTCGGTAAAGGCTCAGGCAGCCGACCTGAAGCGTCAGATTCGTGAGACAGAGAACTCGCTCTCGCTTCTTCTCGGACAGCAGGCACAGACCATACAGCGCGGCACTTTCGAGGGACAGTCGCTCCCCTCACAGTTCTCAACTGGCGTAGGCATTCAGTTGCTTGCCAACCGTCCTGACGTTCATTACGCCGAAATGTCGTTGGCTCAGTGCTTCTACGATGTCAATGCAGCCCGCTCTAAGTTCTATCCGAGCATCACTATCTCGGGTACAGGTGCCTTCACCAACTCAGGTGGTATGGGCATTACCAACCCAGGCAAGTGGCTTCTCTCGGCAGTAGGCTCACTCGTTCAGCCTATCTTTGCCCATGGACAGATTGTAGCTGGCTTGAAGGTGGCAAAGGCTAAGCAGGAACAGGCTTTCAATACATGGCAGAACGCCGTGCTTTCAGCCGGTTCGGAGGTTAGCAACGCCCTCGTGCTCTACAATTCTTCTAACGAGAAGAGCGAGCTTGAGGCCAAGCAGGTAGAGAGTCTGAAGAAGAACGTAGAGTACAACAAGATGTTGTTCAACGACGGTTCAGCCACATATCTTGAAGTTATCACCGCACAGCAGAGCCTGCTCAATGCCGAGCTCTCTAAGGTTGCAGACGATTTCTACAAGATGCAGGCTGTTGTTAATCTCTACTACGCTTTGGGCGGAGGAAGATATTAAGAGTTAGGAATTAGGAGTTTTGAATTTTGAATTGTCGGCTTTGCCGATGTTGAATTATTTAATTTTGAGTTTTGATTTTTGAATTTTGAATTTTGAATTGTCGGCTTTGCCGATGTTGAATTATTCAATTTGAAATTCATAATTCACAACTGATAAACTCAAAATTGCGGCTTGCCGCAACAATTCAAAACTCAAAATTCAAAACTCAAAACTCCCAATTGCGGCTTGCCGCAACAATTCAAAACTCAAAATTCAAAATTCAAAATTCAAAATTATGATAAGTGATAAAGCATACATAGCTCCGGGTGCAAAGATTGGCAAGAACGTTACAATCTATCCGTTTGCCTACATCGAGGACGGTGTTGAAATAGGCGACGACTGCATCATCTTCCCATACGTAAGCATCATGCGCGGCACTAAGATGGGACGTGGCAACAAGGTATATCAGAACACCGTGCTCGGTGCTGAGCCTCAGGACTTCAACTATACGGGTGCTGACACACGCCTTGTTATTGGCGATGAGAACATTTTCCGTGAGAATGTGGTAGTAAACCGTGCCACATTTGCCGACGGCGAGACCCGTATTGGCAACCGCAACTTCTTCATGGAGGGTGTACACATCTCACACGACACCAAGGTAGACGACTACGTTACGTTCGGTTATGGCACTAAGGTAGCCGGCGACTGCGAGGTTCACAGCGCAGCCATATTCTCGTCAGGTGTCATTGTCAATTCAAATGTGCGCATTGGTGGTGCATCTATGGTCACCAGTGGTGTGCGCATCTCGAAGGATGTTCCTCCGTTCATCGTAGCTACCGACAATCCCGTGCGCTACGGTGGCGTCAACGAGACACTGCTCAAGTCGTCTAACACTACCGACAAGGTAATCAGCCATATCGCAAATGCCTATCGTCTGGTGTTCCACGGACAGACCAGTGTGTTCGATGCAATCAATCAGATTAAGGAACAGGTGCCTCCTGGAAAGGAGATCAACGCTATCGTCAAATTCCTTGAGGATAGCAAGCTGGGTATAATAAGCAAGATATAATAAGCATTTTCATACCTTTTATATATTAGTGTTGTTATTTCAAAAGAAAGAGGTTGTGTCAAAAGTCAATTATATGGGTTGAATGCAACAAATGTAGGAGGGTAGGGCATCCCTGCCCTACCCACTCTGCCTTCATTTTCAGTAGATTGAGTGGGTATAGCAGGGATGCTATACCCTCCTACTAATAGCCCTATTCTTATTTTTCGACTTTTGACACACCCTCGTTGCTTTTATAAATTATCCTTTTGCGCAAACGTTTGCGCAATTAATAGACAGGTTTTATGTTAAAAATTAATACAGGCTTTTGATAATAGTTATATATTTGCATCGTAAAACGACACAAAACCTTGGTTATGACAATTTACTGAGGAACACAAAAACATTCACAACGAATGCTTTACAAGAAAAGAAAATACTTAAACCGAAAACATAAAAACATCTTTAAAAGCCTAAATATGATGAAGCATATTTACATATTCGCATTGGCAATGATGCTGATAGCGTCGTCTGGCACAGCTAAAGCGCAGGACGTGGCATTGAAGACCAACCTATTGGGTTGGGCTACAACATCGCTCAATGCAGGTGTTGAGATAGGTACTGCCGAGAAGCAGACTGTTCAGTTGTTTGCCACTATTAATCCCTGGAAGTTTTCAGGTGACAAGAAGGTGCGTTTCTGGAACGTAGAGCCTGAATACCGTTGGTGGACTTGCCAACGCTTCGGAGGCAGTTTCTTCGGATTGCATGCTCTTGCCGGCGAATACAACATCAAGAACGTTGACCTGCCATTCGGATTACTTCCCAAGACAAAACGTGGTCGCCACTATGAAGGATGGTATATAGGTGCAGGCGTAACCTATGGCTATCAATGGCTGATGTCGCGCCATTGGAATATGGAAGCGTCGTTAGGCGTGGGCTATGCTTATAGTCCATACAAGCTCTACGGACGTTGTGCCCGATGCTTGGACAAGAACCATCGCAATTATGTAGGACCGACAAAGGCGGCTCTCAGTATGATTTATATATTCTAAACAGCATTATGAACACAAACTCATTGACTCGCATCATCATTTCGTGCCTCATAGGAGCGGCTTCGTGCAGCTCGGCAATGGCACAGAAGCTTGCTTCGGGAGCTGTAGCCATCGACAATCTGAAGACACATGTCGAAGGCAACAAGGTGGATGTGGCGTTCAGCCTTAACCTCAACAACCTGAAGCTTAAGGCAGAACAGCAGCTTGTTTTCACTCCAATGCTTGCTGCCGACGGCGACACTACTGCTCTTACACCTATTATAATTAATGGCAGGGCCAAACAGATACGCATGGAGCGTAGTGGCGAATTGGCTGCATTGGCTAATAGCAGTCAGCAGCCTTTGGTCATACAGCGCAAGAACGGAACTGAGCAGAGCGTTAGCTACAGCCAGACCATTACACGCAAGCGTCCGTTTGGAACCGAACACTTGAGTCTGCTTACTGCTCAAGACCTCTGCGGATGTGGCGACAAGGAGAATCTCGACAATCTCCCCATTGGCACCATAGACAATATAGGAGCCTGGATGCCTGCCATTGCTTTTGTAAAGCCCGCTGCCGAGGCTCGCAAGCAACGTGCCGAGAAGGGTGAGGCTTACCTTAGCTTCCGTGTCAACAAGACCGACATCGTGGCTGATCTCTTCGATAATGCTCGCGAATTGGAAAAGATTACGAAGACCATCGACCTTGTGCGCAACGACAAGAACGTGCAGATAACGGGCATTAACATCCATGGCTTTGCCTCGCCTGACGGTCCTTATGCCAACAACGAGCGTCTGGCACGCGAACGTGCTGCTGCTCTGAAGAGTTATGTGGCTCAGCTTTATCCTATTGAGGCCAAGCTGTTCAGCTCAAACTCTACACCTGAGGATTGGAATGGATTCCGCCAGAAGGTGCAGAAGTCGCAGTTGGCTAACAAGGACGAGATAATCAAGATTTCAAACTCAACCCTTGCGCCCGATGACAAGGACAAGCGCATACGCCAACTCTATCCGCAGGAATATGCCGTGATACTTAACGACATCTATCCGCGACTGCGTCATAGCGACTATACCGTCAGCTATACTGTGCGACCTTTCTCGGTTGAAGAAGCCAAGCAGATACTCAAGACTCGTCCGCAGCAACTTTCGCTTCAGGAGATGTATCTTGTAGCACAGACAATGGAGGCGGGTTCGGCAGAATTCAATGAGGTGTTCGACATAGCCGTGCGAATGTTCCCCGACGACCCGACTGCCAATCTGAATGCTGCTTGTGCCGACTTGCAGCGTCGCGACATTGCTTCGGCAGAGAAACATCTGCAGAAAGCCGGCAACTCGGCAGAGGCATTGAACGCTCGTGGCACTCTGGCTGTATTGAAAAAGGACTATAGCTTGGCTCGCCAGTTGTTTGCTCAGGCGGCTGCTGCTGGTTCGGCTGATGCCAAAGCCAATGCCGAGCGCATTGCTAACACAAAATAATTCGTGGGCTACGGTGAGTGTGCTGTATCCAAGAACATCAACAATAATGTGTCTCTTTGAATAGAGGGTAAAGTCAAAAGTCAATTATATAGGTTGAATGCAACAAATGTAGGAGGGTAGGGCATCCCTGCCCTACCCACTCTGCCTTCATTTTCAGTATATTGAGTGGGTATAGCAGGGATGCTATACCCTCCTACTAATAGCCCGATTCTTATTTTTTCGACTTTTGACACGCCCTCCATACCTCTTACGCTCAAAATAATAACAAAATAAACATTAAGCAATTAAACTCTTAAACTATGGTAAACGTTAAGAATCTATTCGGAATGGCTGTTATGGCTACGGCCTTGGTGGGTTGTTCAAGCAACGACAACCTCGCTCCTGATGGTAAAGACAATGTTGGCAAGGCAGGTGAAGCCTATGCTTCATTCACAATCAATCTGCCGACAACAAGTGGTACACGTGCAACAGAAGGTGAGTCTACATTTGATGAAGGTGCTGCTAAGGAGTACGAGGTTAAGAATGGTACTATTCTTATCTTCGATGCTACTACTGATAAGTATGTTACAAAGGCCGACCTTGGAACCATGAATCCTTGGACCGACGTTAAGACAAATGGTGTTACAACATCGGCTATTGCTACTGTAAAACTCACGGGTGTTTCAACAACTGGCAGCTATAAGGCATTGGTGCTCCTTAACAATAATTCGGAAACTACTCCTAAGGTAACATTGCCTACTACTGCCGATACTTATACTTCTTGGAGCAAGGATGTTGACAAGGCTAATGCAGACCGATATGTCTCAACAGACGGCATCTTTATGGCAAATGCTCCAAAGTATGAAAGTGATACAGAAGATCCAACAACTCTTGTGAAGATTAATCATGTCTGCGCTTCGCCAGAGGAAGCACAGGCAAAGGCTGCTACAGTGGTTTACGTAGAGCGTGGCTTGGCTAAGGTTACAATGGAAGACTTTACTACACGTGTTTACTCTATTGATGCTGGAACATACGAAGGTGGCAATGTTGAAATCAAAGCTTGGCAGCTTGACGTAACCAATAAGTTTACATTCCCTGTTCATCAGATTTATGACTTGTCTTCGACTACTAAGGGTTTTGCAGATATATGGAAAACAGCTCGTTTCTATGATGGAACAAATACTGCCTTCAAGCGTGTATATTGGGGCGTAGATCCTAATTACAATAATTCTGATTATCAGACTTTGGAAAACTGCAAGACTGCCTTCAACATGATTACAAAAGATAAGGTTGTTGGCGAGGCTGGTAAGGACCATCCTCAGTATTGTCTTGAGAACACCTTCGACCTTGACAACATGAAGCAGGGTCAGACAACACGTGTTGTGTTTAAGGCTGTCTTCACTCCTAAAGGCTTTGAAAGCGCAACAGACAAGACTTTCTATAAGATTGGTAACAATACCGCTATCTGGACCAAAGCTAAACTTGAGGAGCAGATTAAGACCGTTGCTCTCACAGCTATGGGTATTACATCTGCAGCCGAGCAGGCAAAGTATGGCGTAGACCTTACTAAGGGTTCAAACATTAGCGGTGTAGCAGGTCAGCACCTTATTGCTGCTGAGAATATCACATTTGATCCAGGTGAAGGTACCACAACATCACAGGTTACACCTGCTATTGTTAATACAGTCAACGAAAAACTTGGTCTGAAAGAAGAAGGTGGTAAAATAACTACAGGTATCTCAACATACCTCAATGGCGAGGCATACTACATCGCTCGCATCAAGCACTTCAACGAGCTGACTCCTTGGAAAGCTGGTGAAGCTTATGATTCAAATAACGAAAAGTATCTCGGTCGTTACGGTGTTCTCCGCAATAACTGGTACGACCTTTCTGTAACAAGCATCAGCGGCCTTGGCTATCCTGACGTTCCTGAGGTTAAGCCTACTGTTCCCGACGACGAGAACGATCAGTACGTCAACGTAGAGGTTAAGATTCTTAGCTGGGCTAAGCGCAGTCAGCAGATTAAGCTCTAATAATCAACAAAGCATAAAGCGGCGGAGGTCTCTGGTCCTCCGCTGCTATCTAAACATCAATATCTAAATTCATCTTAATTAATTTAACGGCAAACATTATGTTTCACGGACTGGTTAAATATATATGCTCACTCCTCGCCTTTGCACCATTGCTGGCTTCTTGCTCGCTGATGCACGACGACCTTGAGCCATGCGACAATGGCGCTTACCTGCACTTCCGCTATGACTACAACACGCAGCGCGCCGACCTTTTCAACGACCATGTTGGAGGCGTTGTTGTCATGGTGTACGATAAGGACGGCAAGTATCTGTTCCGTCAGGACGCTTTCAATACCGACACCGACGCTCCTATCCGCCTCCATGACTTTGCCGTACATCTCAACTTGCAGCCTGGCGAATATCAGTTCCTCGCCATCGCAAAGCAGAAACGCTACGAAGATGCTTTGGCAACTAATGGTGCCAAGTTCCGCATTCATGCCCCTAACGAAGGCGAAGACATGACTAAGTTCAACACCGTGTTAGACCGCAATGAGGCGGGCGATATAGACGAGGTTGACTGTTCGGCTCCGCTTGACACGCTGTGGATAGGCCGCTCGCAACACCTTACAACCGTGTACGACCTTAAGGGCACACACGACACTATCTCCCTGGTGCGCGACACCAAGCAGCTTACTATCTCGCTGCATCAGATTGACGCACCTGAGAAAATCTCTGCCGATGATTTCGGCTATGAGGTAATAGCCGATAATGGCTACATCAATTATGACAACTCTTTGGCGCGCGATTCCAAACTTCGCTATACGCCTTTCCATACATGGACTACCGAGTTCCGCGATGAGACCGGAAACGTTAAGGAACGTACCGCTCATGCAGGACTGATGCTCTCGCGTCTGGTCTATTTCCCACCAGAGCAGAACGACCGCAACGCCATGCTACATATATATAATAAGGAGTCGGGCAAGACAATCGCCTTGATTAACCTGCCCGACATACTTCAGCAGGGACGCGATGCTTATGCCGCACAGAACTACGGCATACAGGAATACCTCGACCGCGAGTACGACTACCGACTCGACTTCTTCCTGATTGGCACCGAATGGCAGTACGTCAACCTCTCTGTTGGTGTGCTCGACTGGGCAAAGCGCATTCAGCGCATCAGCCTGTAATGTCCATTAACTTCACAATCGAAGCGAGTCGTCTTCAGATAACTTCCGATAACTCCTTTCGTTTGCGAAACTTAAACTAAAGTATTGAACCTAATTACAACAAAAACGATGAAACGACTTGCAGACATACTCCTTTCTCTTGCTGTCCTGTTGTTGCTGGCAGCATGTACTGATGATGCCGATGTGTACAACACCCCGGCTTCATCCGAGGGCAATCTGTGTGTCTATGTGCCAGTTACTCGCGAGGGCGATGATGTTACGAGCAGTCTCGACCCAAGCAACCCTACATACAATGCCTCTGTAGACGAGTGCCAGATTAACGACCTGCATCTTTATGCCTTCCCCGTTGGTGTCAACGGAACATTCCTTTCGCAGGAACTTCCATCGCCTGAGGCAAGCAATATGCTCGATGAGAAAGTTGCTTCTTATCAGCTCAAGATTAAGCCCGGCACCTACCGTGTGTACGTAGTGGCAAACATGAAGGATGTGCTCGATGTCAATAGCATAACAACTGAAGGCGATTTGAAGAAAGTGGTGTTGAGTTATCGGCCGATGTCAAAGCCCGGCATGCCCGTAGCCAATAACATCCCTATGATATACGAGCCTGACACAAAGGCAGCCGACGGCACCGCCACGGATGGCGTAGTCAACATCGGCTCAACGAACCAGACCACTACTGTCGTGGCCAATCTGCGATTCACCTGCGTAAAGGTGTGCCTTAACCTTATATACAATCCCGGAGACCCAGCCATGAATGCAGCATTGAAGTCTAACGGATTGCAGATTTCTGACATTATAGGCAAGCGACTCTCGCCACAGACCAATCTGTTGTGGGACGGCGAGTTCACTAACCAAAATGTAAGCGAAGCCTATGCCAAGGGCATCGAGCCGACATTGTACGATGCTACGTCACATACGGGTAGTGGCTCTTACTATACTTCGTGGACAGAAACCCCAGCCAATGCCAATGTCAACAACGAGGACATCATCAAAGTAGAAGGTGAGGGTGTATCTGCACCTGCAAACTCAAAGGAGAAGTGGCTCTTCCGTGCCACTTACTATCTGCCCGAACGCTATGTGGCACAGGCTTCGCAGCAGTCGGCATTGAAGATAGGTGGTGCTGTAGGTGGTTCTGCCATCGCTAACAGCTACAACATCAACCTTGGACATCGTAAGGACGAGACCTCAACAACTGAAGTTCCAACTTTTCCACGCGGCACATATTACGAGATAGTAGGACGTATAAAGAGTCTTGGCAACATCTCGCTCGACTGTGTTGTGGGTGTAAAGAATTGGGAGATGGCAACTATAGATGTCGACCTCAACCATACTACGCTTTGGGTATCAAGCACAAGTGCAAAAGTAGAATCGCAAAAAGTTGCATTCATCGACTATCTGACAAATGTAACGAATGGCGACATTGAGTTCGGATGTGATACGGAGATTGAAAAGATTACAGCAGGAAAGTCACCCGTTATTGTCGCAACTAATGATATTACAAATCATCGTGTAAGATTCAGTATAAATCCAGAACTCTCGGTAGCCGACTTTACGAAAGCAAATGCCCTTAAAGGTACTGCCAAAGTATGGATAAAGGCTGGCAACATTAAGAAATATCTTGATGTATCGTACGACGTTACGCCATACTTCAAGGTGGATCCTGTGGATATTGTTATCTTCTGGGATGATAACAATCAGGGCGAGCTGACCAAGGTGGTGAACTTCTCAACCAACCTTGGTGGCATTCAATTCCCTTCGGATTGGAGAACTAATCCGGCGGGTGATTATGTGGTGTCGTATGCTCAGTCTACGATAAACATTAAGTGCAAAGACACAAAGGCAGCTGATGGTACGTTCACAATAACGGCAACATCCAACCCTGTAACAACCACCACGCATGTATTTACGGTAAAGTCGAATGATGCAGTTAAAGATGCAGCTGGTAAAGAAATATATAAGGAACAAGAGATAC
>OQVZ01000647.1_pt1 | contig 13324 bp, 15 predicted proteins | sample 1691571 | NCBI WGS metagenome assembly OQVZ01 (sample SAMN03418261, study PRJEB22391) | human gut metagenome | biome: human-gut; feature: organic feature; material: feces | host: Homo sapiens | place: Tanzania | collected 2013-01
GGCGATGAACAGATAAACGATAGTCAGCAAGTAAGGAATGAACACTGCCGACGGAGTTTCAATCATAACGCCGAGCGGTGCTTTTTTGTACTCTTTGCCCTCGGCTTTGAGTTCAGATTCACATTCTTCAATAATCTTTTTTGCTTCCCTCACTTCTTCCAAGCAAGTTACGAGCGGAAGCATAATTTTTATGTCGCCGTATACTGCGGCACGAAGAAGTGCACGAAGTTGCTTTTTGAAAAGTTTCCTATTATCAAGGCAGTAGCGAATAGCTCTGTGACCGAGGAACGGGTTTTCTTCCTTTTCAATATTGAGATAAGGAATATCTTTGTCGCCGCCGACATCAAGAGTACGAATAATAACTTCTTTGCCGTCCATTGCCTTTGCAACAGTTGAATAAGCCTCAAACTGCTCTTCTTCGCTCGGTTCACTCGTTCTGTCCATAAAAAGGAATTCCGTTCTGAAAAGACCGATACCCTCGCCGCTGTTTTGAAGAACATTTTGAACATCCTCAGCCTTGCCGATGTTGCCGTAAACCGCTTTTTTGATTCCTGATTTTGCTACGGTCGGCTTGCCGAAATAAAGCTTTAAACTTTCCTTTTCTTTAAGGTATTCGCTCTGTTTTTCTTCAAATTCTTTTATTTCATCTTCACTCGGAGAAACAATTACTTTACCCTTAAAGCCGTCTACTGCAACCGTATCGCCGTTTTTAACAAGATTGCATACATCATCGATTGAAAGCACTGCAGGAATACCCATTGCCCTTGCCAAAATTGCGCTGTGGCTTGTTATTCCGCCAACCTCGGTCAAAATTGCACTTACATTATCTTTATTAATCTGACCCGTCATTGACGGAGTAAAATCTTTTGCGATAAGTACAGAACCCTTTGCAACCTTAGAAATATCAACCGTATTTACACCGAGAAGAATACTTAAAAGGCTGTCCTTAATATCTTTAACATCCGAAGCTCTTTGCTGAGTAAGTTCGTCATCAACACCGGAGAACATATCAATAAACATTGAGCAAACGGTGTCTACCGCTTTTTCGGCAACCGAGCCTGAATCGATATTATCCTGCATTTGAGAAAGCATAAACGGATCAGAGAGCATAACAATATGACCCTCTAATATTTCCGCTTCCTTGTCACCTGCCGATTTTTTAACTTCTTCAACAAGTTGCCTTGTTTCCTTAATAAATTTATCTACAGCCTTTTGAAGCCTGTCTTTTTCATTTTCTGCCGTTGTGAATTTTATATGATTATAGTCAAGCTTAGCGTCGCTTATTACTACTGCTTTGCCGATGCCGTAGCCCTGACTTGCGCCTATACCTTTTAACATAACTATTCCCCCTCAGTAGAAAAAAGGTGCAATACTTTTTTGCCGCACTGCACCTTTTAATAATCAATTATTCGCCGAAGCCTGATTCAATAAGGCTTACTGCCTCGTCAAGCATTGCCTGTTCGTCAGTGCCGTCACATTCAACCGTAAGTTCTGTGCCGCACTTAATGCAAGCTGCCATAATATTCATAATGCTCTTGCCGTTGATAGTTTTGTTATCAACAATAAGATTAATATTTGACTGATATTTTGTCATAGCTGTTACAAAAACATTAGCCGGGCGCATATGAAAACCCATTTCATTTGTAACTTTAGTTACCTTTGATACCATATTAATTTTCTCCTTAATCTATTATTTAGCTTTTACTTCATTGTTAACATTTTTCTTTAAAAGTGCGAGCATAAGAGCACCGACAACCGAACCTGCTACAAGAGCAACAATGTAAAGAAGCGGATGGTCACAAACAATGAAAGTAAAGATACCGCCGTGAGGAGCAGGACAAGCAACATTAAATACCGATGTAAGTGCACCTGCAACTGCCGAACCTACCATGCAAGACGGAATTACACGAATCGGGTCGGAAGCAGCGTAAGGAATCGCACCTTCTGTGATGAAGCAAAGACCCATAAGATAGTTAACAGGACCGCTCTTGAGTTCTTCTTTTGTCCACTTTTTCTTGTTAAATGTTGTTGAAAGAGCGATTGCAATAGGAGGAACCATACCGCCAATCATAACTGCTGCCATAATCCAAGTGTTGCCGTCTGCAATAGCTGCCGTACCGAATACATAAGCCGCCTTGTTGAAAGGACCGCCCATATCAATAGCCATCATAGCTGCAAGAACTACAGAAAGAAGAAGCTTACTTGTGTCACCGAGAGATGAAAGGAAGTTTGAAAGTGCTGTGTTAATTGTACCTACAACCGGGTTGATAAGGCACATAAATATACCCATAAGAAGCGTGCCTAAAAGCGGATAGATAAATACAGGTTTGATACCGTCCATTGATTTCGGCATCCAAGAAAATGCTTTTTTAAGAAGATTTACAAGAATACCTGCAATGAAACCTGCAAGAAGTGCGCCGAGGAAACCCGATACCGCACTGCCGTCACCGACAAGGTCTTTGTTTTCCGCAAAAGCTTGGAAAGTGTAACCGTTAGCGGCAAACACACCGCCGACAATACCCGGAAGCAAGCCCGGACGGTCTGCAATAGACTGAGCAATGAAACCTGCAAGGATAGGAAGCATAAGAGCAAATGCAGCTTTACCTATCCAGAACACAGCGGAAGCAATAGGGTTTGTGAAACCGAATGTGCCGCCGACATCTGCATTACCTGCGATTGTATCGATAAGGAAACCGAGTGCAATAAGCACACCGCCGCCTACTACGAACGGAAGCATATGAGATACGCCGTTCATAAGGTGCTTATAAACTTTATGACCGAAGCCTTCTTTTTCGTCATCGGCTGTAGCTTCAAGTTCGTCACCCTCTGCATGGTAAACTGCTGCTTTGCCGTCAACTATTCTTTGAATAAGTTCTTCAGGCTTATTAATACCGTTTGTAACCGATGTTTTAATAACCGGCTTGCCGTCAAATCGTGCCATTTCAACATTCTTATCTGCGGCAATGATAATACCGTCACATTCTTCAATTTCTTTTTTGGTTAAAATATTCTTTGCGCCGCCTGAACCGTTTGTTTCGGCTTTAAGAGGATAACCCATCTTTTCTCCTGCTTTTTCAAGCGCTTCGGCAGCCATATAAGTATGGGCAATACCTGTCGGGCACGCTGTTACTGCAAGAACTCTGTAGCCGTCTTTTTTAGGTTTTTCGGCTTTTGGCTCGTCAGGATATTTTTCAGCTTCCTTTTTGTCGATTATTGAAAGGAACTCATCTGCTGTTTTTGCGCCTCTTAAAGCGGCACAAAATTCAGGTTCCATAAGCATAACCATAAGGCGTGAAAGAATTTCAAGGTGGAGGTCGCCGTCAAGCGGAGCGGCAATCATAAATAAGATATCGCTGTTTTTTCCGTCAGGTGCTTCATAATCAACACCGCTTGGAACAGTTATAGCCGAAAGGCCCGGAGTTTTAACACTTTCACTTTTTGCGTGAGGAACTGCTATTCCCTCTCCTATGGCAGTTGAACCCTGAGCCTCTCTTGCAAGAATAGCCTCTTTGTAAGCCTTAACATCAAGAAGATTACCTGCTTTTTCGTGAAGAGCAACAAGCTTATCAATAGCATCACTTTTTGACGCAACCGATGTATTTAGCTCTATCGCATCTTTTTTAAGTAAATCAATGATTTTCATAAGTATTACCCCTTTTCTTATTTTAAATATTCGCTTTCAAGCATTTTATCGATTGTGCCCCTGTCAGCCAAGCCTGAACAAAAGGCTGTTGCATTACCGCAGGCAGAACCGAGCTTTAAAGCATAATAATAATCATTAGATTTTGCGTAACCGGCAATAAAACCGGCTACCATTGAATCGCCGCAACCGACCGGGTTTATAACTTTGCCCGCAACATTACCCATTGAGTGAACCTTTCCGAATTCATCAACAAGCGTTGCGCCGTCCTTTGAACGGGAAACAAGAACATTTCTTGCGCCCATTTCCTGAAGCTTTTTTGCGTAATATGCAATTTCCGCTTCATCTTTAACTTCAACTCCGAAGATATCGCCGAGTTCGTGATGATTCGGCTTGATTAAAAACGGCTTATATTTAAGCACATTCAAAAGCAAATCACCCGTTGCGTCAACCGCAAAATTAACGCCCTTGTTTTGAAGCTTTGCAAGTATTTCTTCATAAATATCATCAGGAAGTGAATTAGGAATCGAACCTGCAAGAACAAGGTAGTCGCCTTTTTTAAGTTTTTCAAGCTTATCAAACAAAGCGTTAATTTCGTCGGCATCGATATCAGGACCCTGAGCGTTGATATCATAGTCCTTTTCGGCTTTGATTTTTACATTAATTCTTGTGTATCCTTTTTTTAGATAAACAAAATCGTTATTAATGTTTTCAGCATTAAGCATTTCTTCAATCTTTTTGCCGGAAAAACCGGCAAGAAAACCGAGCGCCTTGTTTTCAACGCCGAGCCTTGAAAGGATAACCGAAACATTAATGCCCTTACCGCCGTAGTAAAGCTGTTCACTCTCGGTTCGGTTAATATCCTTTGACTGTAGCTCTTTTAAATTCATAACATAGTCAAGCGCCGGATTAAAAGTTACTGTGTAAATCAAGCTACAACACCTCTTTAATTACTGTCAGCTTTTTAAGCTTTTCATTTTCGCATTTATCTGTTACTATGCAGGCACAGTCGATTGAGCCGAAGCTTACAGCCGAAACCTTGTCAAATTTTGACCTGTCGGCTAAAACATAAGTCACAAAACTTTTTTCAATTGTTACCGCTTTGAGCATTGCCTCCTCGGTATCCGGAGTTGTGTAACCTTGCTTTTCGCTTATACCGTTAGCACCGATAAATGCTTTTGTAAACGAATATTTTTGCAAATTTTGAGCAGCCAGCAAACCGATAATCGCTTCGGTAGACTGCTTCAACTTGCCGCCTAAAACAATTACATTGCAACCGTTTTTTGCAAGTTGCTTTGCATGGTCAACACCGTTGGTGACAAAAGTTGCTTTTGAATTTTTCAAAAATGTCGTCATCAAAAGTGTTGTCGTTCCTGCGTCGATAAATACAAAATCGTCATCCTGTATCTGCTCGGCCGCATACTGTGCAATTTTTGTTTTTTCATCAGTATTTTTTGTCAATTTTTCTTCAATATTATCTTCAAGCTTAATAAATTCTTGGCTGAGCGCCGTTGCACCGCCGTGAACTTTGTTAATCTTGCCCTTATTTGCAAGGTACGATAAATCTCGCCTTACAGTCGATTCGCTCGTTTGCAAAATCTCCGTAAGCCTTGTTACCGTTATTGAACCCTGCTCCTTGATAATATCAAGAATAGCCGACTGTCTGTCTTGACTTAGCATGCTTAATCTCCCTTTGTGAAAGTCAACTTCTTATTGCACCCTAAGTATAGCAGTTCTTTCATAATCGGTCAATATAGTTCATTTATTTTCGTCACTTTGCCTGTTTTCGCCCTTTTTGCTTGTGCAAATCGGTATAAATGTGGGTATTGTGTGACCGATTTTGACTGTTTCGATTATTTCGTTCACTAAATCGGTCATTGTTTTTTTGCATTTAACTAAAAATTGAAATATGTTATAATAAAAATGTAATCTATTTTAAGTTATAACTGTTGTTTATATTAGGAGAATATTATGTTAGTACTATATATGTCTTTTATAGACAATGATAATGATAAAGAAAAATTTGAAATCATATATAATTTATACTCTAAAAAAATGCTCAACATGGCTTATTCCGTATTAAAAAACAAGGAAGACAGTGAAGATGTTGTGCATGAAACATTTATTAAAATAGCAAGAAATATGAAATCAATAGATGAAGCAGATAGTAGCAGAACATTATCGTATGTACTCAAGGCAACAAAAAATACAGCCATAAATCTAAAAAACAAATCAAAAAATACAAATTTTCATTTTGATGATATAGAAAACATCAGCGATAATGATTTTATTGAAAAGCTTGATATAAAAAACAATTACAATGCCGTAATAGAAGCAATATATAATCTTGATGATAAATATAAAGATGTTTTGTTTTACCACTTTTTATATGAAATGAAAACAAAAGATATTGCAAATTTATTATCAAGAAAACAGTCAACAGTAAAACAACAATTAGTACGAGGAAAGAAACTACTCATTGAAACTCTTGAAAGCGGTGGTTATTTTGACTGATAAAGAATTGTTTATTAAAGCATTTGAGGAAAGCGAATTTAAATATTACAGTTCAATAAAAGATATTACTTGGCAAACTTCAAAAGAATATGAAAATAAAATGAATTCGCTTATTAGAAAGAATAACAGAATAAAATTTTCTACAAGAACAAATATAAAGCGTTCACTTATTGCTTCAATAATTGCATTAACTGTTTTATTTACCGGAATCTTGAGCGTTTCAGCTACAAGATTGCCATTTATAGAATTCGTTAAAAAAGTATTTCCAAAATTCAATGAAATAACATTAAGCAGTCAATCAACCTTACCTGCACAAAGTATAATTAAAGAATATACTATTTCATCAATCTCTGAAAAATACAAACTTGTTAATTATAGCAAAGACGAATTCAGCGTTCACTATATATGGAAAAATAATAGCAACGAAGAAATTGCTTTTTCTCAAAACATTTTGGATACAAACTTTTCTATCGACAATGAACACAATTACGACGAAATGACTATCAATGAACATACCGCATATTATTCACAAGACGATTACGGCACTTTATTAATTTGGACTGACGGAAATTATTGGTTTTCAATTAATGCAGACAATAAATCTTTAGACGAAGTTTTAAAACTTCAAAAAAATGTTAAACAAGTAAAATAATTGTAATCTTTTCAACCTCAATACTGTTGTATATAGTAAAGGAGGTGATTTTATAAAAAAGATAATAGCTATTTTAATGTTCTTAATAACTATGTTTACGGTAACCACTGCAACTGCTAATAATCTTCAAACATGTTCTAATAATGTACGCTCAACCAATGCATCATTTACAATTTCTTCTACAGGAAAAGCGACATTATCGATTGAGTACAACGGTATTTCTAGCGTAACAAAAAATGCAATAATAAATAGTAAAATTCAGAAAAAAGTCGGTTTAATTTGGATGACTGTAAATGGCGCAAAATGGGAAGACATTTCAAAAGCAACAAATTATTATAATTCACACAGTACGCAATTATCAAGCAAAGGTAATTACAGAGCTTATATTACATATGTAATATCTGGAAATGGCGAAAAAAATGATGAAATCACAAAAACAATAGAAAAGACATATTCGTAATAGAGTATAGAAAAGAGGAAAAAATGAAAACAAAAAAATTTTCAAAAGTCATTACTGTAGCGGTAATAGTACTTAGTTTTTTTACGCAAACTGCTTATGCTGGAATTCCAACAACTTCAAATAGCAATGACACTATTACTATAGAAGTAATAGTAAACAAATTTGGAGAAGATTCGCTCAAAAACATTGAATTTGATGACGGAACAAAAGTGTCAGATTACAATTATAAAATCAAATATGTTAATCAAAAAATCACAAGAGACCCTGCATATATGGCAACATATTTTTCTCAAGCACTTTGGATAACAAGAAATAATATTGTATCATTAAGCTTAGTACCAAACTCAAATGTCAGAAACAGTTTAAGTGAAAAAAATAAAGCATGGACAATATTATCAGGTGAATATACCGGTCTTGGAAGTAGCAAATATTGGCCAAAAGATGAACAAAAGCTCAAAACTTTCAAGTGGCAATTTGATTGTCATTATCATTTTGCCAATAATAAAAATGAATGGAACATCGAACCTTCAAGAAGCGCAAGCAGTTATGCTGCTGTGGTAGCAAAAAAATGCAATCCATAAAGGAGTTAAATGCTCAATGAAAAAAGTTTTAAATTTAGTGTTATTTTTTTGTAGCTTAATAGGCATAATTGTAAACGCAAAATTCATTTATAATTTGGGAATTATTTATGATAAATTCAATGTTAGATTGGACAACGGTATTTACAATTATTTAGATTATGTTACATTAATAATATTTGTATTGATAAGCATTATCTCGCTTATTAACCTCATAGAATTTTGTAAAAAAACATGAAAAAAATCTTAATAATAACAATCAACATAATAATCGTAGTTTTATTAGTTGTTATTATAGTATTTCAACATTCAAACATAAAAGCCTTACAAAACAATGTTTCTATGTTATTAACAAGCAACAATACAACCATGTATTATGATGATTTTTCAATTAAAATTAATGACATCAAACAATTAACTGACAAAGAGTTTTCCGGCGTAGTATATTTTGGAAGAGACACTTGCCCATATTGTTCTGAATTCAACAAATTAATCAAGCAAAGTGAATTGTTTAATAATATTAAGATATATAAATTTGACACTGACACTTGGCGTAAAAATCAGAAATTCAACGATATTTTAAAAATATACAATATAGAAGAAATACCAGTTTTAATAAAAATAGAAAATGGCAAAATTTCAGCAAGATTTGACTATAATAGCAGTCTAAAATATCAAGAACAAATTAAACTCTTAAAAAAATTCATAAAATAACGAAATGGGTTACGAAAATTCGTAGCCCATTTTAAGATTAAAAAACTTTTTAAATGATAGATGAATCATTTTTCTATAGATTAAATTAAATATGATTTGCCCTACGAAAATCTTATCATTTAAAATCATATAAATGACACGAAACACCGTAGCGGGCGGATATTATCTGCCCGTAAATCATCAGTAAACAAGTTGACAGTTTTCATTAGAATTTCATTTATAATTTGACTTATTTTAAAAAAACGGGTCGTCGAGGACGCCGACCCCTACATCGTCCAAAGAAATTTCGTGTTTGAATAAACACTTCATTCCTATATTTATAAAAAAAGAACCGTGAAAATTCACGGTTCTTAACATATCCAAAAACATTATTCGATAGGAGTAAGGTTTTTAAGGCTTACATCCATAATCATTGCGGAATGAGTAAGTGCGCCGCAGGAAACAAAATCTACGCCGATTTCTGCGATAGATTTAAGCCTCTCCTTAGTTACATTACCCGAACATTCGGTTTCAGCTCTGCCGCCGATAAGTTCAACTGCTTTTTTCATAGTATCATTATCCATATTGTCAAGCATAATGATATCTGCGCCGGCTTCAACTGCTTCCTTAACCTGGTCGAGGGTTTCGGTTTCAATCTCAATCTTTCTTACAAAAGGAGCGTAAGCCTTTGCCATTTTGATAGCTTTTGTAATTGAACCTGCTGCGCCGATATGGTTATCTTTAAGAAGAACACCGTCGGAAAGGTTGTACCTATGGTTGGTAGCGCCACCGACTTTAACGGCATATTTTTCAAACGGGCGCATATTAGGAGTAGTCTTTCTTGTGTCAAGGAGGGTTGTGTTTGTACCCTCAAGCTCTTTCATATACTCCCTTGTCATAGTGGCAATACCGCTCATACGCTGAAGATAATTAAGACCTGTGCGCTCGCCGCTGAGGATAGCCTTAATATCACCGTAGATGACACCCAAAAGCTCACCTTTTTTAACCTCGTCGCCGTCTTTAAAATTAGCTTCAAAACGAGCGGTTTTGTCAAGAAGTTCAAATGTGCGCTCAAAAATACCGAGACCGCAGATAATACCGTCCTGCTTGCAAATAAGCTCAGCCTTGCCCTGCTTATCCTCGGGCATAACAGCGTTTGTTGAAACATCTTCACTTGTTATGTCTTCTTTAAGCGTATTTAAAATATAATCGTCAACATTAACCTTGAGTGTTACACCATTTATCATAAAAATCTTTGTCCTTTTCTTTTATTTCATCCATAATGAGCTTTTTAAATTCCTCTTGCCTTTCCTCTTTATTAGGATAAGATGAAAGGTTAACCTCATCATAGTCTACTTTCTTTTCTTCTTTATCGTTTGCAATTATGCCTGCGGCACGCTTAGCGAAAACAAGGCTTTCAAGAAGTGAGTTTGAAGCAAGCCTGTTTTTGCCATGAACACCGTTGCACGCAGTTTCACCGACCGCAAAAAGATGAGCCATTGAAGTTTGACCGTTTAAATCAGTCTTAACACCGCCCATCATATAATGCTGAGCAGGAGTAACTGGAACTTTATCCTTGGTGATATCATAACCCTCGTCCATACAAGCTTCAAAAATGTTAGGAAAACGCTCGGCTGCCTGCTCGGTTGTCATAGTAGGGAGAGTGAGGTAAACATGGTCTGTGCCAAACTTCTTCATTTCCTCAACAATAGCGTTTGTAACAACATCCCTCGGCTGAAGTTCGTCCGTAAACCTCTCGCCGTTTTCGTTAAGAAGAATTGCGCCCTCACCCCTTACACTTTCGCTGATAAGGAATCTTCTGCCCTTTTTCTTGCTGTAAAGAGTGGTTGGGTGAATTTGAATATAGTTGATATCTTTAAGCTCAACACCGTGCTTAATTGCAAGAGCAAACGAATCACCGGTGATATGAGGATAGTTGGTTGAATTGAGGAAAAGACCGCCGATACCGCCGGTTGCAAGGATAATATCCTTAGCAATAACACATCCCATTTCGCCGTATTCATCCTGGCAAACAATACCCTGGCAAACATTGTCCTTTTCAATAAAGTCAATCATAGTGGTTTTTGCAACTATTGTGATATTTTCCTTTTGCTTTGCAATGTTAAGAAGCGTATCGGTAATTTCCTTGCCTGTTTCATCCTTGTGATGAAGAATTCTGTTTCTTCTGTGAGCACCCTCACGAGTATAATCGTATTCGCCGTTTTGGTCGGTGTCAAAATTAACGCCGAGGTCGATAAGAGTACCGATTACCTCCTGAGATGACTCAATCATAACACGAACGGAGTCAGGGTCATTTTCCCAGTGACCTGCTTTCATCGTGTCTTCAAAATAACATTTAAAATCGTTTACATCTTTAAGCACGCACACACCGCCTTGTGCGAGCATAGAGTCACATTCGTCAATATGTTCCTTAGTAATAATAAGAACATCCTTTTCCTTTGGTAAGCAAAGTGCCGCAAAAAGACCTGCAACGCCACTGCCTACAATGACTACATCCGTTTTAATGTATTCCTTGTTTTTCATCAGATTTATTAAGAGCGTATGCTCTCTCTCCTATAGTTAATAATGATAGATTTGGTATAAGAAAAATTCAGTTAACTTTTGCCTATACTTATTTTAATATATAATTATTTTTGCAAAATGTCAAGATTGATAAGTAATATTAGTTATGATAAAATATAAAAAAAAGACTTTTTTTGCCGAAAGGGACAGAAAAATGAATGTTTATGATTTTGACAATACAATTTATGACGGCGAAACGCTGATTGACTTTGCGCTTCATTATGTTAAAACAGACCCTAAGATTTGGAAATATATACCGAAACTTTTAATCATCTGTTTTAAAGACGCATTTCATCTTTTCACCGTTGAGGAAGCTATTGAAGCTTATGCAAGTTTTCTTGAGGGGTATTTTATTCACATAAAAACGCTTGACGAGGATGTTATTAGGTTTTGGAATAAGAATGAGAAAAAAATAAAACCTTGGTATAATGAGGTTAAGCGTGACGATGATATTATTGTGTCCGGTTCGCTTGATTTTTTGCTTGACGAAATTATGAAAAGAATCGGCGTTAAAAATTATGTCGGCTCATCGATAGACCCCAAAACGGGCAAGTTCAAGCGCTTATGTTTTCTTGAAAATAAAGTGAAAATATTTAACGAGCTTTATCCGAATGCGCATATTGACAATTTTTATACCGATTCTATGAACGACAAGGCTATGATGGACATTGCAGACCATGTTTACCTTGTCAGCGGCGACAAAATCGAGCAAATAAAGTAGGGAGAAATTATGACGAAGCTTACATTTATTACAGACACTCACCACTACAGCAAAACTCTCGGCACAACGGGTCGTCAATATTTTTTAAGAAGCGGTTCTGACCAAAAGTGCCTTGCCGAAACAGGCGAAATAATTGATGCAGCATTTGAAAAAATCGCAAAAAGCGACACCGACGCTGTTATGATAATCGGCGATGTTACAAATGACGGTGAAAAAGTATCGCACATTGAGTTTAAACAAAAACTTGAAAAGCTTGCAAAGTCAAAGCCTGTTTATATAATTACTTCAACCCACGACTGGTGTTGCGACGAAAATCCGAGGAGGTTTAGCGGCGGCATTGTTACTCACGATGTTGAAACAATGAAAAGCAGTGAACTTCGTGATTTTTACTTTGATTTCGGACCGAAGCAAGCCATAAGCGAATACATAACCCATATAGGCACAACTTCTTATGTCGTTTCACTTAGCGAAAATGTCAGGCTTCTTGCGCTTAATGATGACAAAAACGGCAACGACCACGCAGGTTTTACCGAGGAGCACTTTTGCTGGATAGAAGAACAGATTAAAAAGGCAAAAGATGACGGATGTATATTAATAGGTATGGAGCATCACCTTTTAACTCCTCATATCAGTGTGCTCATCACAGGCGGCGGAACTTGTGTTGCTGACAGAGAATATGTTGCCTCTCGTCTTGCTGACGCAGGATTAAAATATATGTTTGTCGGTCACAGCCATATGCAAAGTACAACAGATTTTAAGTCAAAAGCGGGAAATGTGATTAAAGAAGTCAATGTAGGTTCACTTGTCGGCTACCCTGCGCCTATTGTTAATGTCACCGTCAGCAACGACGAAAAAGTTGAATATACGGTTGACCATCTTGAAAAATTCACCCTTGACGGAAAAGAAATTAACGCTCAAAAATTTCTTGCAAACCACTGCACAGCACTCGTTCACAGATTGCTCGACTGTGCAAACAAAGATGAATTTTGCGCCAGATTGAATGCGCTCGGCATAAACGGCAAAAAAATTTCAAATTTATTTTTTGCAATCAAGCCTATTATGGATATTATCCGAGATAAAGATGTTAAATATACATATAATAAACTCAGGCACTTAGGTCTTGGCAGATTTATTGACAAAAATCTTGCAGAAAAATTTAAAGACACAAAAATTCTTGACATTGTTGACAGAATTACGCTTTCAATAATGGACGGAAGCTTGGTAAAATATGACAGAAACTCGGACTACTATAAACTCGTGATAAGTTTTGTTACGATTCCGAGCAAAATTTTTAAGAAAAATATTGATTTTAAAAAGCTGATTTTTGCCGTAGATGCAGTTTTAACCGGCGGAAGATACGATAATCAAAATGATGTGTTATAAATTATTGTTTGCGGTTGTGAATAAGCAGCCATAACCGCACCGAAGTTTCAAACATTTAGAAATTTATTTCTAATTAAGTATTTCAAACAAAAAATTGTTT
>OQVZ01000652.1_pt1 | contig 13305 bp, 10 predicted proteins | sample 1691571 | NCBI WGS metagenome assembly OQVZ01 (sample SAMN03418261, study PRJEB22391) | human gut metagenome | biome: human-gut; feature: organic feature; material: feces | host: Homo sapiens | place: Tanzania | collected 2013-01
CAGATTGTCGAGGTGGCATGGTTGTTAATCACCGGCGGTCGGAGGTGCCGGCGGCGACCTTCGCTGTCGCTCATCCCTCCGGCTGTCGCCGGCCCCTCCCATTTACGAGGTCATGGGTGACCACGGGTCTCCGCCAGGACCTCTGCCCGCCTCTCTTTGTCACGGGGATATCGTTGGAGTTTGTCTCTCAATATCTATGTGGTAGGAGACGCTTACCGACGACCTACCCGCGGGCATAGGCTGTTAATTTTGTCATAAAAGGTATTTTGTACTGCGAAAACGTTTTAAGTGGGACAAAAGCGCTTTACAAGTATGTTTTGTTCCGATTAAACGTTTTATTCCGCACGAAATTGCATCTCCGCCGTGGTGGTTGCGCGGCATAAGTGTCCGTTGTAAAATATGTTTACAGATTTGTAAAGATTCTTTACAGGGACGGAAAGGACTGAAGTGGATAAATCATTGAAGGATAATCTATTATCATCTCTGGCACGCCACATGTTCATATCATGTGAAAACGACTAAGATTATGAAATGGATTATCGCTATAATGGTATTGACATCAGTGTCGGCCGGAGCCTATGCGCAGGAAAGCGCAATCGGACAAGGATTCACTGATGGTCCGACACAGGAAATGGCCGTGTCTCCGGACACGACATTGACACTCCGCGAATGTATGGAATACGCGGTCAGCAACTCTACTCAGGTGCGTATCCAGCAGTCCAAAAATGATGACGCGAGGCTGGACAGGCGGGACGCAATACTCAAGGCATTCACGCCTTCAGTCGATGGAAACTCATACGGCTACTACAGATGGGGACGCTCAATCGACCCTGAGACAAATACTTACGTCACCACGACATCATTGAACCAGGGCTTTTCAGTCTCTGCCGGCATCAGCCTATTCGACGGCTTTTCCGCAATCAATAACCTGAAAATCACCAGGACCGCAGTTGCGATGGGCCACTCGCAGGAGCAGCAGGAAAGAGACAAAGTCTGTCTTGCCACAATCGAGGCTTATTTCAATGTCATTTATTACACCAAATTGGCGGAAATCCTCACGGAGCAGACAGAAAACGCCAGAAACGCAGTCAAATTGGCGGAACGTCAGGAAGAACTCGGCTCGAAAGGCTATGCAGACGTGGTCCAGATGAAGGCCGACCTGGCAGACAGGGAATACGAACTCACGACAGCCATAAATAACAGGGACAACGCCCTGATAACATTGGAGGATGTAATGTATTGGCCTGTAGATGAGAATCTTACTATAGACTCAGACCTGTCTTCACTCCAATTCGGATCCGGCAACTCTTCTGCCGAAGACGTGATAAATACTGCGGTTGCGTCAATGCCGTCCGTGCTGATAGCCAAAGGCACGATGGACAATGCCCTCCGCAGCCTCAGGACAGCCAAATGGCAGTTCCTCCCTTCACTCGGACTCTATGGTGGCTGGTCCACAAGTTATTACACCTATCCGGGCAAATCAAATTACACACCGACACCATACTGGAACCAGTTCAGGAACAATGGTGGAGAATACGTCCAGTTGTCATTGAACATCCCGATTTACGACAGGCTGCAGAAATATACCACCCTTTCCAAGCGTAAAAACGCATATCAGAGGGCCAGCCTCGAATATGACAAATCCCTCCGCGACGTCGAATCGGAAGTCCGCAGGGCGATTCAGGACAGGGACGGTGCCGAGTCCGCATTGCTTCAGGCGGAAAGACGCGCGGACGTGTACGACGAGGCATACAAACTCAACGCCCGTAAATTCGAACAGGGACTGATATCATCGATAGAATATAATACGGCTTCGTCCAACTACTTGAAGGCCAAGGCGGAAAAGCTCAATGCCGAGCTGCAGTATCAGCTCAAGCGCCGTGTCGTCGAGTACTATAACGGAGTATCATATTTGGAACAGTAAACACTTTCATCATGGATAAGATAATAGAAAAGAAAACAGGATTGGCTGCCGCATTTACAAAAAAAGCCATAAAATATTGGGCGGGTGCAGCATTGGCAGTCATCCTTATAGTATTGATAATCACCGGGAACAGCTCCGCGGTACGAGTTGACGGCAGCTCCATCATCACCGGAACCGCAAAGAAAGGCGAGTTCAATGACTATATCCGCGTCAGCGGTCAGGTCCAGCCGATGACCACCGTCCAGATCAGCCCGACCGAAGGAGGCAACGTCCAGAGAATCGTCGCCGAGGAGGGGAGTAAGGTCAATGCCGGTGATGTCATTGTCGAGCTGTCCAACGAAAGTCTTGACATGCAGATACTTAACTCTGAGGCGGAACTTGCCGAGAAGGAAAATATCCTGCGCAATACCATGATTTCCATGGAGCAGCAGAAACTCTCCGTAAGGCAGGACAAGCTTACGCTTCAGATAGAAGTCCGCAGGGCCAAGAGGGCATATGAGCAGAACAAAGCCCTTTATAATGAGAAACTTATAGCAAGGGAAGAATATCTGAAGGCATCGGAAGACTACGAACTGGCAAAAGACAAACTTGAGCTTGTCATTGACCGTGAACGTCAGGACAGTCTCTACCGCAGTACTCAGATTGCCCAGATGCACGAGAGTCTGGAGAACATGAGAATCAACATGAGCATGATCCGCAGACGTAAGGAGAACCTGTCTGTAAAGGCACCTATCAGCGGAGAACTCGGACTTCTCGACGTGGAACTCGGTCAGTCGGTAGCGGCAGGATCTAAAATCGGCCAGATTAACAATCTCGATTCGTATAAGATTGAAGCTCAGATAGATGAACATTATATTGACAGAATCGTGCCAGGCTTGGAGGCGACTTTCGAGCGTCAGAACGAGAAGTACTCTGCAGCCATCCGCAAGGTCTATCCGGAGGTTCGTGACGGCAAGTTCAAGGCGGATTTCCGCTTCGAAGGTCAGCAGCCCGAGAATATCCGTGCGGGACAGACCTACTACTTGAATGTGCAGCTCGGACAGCCCGAAGAGGCCGTTATCATCCCGCGCGGCTCATTCTATCAGGCAACCGGCGGCAAGTGGGTGTATGTTGTCAATGCCGATGGAACGAAAGCGATGAAACGCAGTGTCCGCATAGGCCGCCAGAACCCTCAGTATTACGAAGTTATAGAAGGCCTGGAGCCGGGTGAGAAGATCATCATATCCTCTTACGACAGCTTCGGCGACAAGGATGAGCTTATCATAAAGTAATTATCAAAAAGAACAAGACGACCATGAGTACATATCTGAAATTCCTCTCGAAAAATAAACTCTATGCCGTAATCGATGCATTAGGCCTGTCAGTGGCATTGTCCGCAGATACCTTTTTTACACATTACTATATGACAAAAGAATTTAGGCAATGAAATATTTCTTGAGATTTCTGAAGAACAATCCACTCTATGCGGTGATCAATATGGTGGGACTGGCGCTCTCGCTGATGTTCGTGATACTGATCGGGGACTACACCTACCGGCAGTTCAGCATCGACAAATGGCACAGGAACCATGAGAGAATCTACGTGCTGGGCACAGAGAACAGGAACACACTCATGTCATGGCCGGACTGCTCCCGTTCACTCAAGGGCAGGTACCCGGAGGTGGAAGATGTCTGCTGCGTCTATATGCAAAACGGAAAGATAAAGCACGAGGACAGAGTCTATGAGGAAGCACAAGGGGACAACGCCGGCAACATAATGCTCGCGGACTCCAATTTCTTCAGATTCTTTGATTTTAAGATGATAGAAGGAGACCGTGAGACCGCCTTGGACAGCCCTGAGAAATGTGTTGTCACAGAGTCTCTTGCCAAGGCATTGTTCCCTGACGGCAATGCTCTTGGCCAGCCGCTTCAAATCGAGGGGAAACGATATGTCTTCGCGAGTGAAGACAATGGCGATCCATACGACAGCTCACTTGTCTACACCGTGTCAGGGGTCATCAAGGATCTGGATAAGACCGTGCTGCTGAACGAGACAGCGGTCATCGCCAATTTCGAACGCGCGCCGCAGGTTCTCGGCTACAGACCCCGCAACGACCTGATGGTCAGCGGGCCGTTGGGTTCGACATTGTCCTTCCTGATGATGAGGCCGGGAGCCAACCTCGACGACAAGATCGATGACCTGACCGACTACTGTACCGAGAATATTCCTATGTTCGACTTCTCTGGCAAGCCCCGCGCCGCCCTCATTCCGCTCGACGGCCTGATGTTCGCGCCGCAGAACAACGGAGCGGGTCTCCAGACCGGCGACAAGAGTCTTTTAGGAATATTACTGGCCGTCGTGCTGGCCATCCTCCTGTTCGCCGTCACCAACTACATCAACCTGACCGTCGCCAACACCGGCTTCCGGGCAAAGGAAATGGCCATCAGAAGGCTTCTCGGAAGCAATGGCTTAGGAATATCCTTGGCGCTGATCGGAGAATCCACATTGATGGTATTCATTTCGTTCATCATCGGAGGAGCGTTTGCTCTGCTGCTCGAGGACAAGGTGGCCGTACTCTTCAAAGGAAAGATAGACATCCTTAAGGACATAAACGTCTCGACAGTTTCTGTCAGCCTGCTGTTCATTGTCCTGACAGGAATCATCTCAGGGATAATGCCGACCGTCTCGCTGTCCAAGTACAAGCCTATCGATGTCGTAAAGGGTTCGTTCCGCTACCACTCCAAGATGGTGCTCAGCAGGATATTCATAATCCTTCAGAACATGATCACGATGACAATGATGACGGCCACTCTTACGATCCTTCTCCAGATGGATCATCTGGCCAAGGCCCCGTTGGGGTACAACACCCAGAACATCTTTCGTGTCAGCTCCGACAACCCGGAAGTCCTGAGAAACGCTCTGAAAAACCAGCCGTTTATCCAAGGAATAGGCTCGTTCTCAGGAACATCGTTTGACGGCAGTTATCGTTCGATGAGCTCTCGTAAAGACAAGGACAATAATAGTCTTTTGGTCTATCTCACGACCTGGGACAAGGAGCTCATCGACATAATGGGCATCAATCTGGTCAAGGACAACCATCTTTCCGGTGATGTGAAATACATCAATGAAGAACTCGCCAGGAAGGTGGGTCTGAAGAATGAAGAGTCAGAGGTATCTTGGGGCGATGGTGAAGTGACGCATGTCGCCGGAGTCTTCTCCAACTTCCACATGAGGAACGTCCTTGATCCTTACCAGCCGTTCCTCATCTCGGTCAAGGACACGGATGAGATCGAGGATCCCAACTTTATGGTCAAGACTGACGGCTCCCCTGACGCATGGCAGAAGCTCTGCGACCTGGTCAAAGAGGTTGACGGAACTTCCGAAGATCTAGACTGGAAGGTGCAAAGTGTGGACGCCACGATAAAGGCATCAATGGAAGATGAAAAGGACACGATGAGAATCGTGAGCATATTCACAGGTGTCGCCGTCCTCATCTCCATCCTCGGATTCATCGGGATGTCGCTGTTCTTCATCAGGCAGCGCAGGAAGGAGATCGGTGTGCGCCGCATAATGGGCAGCACCACGAACGAGGTTCTGTCCCTGCTCCTGACAAAATTCTGCGCCCCGCTTCTGGTGTCGTTCATATTCGCCGTGCCGCTATCGTGGTTCATTATGGACAAGTGGCTGGAAGGCTTCTCGTACCGGATCGGTCTGAGCCCGTGGATATTCATCGCCTCCGGAACCGTCTCGCTCCTCATCGCGGTCGTCTCGATCTTCTTCCAGACCCTCCACGCCGCCCACTCAAACCCCGCCGACGCCATCCGCGCGGAATGACGTCCTTAGGTTGAACTTATCATAAAGTAATTATCAAAACGTACAATTCGACCATGAGCACATATCTGAAATTCCTCTCGAAAAATAAACTCTATGCCGTAATCGAGGCATTGGGCCTGTCAGTGGCACTGGGATTCGTCATATTGCTGGCTTCTTATGCAAGGACAGAATTCAGCGTAGGCGCAAGGCAGCCGCTTTCCAAGCAGCTGTATGCTATCGGCACGGGGGAGTGCATCGGAATGACGTACGGGACTGCGGAGGAGTTTTTCCCGTCAGTGCCCGAGATAACATCCTGGACCAGAGTCGGGGCGTATGGCGATGCCGATGTCATTGTCAATGACGACTATTATGCTGCCGAGGCGGTCTGTGTGGATACGAATTTCCTGCGGTTGTTTGACTACACGCTCTCAGGTTGTGACAGGAACTGCATACTTGCGGGCCTGAATGATGTAATCCTTTCCGAAAAGTTCGCGCATAAGGCATTCGGCAGCTCTGACCCTGTGGGGCGCACCATTCAAATAGGGAAAAACAGGTTCACGGTAACCGGCGTGATTCAGGATTTCGGGCCTTATGATGAACTGACGTATTATGACATCTTTCTGAGCATCAGGCAACTGGAGGACATGGTCCAGAGAATGGACAATTTCGGTATGGTCAATACTTTCGTGACGCTGCAGGATGGTGCCTCGCCTGACGCTGTGGCTGAAAAGCTGCTGGACAAGTATGTGGATTATTGGAAGGATTTCTACACACGCGATGGTTCTGGCGGGAATTTCCTATGGGGCTCCACGTTGACAAGGCTTGACCAGCTCTATTTCAGCAAGATAGACGTATATAACCCGTTGCGTCATGGGGACAGGAAGATTGTTGAGGTGCTTCTGGCGGTAGCGTTGATACTGCTGATATCAGCCATCTTCAACTACATAAACCTTACTGTGGCGCAGACGGGAAAACGGGCAAAGGAGATGGCGACGAGACGTCTTCTCGGCGAGTCTTCAGGCAGCATTGTCTGCAGATACCTTATGGAATCGTTCTTATTCACATTTGTTTGCATGCTGTTCGGCGTGCTGGTCGCCCTGCTGTTCAAGGGCAGGATAGAGAATCTTCTTGATACAACTATAGTTCTTGTTCCGGATGCGGCTACCATTGCGGTTGGTGTCATTGTACTCGTGCTGGTTTCGGTTCTCTCAGGACTTCTTCCTGCATTGATGGTGTCGAGATTCAAGCCTATAGCTGTCGTGAAGGGCGATTTCAGGTTCCGCAGCAAGATGGTGTTCAGCAAGGTCTTTATCGTCTGCCAGAACATCATAAGCACGGTTCTTGTCGCGGTTGCATTGACAATGACTCTCCAGATGCGCCATCTGGTATCTTTGCCGGTAGGGTACAATACAGATTTGCTGTCAGTTTACTCATGGGCGCTTGGCTATAACAATATGGCTGCCCAGGAGGCTCTGCATCAGAGACTTCAGGCTCTTCCGCAGGTGGAGACGGCGGCTATGGTGGCGCAGACTCCGTCCTCATGTGGAAGCAATGGTGTACATATCGAGGGTGAGGAAATGTCGTGGCTTCAGATCCCTGCTGTTGACAGTACGGGATTCAGGCTGCTTGGGTTCAAAGTGATAGAACAATATTCCGATCCTATTGACGGGACATGCTGGTTTACTGAGGAGGCACAGCGGCGTTATGGGATTACTGCCGAGAACAGGACTGTAGGGACCAATAAATATGGCGAGCCGCAGTATGAGTGCTGCGGTATAATAGCGGATTTCCGCGCGCGTGATCCTCTTTATAAACCAATGCCTGACAGTCATCGGGCTGTGCAGAATCGTACCAATGTGTGTTTCACTCATCTGCTGAAGGTGCGTGGCGACAGGGCGGAGGCGTTGAATGCTGTTCGCAAAGTATGGTGCGATGTGGCGAAGGAGTATATCGGTGTGCCGCGCGAAACGGGCATACATTATTTAGATGACATCCTGGCGGATTCATTGACAGGGACTCGGAACACTATGAAACTGGTGATGACGTTCATGGTGCTTGCCATATTGATTTCTGCTCTCGGCCTGTTCGCGATGTCCGTCTATTACACTGAACAGCAGGCGCGTCAGATCGCCCTCCGGAAGATTTTCGGCTCCGGTGTCAAGTCTGCGGCCTGGAAGCTCTCGAAGTCGTTCATGCTGATGACAGCCGTCGCCGTCGTGATCGCGATTCCGGTATGTATCTGGTCAATGCGATATTACCTGGCTGATTTTTACAATGCCATATCCTTCCCGTGGTGGATAATCCTTGTAGCGGCAGCATTGACCTTCCTCATCTCCTTCGTCTCGATAATTTCCAGGACATGGAGTTCCGCTGCGGAAAATCCGGTGGAAGTGCTGAAGCAGGACCAGTAGCGGTTCCCGAAAAACAATGTGGTCATTCGTCTTGAAAACGGGAAAGAATGACTATATTTGTGGATGCGTGTGTCCTTCCGGTTATGCCTTGCGGCGAGTCGGGGCGGCGCGTAAATCGGAACATATTAAAACTACTTAGATTAATGAAACCAATAGTTACATCTGCCGCTCCTGCGGCTATCGGCCCTTACAGCCAGGCAATTGAAGTCAATGGATTTGTATATGCTTCAGGCCAGTTGCCTATCGACCCTGCTACCGGAGCATTCCCTGAGGGTGGCGTCCAGGAACAGACCAGACGGTCTCTCCTGAACGTGAAGGCAATTCTCGAGGAGGCCGGACTTACACTTGCCAATGTCGTGAAGACTACAGTGTATCTTGCTGATATGGGTGATTTTGCGGCTATGAATGAGATTTATTCACAGTTCTTCAGCCAGCCGTTCCCTGCACGCTCAGCTGTTGCCGTAAAGGCATTGCCTAAGGGTGCCCTCGTGGAAGTCGAGGTTATAGCTGCCCGTGGCTGATATTTCTTGGACTGAGACAAGTTTCGGGCGGCCGGACTGACCGGAGGCCCGAAACTTCGGTTATATGTAATCGGATGTCGGGCGGCACTATCATCGGCCGCCTGTTTGCGGATAATTGAAGTATGGCAGTGAAATTCACGGAACTGGAAAGCCAGTGCAGACAGATAATAAATGATGTGAAGAACGGGAATTTCGCTCCCGTATATCTTCTCATGGGTACCGAACCATATTATCCTGACCTTGTCTGTGATGAAATAATGAAATTTGCCCTGACGGACAGTGAACGGGATTTCAATCAGACTGTCTTCTATGGGCTGGATACGGATGCCGGTACTGTCGCCTCAGAGTGCCGGAGCTATCCGATGATGGCAGAAAGACGGCTTGTCGTGGTCAAGGAGGCCCAGAGCATGAAGACTCTGGAGGACTTGGCTGCCTATGCGTCTGATCCTATGGAAAGCACTGTGCTGGTGATACTTATGCATGGTGCGTCCGCTGACAAGCGAAGGACGTTATACAAGAATGTCCAGAAAAAAGGCGTTGTTCTCGTATCTGATGCCTTGAGGGACTATGAAATGCCCCAGTGGATAACGTCATTCTACAAGTCCCGCGGTCTGGACATCGAACCGGCTGCGGCGGCACTGCTCGCCGAATATGCCGGAACCGACATGAGCCGAATCATGTTGGAGACCGAAAAAATGCAGAAAAATCTCCCGGAGGGAACGGTCCGTGTCAATGCTGCCGACATTGAGAAGAACGTCGGTATCAGCAGGCAGTTCAGCATCTTTGAACTGACCAAGGCCTTGTCCTACATGAAGGCGGAAAAGGCATTGAAAATAGCCGCCTATATCGGCAACGGACCGAAATTCATGTTGCTTCTGGCTACGGCTCCTCTCTATACGCATTTTTACAGAATATTGAAATACGAGGCCGCACTGCTCAAGAATCCGGCCATGTCCAAGGCTGACAGGGCCAAACTTCTGGGCGTCAATCCTTATTTCATGGAGGAGTATGATGTCGCGGCCCGCAATTATCCGATCCGCAGATGCATGAAAGTCATTTCGCTCCTTGAAGAATATGATTTCAAGGGAAAAGGCGGCGGCAGCGGTGAAGCGTCTCAGGGTGACCTGCTGATGGAACTGGTCTCGAAAATCCTGAACTAGCCCACGGAAATCCGTGCATGGCTTTCCCGGTTTTGTGAGGAAAACTTAAAGCAATCGAAACCTTATAGTAACTGTTATTCGGCGGATTCTTCTTATATTTACGGGAATAATTATAACGCACTTAATACAATGTCGCTTATTGAATGTAAAGACATCTGCAAGAATTTCGGCGAAAAAGTGGCCTTGGACCACGTGAGCCTTGAAATTCCTAAGGGACAGATTTTTGGACTTCTCGGACCGAACGGTGCCGGAAAGACCACGATCCTGAATCTTGTTATCGGCTTTATCAAGACTACAGAAGGCCGGATCCTGATTGACGGTCTGGATCTGAATACCTTAAACCTTCAAAGCTACCGTTCTCACATTTGCTGTCGACATCAACTGGTTTTGTAAATGCTTCTTTGTAAGCAACCTGAGGAGCACCTACGTTAGCCTCTACCTTGAATTCACGAAGGAGACGGTCAACGATGATATCCAGATGAAGCTCACCCATACCAGCGATAATGGTCTGTCCTGTTTCCTGATCTGTATGTGCACGGAATGTTGGGTCTTCTTCTGCAAGTTTTGCAAGAGCTTCACCAAGTTTACCCTGTCCAGCTTTAGTCTTAGGCTCGATAGCCAGCTCGATAACTGGTTCTGGGAATTCCATGGACTCCAGGATTACCGGATGCTGCTCGTCACAGATTGTATCACCAGTTGTTGTGAATTTGAATCCGATCGCTGCAGCAATATCACCGGAATATACTTTATCAAGTTCCATACGTTTGTTAGCATGCATCTGAAGGATACGTCCAACACGTTCTTTCTTGTCCTTAGTAGCATTAAGTACATAAGAACCGGAATTCATTGTACCGGAGTATACACGGAAGTATGCCAGCTTACCAACGAATGGGTCTGTCATAATCTTGAATGCCAAAGCGGAGAATGGTTCTTCGTCAGAAGAATGTCTCACTACTTCATTACCGTCCAGATCGACACCCTGGATTGGAGGAATGTCTGTCGGAGCTGGCATATACTCAAGGATAGCATCAAGAAGCTTCTGAACACCTTTGTTTCTGTAAGCAGAACCGCAGCAAACCGGAACAGCTGTACACTCGCATGTAGCTTTTCTTAATGTTGCTTTCAGTCTCTCAACAGTTGGTTCTTCACCTTCAAGATATTCCATCATTAAGTCGTCATCAAGCTCACAGATCTTCTCAATGAGCTCTGTATGATAAAGCTCAGCATCTTCCTTCATGTCTTCAGGAATGTCAACGATGGAGATGTCATCACCTTTTTCATCGTTGTAGATGTAAGCTTTCATTTCGAATAAGTCAATGATTCCTTTGAAATCATCTTCTTTTCCGATTGGCAGCTGTAAGCAGATTGCGTTTTTACCAAGACGAGTCTTGATCTGCTCTACTGCACCGTAGAAGTTTGCACCAAGGATATCCATCTTATTGATGAATGCCATACGTGGTACATTGTAAGTGTCGGTGACACCATCTTAGTTAAAGCACTAGGTGTAGATAAAAGAGGAAAGCAAAGTTTCTCACGAAAAGAAGCAATGAAAGAGATGAAACAGTCAAAGTAAAGTGACTGTTTTTTTCTTGTAAAAATACTAGTATAATTGAAAAAAATTTGCTATACTTTAACTAGATTAAGAAGATAGGTGATTAAATTGGCAGAATTCAAAAGAAGAAAGAAAAGACAGGATTTAAAAGAATTAAAACATAAAAAAACCGTTAATGACTACCGCGAAATAGCATTAACAAAAATGGGTAAAAGACAACTAATGCTTACCTTATTATCTATTTTTGGAGTAACAATGTTGTCAATAGGCAGTACCTTCGCTATATTTACAGTATCATCTAAATCTGCCGAATACAATGTAATTAAAACAGGTACTTTAAACATCAACTTTGCAGCAGATGCATCTTCAACCGTAGGACTTAATAATGCACTACCAATGTCTGATACCAACGGTCTAGCGCAGTCAGGAACAACTTTTACCATAACAAACACCGGAAGTCTACCTGCAAACTATTCTGTCTCATTAAAAGATGATACCGATATGGTTACCCAAGACAATTGTAGTGCTAAACAATTAGCAAAGACAAACATTAAATATAGTTTAGACGGTTCAACCGTCAGTCTTTTATCAACAGCGATTGATAGTGAATTAATAAGTGGTAACTTAAAAGCCGGCGAGTCAAAAACGTTTACCTTAAAACTATGGATAAAAGAAGATGCAACCAATGAAGTCTTAAACAAACACTATCATGGGAAAATCGTTGTAGATGCAGAACAAGAAGGAGCACCAGAACTTGCTACAACAAAACTAATAAAAAGTGCTAATCCAGAAACACTAGATTATAATACTGCAACAGCAGATCAAAAGAATCAAATGTGGGCATTCACACATGAAGCAACAGAACAATTAAAAGCAACTGCTGATTACAGATATATAGGAGCAAATCCCAATAACTATATAAAATTCAATGATGAATTATGGAGAATAATCGGAGTATTTGATGTAGATGATGGAACAGGTAAAATAGAAAAGAGAATGAAAATTATCAGAAATGAATCAATAGGAAATTATCCATGGGATAATAAAGATACTTCAACAGGAGCAGAAAATGATTATGGAAAAAATAATTGGTCAGATGCAAGATTAAATTATTTACTAAACCCAGGACACGAAAGTGAAACTTACGGAGGAAGCTTATACTGGAATAGAAAGAGTGGAACATGTTATTATGGACGAAATAATGCCACAACATCATGTGATTTTACCTCAACAGGACTAACAGACACGGCAAAATCGATGATAGGGGATGCGAAATGGTACTTGGGAGGAAGTTCTACACATAATAATGTAACACCACTAATGTTTTATACAAGAGAAAGAGGAACAGCAGTATATTATAGCAGTAGAAGTACGAACTGGACAGGAAAAGTAGGATAAATATCTTCGTTACGGCTATGATGAGGAAACGGCTGAGAAGCGAGCCAAGCAAGACGCTACTATTCTGTTCAACCAGACGCAGCAGTCGAGTGAGAGCGCATTTCTCTCCACCATGCAGACCGACCGCTCATGGTTGAGCGTGCTGTTCACCATCTTCCGCAACTCGTCCATGTCGTACACACGCCAGTTGTATGATGCAATCCGCAACATCAAGCACCGCTTTGAACCCAGTTACGAGGCGATGAGCAAGGAATACATGGCCAAGCAGATGCGCAGGGACGGCATAGACCCCGACAAGGCAGACAGCAACGCCAAGAGCGAGTATCGCAGAAGCCTGTTGCGTGATATTGCCCGAATAGGCGTGTTCGGCTACATTCTGCAATTCGCTTGGAACTTGGGCGCATATCTGCCATACCTCATAGCAGGTGATGACAAGGACGAGAAGAGCAAGATGTGGGACGATGTAATCAACCACACCATGTTCGGCAGCATTGAGGGATTGACAGGCGGAGATGTGATGAGTTCGGCAGGACAGATGGCACTCAAC
>OQVZ01000654.1_pt1 | contig 13284 bp, 9 predicted proteins | sample 1691571 | NCBI WGS metagenome assembly OQVZ01 (sample SAMN03418261, study PRJEB22391) | human gut metagenome | biome: human-gut; feature: organic feature; material: feces | host: Homo sapiens | place: Tanzania | collected 2013-01
CCGTTGTCGTTATAGTGCTTTAGGGTGGTGTTGCAATAAAACTGCGACTTTTCACCATCGTAATACCTCCTTAAATGAAACGGAACTTTAATGATAATCTACAATTTCCATTACGTTTGCAATTTGAATTTCATTCCCTATTTTTTCAAAAACCAGTCGATAGGGATGAACTAAATCCATTGCGTATTGACCTTTGCGATTTCCTTTTAATGGATGACATCTTCCAATATGGAATTGAACCATCTCTTCAACAGTATCGGATGCATCTATTTCATCTATACGCTGATGGATTTTTTCGGCCATTTCTGAACCATATTTCTTTTCTGCCTCGCTTGCGATTGTACACACCTTTTCAATCTTGCGAGTCTTATATGTTATTTCCAATCCATCACCTCTTTCGTGAGTTTACCTTTGAGGTAAATATATTATATCCTTATTTGCTATAAATGTCAATAGTATTGGTTTACCTAAGAGGTAAATTGATTGTGATATGCCAAAAAGATAGGACAGTAGAAACTGAATCTACTGCCCTGAAAATTAGAATTCCTGTGATAGTGGTACCCAGTGGTCATCCGCCATATCATGGGCAAATTCTGTATTGTTAATATAAAGTTGATTGTCTTTGTCTCGAACGAATCCCCAATGGATGGAATGCTCAGCAGCATATTTCTTGAATGCGTTGAATTTGTTTTCAATCTGAATATCGATATTCTTGTCCTTGCCCTTGGTCTCGCCACCCTTGGTCTCAATAACCCAGACAAGCTATACATATTCAAAGAGAAAATAGGAGATCTTTCGATATGGGAAGACGAGCAAAGAGGTTTGGCATGGCGCAAGTCTTTGGATACCATGTTACACCCTATGACCGCAGAAGAATTAACGGAAATGAAGGACGCATGGGAGAAAGAAATCAAACAGTTTGAAGAGGAAAAGAAACTATATCTGAGGTTATTCAGACCCAAAATAAGAATAGACGACATTGATGGCAAGACACGGTTGGAAGATTATAAGGAGCCAGCCAATCTGAGAATCACCAGCGTCACGAAGAATAATTATCAAGTATACTATCGAAAACATTGGTTGGATAAATGGGAATCATTAGGCAGTTATACCAAGATATTTCCCCAGGCATACGGCATAAGAGTTGTGCAAAACAGAGTTGGCAAATACCTTGTACGTACAGAACTGTACGAACCAATGGAAAAGCCTGAACAGACGTATGAGTTTGCGGAACTGCTGGACAATGCCATACTGCATTTTACGGAGCACGGCAAGGACTACTGGGTATATCTGGAGAACATGACATGCTTCACCATAAAACCGGAATTGGTAACTATTGGTTTTATGGACTTCCTGAAGATTGGCGGACTGTATATGAGGTGTGGCTGTAACAACAGCGAAGTATTCAGAAGGGCTGAGATAAGAATGTATGATGACATCTGCTTCTTAGGATCAAGGGAGGTGTTCGTAAAGACGGCATACAGACAACACAGGTATTGCATACAGCAACGGTCGTTGGACGGCAGGCATTTTGTGCTGAGTGACAATATGAACCCTAAGAAATCGTCTACTTGGTATGACATGTACTATGACGGGAAGAAGGCTCCGATAGTGGAAAGACGGAAGAAGGACTATGAGATATACGGTGTGAAGAAGTAGGGGGTAGTAGATCGAGCAAGGTAAATAAAAAATGGACAATTACGATTATGGTTTTAATCGTAATTGTCCATTTTTGTTTTAGTCGTTATTAAACCGTTGGCGAGACTTTTTTAGTATTTCAGCCACGCTGACGGTTTTCTTTGTATTACTACGCTGCCATTGTTGCTTACGCTCTTCGTAGTCGCGTCGCTGACGTTCAAGAAAGTTGTCTGCCATAGCCTTGATATATAAAATTGCTACCTGGTTTTACTTGAACTTGCTGTAGATAACGCTTATGGTTATCTTGCTGTTCTTGGTGTCGTCGTCGCCACGTACCAGACGAGTGCTTGTCATCGACATGTCGTTACTTACGCTTATCAGCTCAGTAACACCCGACGATGTGTCGTAGCTTACGTTGACGGGTATCAGCACCACCTTGTTCCATTCGCTGTTGCTGCGGTCGGCCTTATCGTAGAGGTTCTTGATGAGGCTTCCGATATTGTTGAACGTATACGTATTGGTAGAACTGCTGTACGATGCGAGATACGATGTCTTATAGTCGGCTGTGCGGTTGTTCTCGAAGAACGCCTTGGCATCGCTCTTGGGCAGCATGAGGAGAGTAGTAGGTGCACCGAGGGTGTACTTGCTGTCCTGCGTGTTGTTGATGCGTCGCAATACTACCTTTGCCGAATTGATGGTGTCGTTCTTATGGCTGTACTCTTTTCCGCCTACGGTATATTTCTTCTCTACAATCTGCGTTACGGGCAGGGTCAGTTCGGTGTATACACCTGCGGGCGACTTGATGTAAGTGCAAGAAGGGTCGGCTACGAGCTGGCTGATAACGTTCTGGTCGTTCTGTATCCTTGTAGTCTGCAGTACCTCCTCAGTTCCAGGGAACGAAGCCATGGCAGCATAGATGGTGTCCTTCTTGGTTCCGTCGGTGTTTGTATAAGTGGTCTTGTGACGGAAGTAGACATTGAGCTGGCTCAGTCGGATGTATGCCATTGAGCCGATGCCGCTTGTGGTCTTGAAGTAGAATCCATGAACGAGATTGTGTATGAAAGCATAAGCATTCTTGAAGTATTCGGGATGCTTATAGTATGCGTTCATGATTTTTGTTCCGTATTCTGCTTTGAGCGGTATGCGTATGCCTGGCATATAGTCGCTGTTGTTGCGTGTGCTCTCGTCGACATTGAGGTCGGTGAGAGTGTACATCTTGCTTACCTTCATCGACTGTGATGTGACGTATTCGCCCTCAGGATTGAAATCGGTGTAGTACTTGCCGTTTTCGGGTACAGGCTTAGCCAATTCCATTGCCGACACCTTCATAGTGGCAAGCGAGTCGCCGAAGTAGTTGGTGTAGTAGAGGCGTATGTCGCAAGAGTCAGCTATGATGTTCTTGTTGCTGTCAAGACTCTTGATGCTGTCCTTCTCGGGGAACGTGAAGTCCTCGGGTGTATAGAACTGCGTCATGAAGCTGCTTGTGAGGTAAGCCCCAGTCTCAGGGTCACGCACCTTGCCGAGGTATCCTGTAGAGCTGTTGGAGAGTACGGCTCCCATGGCAGCCGAATTGGATATTATCCCGAAAGTGTCGGTTGTGATTTCCAACTTGTCTGCATTGTCGATGAGCGACGAGCCAAGCTCGCTTGTGTTGTCGTCGCACGATGCCAATGTTATAGAGGCAAGCGCTATGCCTGCCATAAGTTTCATTTTCATCTTACAAAAATCTAATGTTAGATAAAGGGCCTCTGTATTAGAGGCTCTCATAGAAAGCCTTGTAGGCATCGTCGGCATCTTCGCCCTGATAGGGGAGTACCTCTATGCCCTTGCTTTTAGCATACTCTATAAGTTCGGGGTAGGCGTCGGCTTCAGCCTGCACCACAGCATCGCTATGGTCGATGGCAAGCTTGCACATCTCTGTGAAGTCGAAGTCGTCCTTGTAGTCGGACAGGCTCTCTACGGTTACGTCCTTAAATTCGAGGCATCGCTTGAAGTTGTCGCCAATCTTCTTGGTGAGTCCCTGACTGAATATGGATGTAACCACCTTGGTGCCTGCGAAAGTAGGCTCGTCCTTGTAAGCAGTCTTGATAAAGAGCGGAACGATATATCCCATCCATCCCTGGCAGTGGATTACCTCGGGCGACCAGCGTAGCTTCTTGACAGTCTCAAGAACGCCTCTTGCGAAGAATATGGCACGCTCGCCATTGTCGTCGTATTCCTCACCATTTTCGTCGACTGCCATCTTGCGCTTCATGAAGTAGTCGTCGTTGTCGATGAAGTACACCTGAAGGCGTGTCTGTGGAATGGAGGCTACCTTGATGATGAGCGGGTGGTCGGTGTCGTCGATTACAAGGTTCATGCCCGAAAGGCGTATCACCTCATGCAGCTGTCCTCTACGCTCGTTGATATTGCCCCACTTCGGCATGAATGTACGTATTTCAAAACCGTCTTCCTGCATTTTGCTTGGAAGGTCTCTACCCATTACAGAAAGTGTGGTTTCTGGAACGTACGGGGATATCTCCTGATTGATGAATAAGATTTTCTTTGCCATGCTTGATTCTTTTATTGTCGCGCCATATTACTTAGATTTGTTTGTGTGCGCGTAAAACATGTGCAAAGGTATAAAAAAAAGTTCAGAAAATCGTCGTTTTCTGTTAATAACGTTATTTGATGTCGGTATTTGTCATATTTTTAGATTTATTCTTTCGCATTTAAGAAAAAAGTTGTTATTTTGCATCGAAATTTCAAAAGGATACAAGCTTTAAGCTGTTGCCAGGATTTTTTGTGTTATAAAAATTGGTGGATGGCTTATGGCGTTAAAAACTAAAAAATGATGAAACTGTTCAGAAGTATTGTTGAACTTCAGAATGAGTTGTTCGAAGTTCGGAAAGAAGGTAAGTCAGTAGGATTGGTCCCCACAATGGGCGCTCTTCATGAGGGTCATGCGTCATTGGTCAATCGTAGCGTGGCAGAGAATGACGTCACGGTAGTGTCAGTCTTCCTCAATCCGACCCAGTTCAACGACCAGGGCGATTTGGATCGCTATCCTCGCACGCTTGATGCCGACTGCGCTTTGCTGGAGCAATGTGGTGCCGATTATGTATTTGCACCTTCTGTAGAAGAAATGTACCCCACAAAGGATAACAGACATTTTGAGTTCCCTCCCGTCACTACGGTTATGGAGGGTGCCCATCGTCCCGGTCACTTCAATGGCGTGTGCCAGGTAGTGTCGCGTCTTTTCTATATCGTACGTCCCGACAGAGCTTATTTCGGCGAGAAGGATTGGCAGCAGATTGCTGTTGTGAAGGCTTTGGTGCGCTATCTCGGACTGAAACTACAGATTGTAGAGTGCGACACCATACGCGAGGCCGACGGATTGGCAAAGAGTTCGCGCAACACTCTGCTTGCTCCTGATGAGCGTGCTATTGCTCCCAAGATATACAGCGCACTTAAGGCAGGCAAGGAATATGGTGCTACACATACGCTCAAGGAGACTCACGACAAGGTGGTAGCCGATATCAATGCCGTAGACGGACTTGAGGTGGAGTATTTCTCTATTGTCGACGGCAACACATTGCAGGAGGTGGAATCGTGGGATGACAGCCAGTATATAGCAGGTTGCATAACCGTATATTGCGGTAAGACCCCGATACGTCTTATCGACCATATCACATTCAAGGAATAGTCAGCAACAACAAACACATTCAGAAAGTATATTTTACCGTTATGATGATAGAAGTATTGAAATCGAAGCTGCATTGTGTACAGGTGACACAGGCAAATCTCAACTATATGGGTAGCATCACTATCGACCAGGACCTTATGGATGCCGCCAATATGATAGAGGGCGAGAAGGTGCAGATCGTGAATAACAACAATGGCGAGCGTTTCGAGACATATATTATTAAGGGTGAGCGTGGCAGCGGATGTATATGCCTCAATGGCGCTGCTGCACGCAAGGTGGCTATAGGCGACACCGTTATAATCATTTCTTATGCCTTGATGGATTTTGAGGAGGCCAAGAAGTTCCGTCCTACGGTGGTATTCCCCGAAAACAACAAGGTTGTAAAGTAGAAACGCAATCGTCTAATCTCTTTTTATGCCAAATACAAATACAGAAAGAAAGCAGGGCAAGCAGTCGCAGGGCAAAGCGTTTGACAAGAACTACGGTCATCTGCAGCCACAGGCTGTGGATATAGAGAAGGTGGTGCTGGGAGCGCTGATGATAGATAAGGATGCCTTCTCGATGGTATCGGAGACGCTGCGCCCTGAGACTTTCTACGAGCCTCGACATCAGAAGATATACAATGCCATTCAGACATTGTCGATGAACGAGAATCCGGTGGATATCATGACTGTTGTCGACGAGCTGAAGCGTGAGGGTACTATTGATGATGTGGGAGGTGCACCATACATCGTTGAGCTTAGTTCGCATGTGGCTTCGTCGGCTCATATTGAATATCATGCCAGAATCCTTGCCCAGAAATACCTGGCACGTCAGCTCATCTCTTATGCAAGCATTGTCGAGACTAAGGCCTTCGACGAGACTCAGGATGTAGACGAACTGATGCAGGAGGCTGAGGGTTCGCTCTTCGAGTTGTCGCAGCGCAACATGAAGAAGGACTATACTCAGGTGGATCCAGTCATAACAAAGGCCATTGACATTCTGCAGAAGGCGCAGGCCAATGCGGGTGGTCTGACAGGTGTGCCTACGGGATATGAGGAGCTGGACAAGAAGACGAGTGGATGGCAGAGTTCGGACCTTGTTATCATTGCCGGACGTCCGGCGATGGGTAAGACTTCGTTTGCTCTGTCGCTTGCCAAGAACATTGCAGTCGACTATAACACTCCCATTGCTTTCTTCTCGCTTGAGATGAACAATGTGCAGCTTGTCAACCGTCTTATATCGAATGTGTGTGAGATTCCGGGCAACAAGATGCTTAACGGACAGCTGGCTCCTGACGAGTGGGAGCGATTGGACAAGAACATTCGTCTGCTGCAAGGTTCGCCCTTGTATATTGACGATACTCCGGGACTCTCCATATTCGAGTTGCGTACTAAGGCACGTCGTCTGGTGCGCGAGAAGGGTGTGAAGATTATAATGATTGACTACCTTCAGCTTATGAATGCCAATGGCATGCGTTTCGGTAGCCGTCAGGAGGAGGTGTCGAAGATTTCGCAGTCGCTTAAGGGACTTGCCAAGGAGCTTGATATTCCTATTCTCGCCTTGTCGCAGTTGAACCGTACTGTAGAGAACCGTGAAGGTCTTGAGGGTAAGCGTCCTCAGTTGAGCGACCTTCGTGAGTCGGGTGCCATCGAGCAGGATGCCGATATGGTATTGTTTGTGCATCGTCCTGAATATTATCATATTCTGCATGACGAGAAGGGTAATGACCTTCGTGGTATGGCTCAGATTATCATTGCCAAGCACCGTAAGGGTGCTACGGGCGACGTGCTGCTTACATTCCGTGGTGAGTTCACACGATTCCAAGACCCTGAGAAGCAGTCGGCTCCCATAGGCGATGCTCCTTTCGGTTCGGAGATTATAGGCAGTAAGATGAATGGCGGACAAGGCATGCCATTGCCTCCCGATCTGGAAGGAATGCCAGATGATGCACCATTCGGTGAACCGTCTTCGCCAGCACCGTTTTAATGTTTAGTTGATAGTTGAGAATTGAAAGTTATGATTACCATAGTTGATAGTTGAGAGTTATGATTACCATATTATAATTATATTTACCAAACAAAGCATATCATAACTCTCAACTCTCAACTCTCAACTCTCAACTCTCAACTCTCAACTCTCAACTCTCAATTCTCAATTCTCAACTGAATTAACCCTGCAGATTCTCCTATACGTGCATTTCTCGCATCGTGTATTGTCAGATGTTGGTGTGAAGGGTAGGGTGGTGTTGAATATTTCTTGAAGCACTTCCTTAAGACACTTCTCAAAATCCTCCTTGTATTCCCTAACGTTATCGATCTTTTTAGAGTCAATCTCAAGCACGGGGTTGTAATCCTCCTTTGAGGCCTGCTTGATGAACAGCAATGCCGGACTGACACAATCCTTCTGGCTGTTGTATTTTGTAGAGTTGTCGACGATGAGCGAATACAGTAATGCCTGCAGATAATAGTCGGAATGTTTTTGGCTGATGTTGGCATCCGAGAATATCTCTTCTATCTCCTTTATTTTACGTGTGGCTTGCACTCCCGTCTTGTAGTCAACGACACGTATGGTAGACATACCAGTATGTGGGTCGGTAACACGGTCAAGTCGGTCGATAATACCGCCTATGCGTATCTTACGCACATTGTTGTCAGCTGTCTCAAAAGCTATCTGTGTGTAGACGGCATCCTCCAATGCAAGAATGTCGAAGGGAGCGATACGCTGGTCGCCATGCAGCAACTGCCTCAGATACTCTATCAGCACCTTGCGGTTTATCAGATGCAGACCATTGTAGTAAGGACTACGCATAGTGTCCTTCACCTTGAAGAGCTCCTCATTGAAAGCACGGTCTACGACATTCTCCAACAGTCCCTTAGTGCCCAGATACTTCTGTATTGAGGCTTTCTCTATCCTGCCGTTGTTGTGGCTAATGATGTCGTTGTATATCAGTTGTGCCGCCTTGTGGAATATGTTTCCGAACATACGGTTGTCAACCACGTCGTCTTCGCAGTCAGGTTCCTTTATGTTAGCCACATGCTGATAGAAGAACAGCAGCTGACACTTTATGTATCTGTTTATGGCCGAAGGCGACAGGCTCTTCATGTTGTCGAGCTTCTCCTTGATGCTGCCTTCCTTGTTTATGCTCTTGGGCTTGTGTGCAATTGGTGAGTTGTCGGCAAGCAGATTGTAGTGCTTGATTTGTTGCTGTCCGTCTACCAGCATTTGCAGCATAAAGCGGCTCATCTCTCCCGTATGTCCGTTGTCGGTAGTGTTGTTGTACACTATAGTTATGTCTTCGGCACGTTGCAGCAGTCGGTGGAAATAGTAGGAGTATATAGCCACCTTGTTGTCGATGGTAGTGAGTCCATGAGCCTTACGTATGGCGTAGGGAATGAACGACGAGTCGTTGACACCCTTAGGCATATTGCCCTCGTTGCACGAAAGCAACAGCAGGTGCTTGAAGTCAAGATTACGTGTTTCGAGCACACCCATTATCTGAATACCTACTACAGGTTCACCATGAAAAGGAATTGTGGCAGACGATATCAGTTGTTTTATGAGTCGGCGCAATGTATTAATGTCTACATTCAAGTCGCCATTGGCAGCAAGCTGTTCCAATCGGTTTATGATGGTATACATTCTGAATACCGACTCCTGCAGGAATGCGTCTTCCGTGTCCTTGGCGTTCACGCCAATCAGCTTGATAATTGTTGCTACGTGATGTAGCAACTGTATGTTGCCGGGGGCTATGGTTTTGAACAGTAACGCCAGTCCCTGGTCTTCACCGTTCATGGTGAGTATAGCCTGATTGGGATATACCAGATGCTGTTCCTTTATAGTGGCATACAGGTCATTCGCATTTTCTGAAATGTAGCGTGTGTAGGCGTGGGTGAGAAGTTTGCTTGCATATTGTGCCCTATAGCTTGTTCCCTTACCCGTGATGCCCGAAGTGTAGGTGTCGAACAGTAGCGACACGAACGAGGCTATAGGAGTCATGCCAAGCGGAAAACCACTTGTTATGTTCACCTTGTCGGCTTCAGGTGGCAGACTTTGTATTATAGGTGGCAGTATGGCCTCGTCGCACATCACTACGGCAGTCTCTCTACCAGCCTGGCATCTGCCGTCCTCGCCCAACCATTGTGAGGCATATCTGGCCTGTATGTTCTCGGTAGATGCCATCACGAACGAAATGTTCTTAGGTCGGCGCATATTCTGATAGATATCTGCCGAGCGAATGTCGAGTTCGTTGGGGAAGTCCTCAAGATACATGGCTATGTATTTGCCTGCCTCGTTAGAGTGGGCACTATTGCTGTGAGGCATATAGTAGGTGTCAAAGTCCCAGTAGAAGTGGGCCTTGCCAGCTTTCTTAAGATTGGCAAACAGCTTTTGTTCCACCTTCTGAAGCAGGTTGAAACCTACGAATATGTATGTGTCGTACTCGAATTCTATGTCTTTTCTTGTGGCCACATCTCTATATATGGCACCCTCATAGCCTATGCCTTGGCTTCTGAGGCGTTCGTTGTAGTCGTGATAGATGTCGCCGAAGTGGCTCCACAGACTCAAGAAACGCTTCTTGAGTTCGGTCTCCTGGTCGTGACTGAAGTTGGCGAAGAAACGTTTCAGAAGGTCGCGTTGCTCCTCAGTAAGATACGACAGATCGTCAAGCTCGTGTATATCCTTAAGATTGCAGAATATCTTGTCAGCATCAGCCATATTCTTGTCAATATCGTCAAAGTCGGTGAGCAACAGCTGTCCCCAACCATAGAAGTGGTCAAGTGTCTCGTCAATGCCAGTACATTTGACAAATGACTTGTGTAGGTCGCACACCAGTTTTATTGAGTCGCCTACGGCATAATCCGAGTGTTTGCCAAACAGTTCGCTGATGGTGGTATATGCCGGACTCCACATGGGTTTGCCTGCCATACGTGCCAGATATTCGTTCATGAACAATGCGGCACGCTTGTTAGGAAACACCACCACTATGCGTGACATATCGGTACCCCATTTGTCCAACATATCCTCTGCTACATATTCCAAAAAAGTTCTTGTCGTATTCATGATGTTTATTCTTTCACTTCTTCAATGTTATTAGTGTACACAAACCACAGGTAGCCCTTTACGTCCTCGTATCCCATACCCTTGGTCAGGGATATGTAGCGTCTTACTTGGTCGGTATATTCGGGACGGTAGGTTCCGAACTTGAAGTCGACTATCACTACCTTGTCGCCATCCTTCATCACACGGTCGGGTCGGTGTTCCTTTACCGTATCTGTAGCCTTGTCGTAGTCGAGTATGGTACACTCATTGAACAGTTGCCAACGTCCGGAGAACCAGTCGGCAACCTGCTTGTTCTCAAGTCGCTTGTGCAGCATCTTACGCAGGCTTTCGCATGTTAGGTTGCTGTCTTCAATAAGTCCTTCAATCTCCAGTTTCTTCAGACTCGGCTCAATGTCATCAGTAGTATTTATGGTAGCAAAGAGGTGGTGAAGCACTCTTCCCGTCTTTATGTACGCCAGTCGTTGCTTCTCCTCGCTGTTGCTGTCGTCCTCATCGCACACAAACTCACGGCTCTTGTTGCTCTGTCTGAAGTCGGTATGGCTGTCGTAAGTCACCATTTTCACGTTCTTATTGCTTACCTGAGGCATGAATATGTTGTCCGATTGCGTAGCCTTCTTCTTGTCGGCAGTCTCAAGAGTGCCGTATGTATATTTTATAATGCTCTTCTTGTCGCTTGGATCACCCTCCAGTATGCCATCTTCAAGTTCCATATTGCCTATGGCTTCTTCTATGGTGTATGAGCGTTGGTTGGCATTTCCCCTGCGGGCTAACACGTACAGACTTTGTGAAGCACGTGTGAAGGCTACGTACAGAAGGTTGAGATTGTCTACACTGTTCTGCAGATGCTCGTCGTTGTAGTCGTCCTCAAATATTGTACCCTTCATCTGTTTGGCGTTGAAGTCGACAGGCACGAGTGGCAGTTCGTTGAAGGGTGCCACTTTAGGCGAGCACCATATAGTGTTGGTCTTCTCGATGCTCCAGTCGCAGAAGGGTATTATAACGTTTTCAAACTCCAGTCCCTTACTCTTGTGTATGGTTATGAGTCGGATGCCTTGTGTGGTGTTCACCTGAATGGTCTTCGAGCAGATGCTGTCGTCCCATTCCTCCACAAACTTGTCAATGTCAGCGGTATTGTTCTTAAGATAGTCGGTCAGGCAGTCGTAGAATGCATATATGTATGCGTCTTCGCCCTCTATGTTCTTAAGGCCGAATATGTCGTACAGCTTCTCTGCCAGTTCGTATAGCGGCATAGCCAGCAGGTCGGGAGTATTGTCGGCAAACTGCTTTGGCAAGGCATTGTTGACGCCATCTTCGGTAGCCAGCAATCGGTCAACCAATTCGTTGTCCTTGCCCAATACCCTTATCTGATAAGCCTTGGCTATGTATGTCCTGGAAATTTTGTCGTCGTTGTGGGTGAGGCAATGCATGGCATTGATTATGATGTTAACAGAGTCGGCACTATCCAGTCTGAAAGCTTCGTCAGACACTATTCTCACGTCGGGCATCGCTTCGGCAAAGTATTCTGCCAATTGCTGTATGGTACTGTTCGAACGTACTATTATAGCAATGTCAGAACTCTCGGCTCCAGCTTCAAGCAGTTCTCTTACAGCATTGGCAGTCTTCTGTAGTGTCTGTTCGAGATAGTCATCCTGTGGCAGCAGCTCAACACTTACGTATCCGATTTGCTTTCTGAAGTCAGGCACGTTCTGCTCTACATCCGAGTAGGCCTTCTTAAGCTGTTCGGCAGAGTTGTCTGTCTTCTCGTTTTGAAGTCCGTCACCGGTAGTAAGCTCTTTGTATTCTATTTCGGCAGCCTGTGTAAAGAAGGCGTTGTTGAAGTTGATGACACGTCTCGACGAACGGTAGTTGGTGTCAAGACTCTTCACATTGAGCATGTTTCTCATTGTTGGGAATTCACGTTCAATGTTGTTAAGCATACGCCAGTCGCCCGACCGCCATCTGTATATGCTCTGCTTCACGTCGCCCACTATAAGGTTGCCTTGCTCACTACTGTGGCTCATGCATTCCTCAAGCAGCACCTTGAAGTTCTGCCATTGTACGGTACTCGTGTCCTGGAATTCGTCAATCATTATGTTGTTGAGTCGCGTACCTATCTTCTCGAATATGAATGGCGAGTCGCTGTCCTTTATGAGAGAGTGGAGTAGGGTATGGGTGTCGCTGAGCAAGAAGCGGTTGGCTTCCTGATTCATGTCTCTCACCTTGTTTTCAATGCTGTTGAGCAGTCGCAACTGGTTAAGGTGTCGAAGGGTGAGTACAGCCGATTGGTATATGGGCCAGTTGCGGCATCTTGTCTTCTCGGCATTAATCAGGGCAGGAGCCAGCTTGGATGAGGCAATTGCTTTCAGTTCGGCATCAGCAGTCTTCTTTACCCAACCGTCACCATTGCCATTGTCCATGGCAGTCTTCACCCTGCTGGTTATCAGACTCTCGTCGTACACGCCCGATCGTATCTTGACAAAATATCCGGCAGGTCCGCTCTTGCCATAACTAAGGTCTTGAATGTCGATGCCGTTGTTGTTAAGAATGTCGAAGAAGAGTTCTGCCTCATTAACTATCTCCGCCTCAGCCTCATTACGCAAACTGCGCAATTTAGACGTGTATTGCTTGAAGAATCCCTCCTCGAGCAATTTCTCGTTAAGCAGCTTGCTGTTGGTCTTATAGAATTCGCGGAAGATGTTCTCGCCGAACTTCTTTATCTGTCCTATCACGTTCCAGTTCTTGTCGTCTTGCAGGTTCTCGTGTATATAGTCCATTATCCACGCCAAGACTTGGTCGTCTTCCGAGAGATTGTCTATCAGGTCGTCAACGGCATTACGTTCTATCTGATAGTCGTTGAGTTCGACGCGCAGGTTGGCAGTATGGCTGTCAAAGGATAAATCGCCCAATCTTCAGAATATCAC
>OQVZ01000656.1_pt1 | contig 13241 bp, 12 predicted proteins | sample 1691571 | NCBI WGS metagenome assembly OQVZ01 (sample SAMN03418261, study PRJEB22391) | human gut metagenome | biome: human-gut; feature: organic feature; material: feces | host: Homo sapiens | place: Tanzania | collected 2013-01
CGCTTGAAAACCGCTCCGCGGGGAGACACTCCGAAAATACCGAAAGACAGATACTTTTCGGTGTCGAGACTATCGAGGAAATCCTCTCTCTTTTTGCCTTTGTTTTTGGCTTTGCTGTATTCGACGTCGGTAAAATCATGTGCAAGCCTTATCACTCCGCCGTCATACACTATGTAAAGATGTTCGCCGTCGGACTCTAAGCAGCTTATACCTTTCGTCATCTGAACGGCTCTGAGTTTTATGTTTCCTCTTGCGTCGTCGTTTAACGTACAATCGTAAAGATAGATGATAGCTTTAACGATAATGATTTTTTCATCTGTAGATCCTCCTCCTATTCGCTCATTCCAGAATTCTTTAACATTCATTATAGCACTTTTTACCAATTATTTCATTATTTTCTGTATTATTTTGTATGTTTTTGTTATTTTTTAAAAAAAATCATAAAATGTTGGAATAACAACATAAATAATCTTTATATAGGTTTATTATCAGACCATATCAATTTTTGAACACAATATCAGGAGGAATATAAAATGGATAATAAAATGTTTTGTTTTCAATGTTCTCATCAATAACTGCCCAGAAAGTGACATTGCTGCCCTTTGCTTTTGCCATCAAAAGGTTAAACGGCATACGCTCGGCAGGAGGAAAGGCAGAATTGTAAAGCTCTTTTGCATTTTGAATGTATCTTTTGTTTTGTTTTAAATTTACAAGTTTAAGCATTTAATCACCAAGATTATTATATCATAAATAAAGCAAAAAGCAACTACAGTTGCCCATAGTTGCTTTTGTAAAGGCTTTTCCAATGTGCTTATCAAAGTTAATTTGATGTGTGTTTCATTAACTTGATTTAGTAAATAAAATATATTATACTGCTTTGTGCATTATGTTTATAGAAATTTGAGAAATTATATTTATGACTGCAAGTAATTCTTTGTAAAAACTAAAGGACGATATATTTATTTTTGCTATTGACAAAGTGATTTTGTTTTGCTATAATTCAAACATAATACTTTAGAGCTTAAAAGTGTTAAAGCTTTTAAGTGCTAAATTGACAAGTAAAATGTTGCTACTATAATAGTATATAAACGGAGGGCAAAATTATGGATAATATGACCAACACAAATTTTAAAAGAAAGCTTCCTGTACCGCAGGAAATAAAAAAAGAAATGCCTCTTTCAAAGGAAGCTGAAGAAGTTAAGGCTAAAAGAGATGCCGAAATTGCTAAAGTATTCAAGGGTGAAAGCGATAAATTTTTGCTTATTATAGGTCCTTGTTCTGCTGACAGGCACGACGCTGTGCTTGACTATATTCATCGTCTTGCAGTGCTTCAAACCGATGTTGAGGATAAAATTCTTATAATTCCTCGTATTTATACCGGTAAGCCGAGAACTACAGGCGCAGGCTACAAAGGTATGCTTCATCAGCCTGACCCTGACAAGAAGCCTGATATGCTTGAGGGCATCAAGGCTATTCGTTCACTTCATAAGGACGCTATTGAACAAACAGGTTTAACCTGCGCAGATGAAATGCTTTACCCTGAAAATCACAGATATTTGTCAGACCTTCTCTCTTATGTTGCAGTCGGCGCAAGGTCTGTTGAAAATCAGGAGCATAGGCTCGTATCTTCAGGTCTTGATATTCCTGTAGGTATGAAGAACCCGACAAGCGGTGACCTTTCAATTATGCTCAATTCTATCAAAGCTGCTCAGGGTGACCACACTTTCCTTTACAGAGGTTGGGAAGTTGAATCAAAGGGTAACGAACTTGCTCATGCAATTCTCAGAGGCAGTGTAAGCAAGCACGGCAACAACCATGCAAACTACCATTATGAAGACCTCAGAAAGCTTTATGACGCATATTGCACAGGCGAATACAAGAACCCTGCAGTTATCGTTGATACAAACCATTCAAACTCGGGAAAAAAGTATCTTGAGCAGGTAAGAATTGCAAACGAAGTTCTTCACTCAATGCGTCACAGTGACGATGTTAAGCAGATGGTTAAAGGCTTTATGGTTGAATCTTATATTGAAGACGGCAACCAAAAAGTTGAAGACGGTGTATACGGTAAGTCAATTACCGACCCTTGCCTCGGCTGGGAAAAGACAAAGGAAATGATTTATACAATCGCCGACCAGTTATAATATAATTAAATATAGAAAATAAAGGTGTCGATTTTCGGCACCTTTAATTTTTTATCTGCTTTACTATTTTTTCTGTTTATGCTATTATAAAATCAGCGGTTTTATAATCTTTTTTACAGCTTTAGGGGGTAATGTTATTATGAAAGTGTTATTTATTATTCTTGCCGTGCTTGTGCTTTTTATTTTGATAACGCTTATTCGTGCCGCATTTTTCAAATCTAAGCCTGCAAAAGGGGAAGCGTTTGAAGAAGAAAATGTTGATTCAAAAAGGGCACAAAAGCATTTGTCACAGGCAATCAAGATTAAAACAATTTCACACGAAAATGAAGATGAAACCGATTGGGCACAGTTTGACAAATTCCACGAATTTTTAAAAGAGGAATTTCCGCTTGTTCACAAAAATCTCAGCGTTGAAAATGTGTCAAAAGCAAGCTTGCTTTATTACTGGAGGGGAAGTGATGAAAGTCTTGACCCTATTGCTTTTTTGGCTCATCAAGATGTTGTACCGATTAGCGATGGAACGGAAAAAGACTGGAAATATCCTGCTTTTGACGGTGTTAATGACGGTGAATATATTTGGGGTCGCGGCGCTCTTGATATGAAAAATCACCTAATTTGCTTAATGGAGAGCGTGGAAACGCTTCTTGAAGAAGGATACCAGCCAAAGCGCAGTGTTTATCTTTGCTTCGGTCATAATGAAGAAATTGTTTCGGGCGGCAATAACGGTGCAAGAGAACTCGCAAAAACGCTTGAGGCAAGAGGAGTTCACCTTGACAGCGTTATTGACGAAGGCGGTGCAATGCTTCCTGCTAAAGTAAAAGGTATTCTTGACGCTAATTTAACCGGAATAGGCGTTGCGGAAAAAGGTTATGCCGATTTTAAAATTACGGTAAAAGCGAAAGGCGGTCATTCTTCTCAGCCGCCTAAACATACAGCTTTGGGTATTCTTTCAAAGAAAGTTGAAAAACTTGAAAATCATCAATTCAAAGCGAAAATTTTGCCTTTTGTTTATAACCTTTTTACCATGATAGGAAAACGAACATCATATCTCGGCAGAATAGTTTTTTGCAATTTATGGCTTTTAAAGCCGATTCTTTTGCTCGTTATGAAAAATATACCGCCTGCGGCTTCAATGGTAAGAACTACTACTGCGGTAACTATGAGCAGTGCTTCACCTGCGGCAAATGTGTTGCCGCAACAGGCAAGCGTTACCGTTAATTTCAGAATTATGCCGGGTGAAACGATTGAGGATGTCAGAAAACATATTGAAAAATATATGGGCGGCGAAAATGTTGAAATAGAATTTATTAAGGGTAAAGAGCCGAGTATTGTTTCGCCTACAAATACAAGGGCATTCGATACTCTTAAAAGGCTTTCGGTATCGCTTGATGAAAAAAATATTGTTGCGCCTTATCTTGTTATGGGCGGAACAGATGCGTATAACTATGAAAATGTTTGCTCAAATATTTACCGTTTTGCACCTTTTACTGTTGATACCGCTTTGCTTTTGACTACTCATTCAACAAATGAGCGCATCCCCGTATCTCAGCTTACTCAGGGCATAGCTTTTTTTAAGCGCTATATAAAAATTATGACAAAGGAGTAAAATATGAACTTTAAAGAAGATTCTTTTATGGTTTTTATTGCGCTTGCGTTAGTCGTTTTCGTCGTGGCGCAGGCTGTATTTTTTCTCGTTCGTGCAATCAAACGGGCAAAACAGCTCGGTATTGCCAAAGAAACGATAAAAAATACGATTGTTTCGTCTTCTCTTTTTACAGTTGCTCCTGCAATAGGAATTGTGGCAACGGTTTTAACTCTTTCTGCCGGTTTGGGTTATGTTTTGCCGTGGATAAGGCTTACTGTTATAGGCAACATTTCATACGAAGTAACAGCCGCCACGAATGCAGTTGAAGCTTTCGGACTTGTCGGAGGAATATCTCAGCCGATTGAAAATAAAGAAGTGTTTGCAACCGTTGCGTGGGTTATGACTTTAGGCTCAATTATGCCTCTTGTACTCGTTCCGATTTTTTTGAAAAAAGTGCAAAGCAAAATGAATAAAGCGGCTTCAAAAAACAGTGCCCTTTCAAGTGTGCTAAGTGCCGCCGCTTTTATAGGTCTTATTTCCGCATTTGTCGCAAGAGCGATTTCAGGTAAAGGCGACGCCCATATTGTCGGTGACGGTGCAGGAGTGTTATCGATTACGGCGCTTTTATCGTCAATAATTTTAATGCTTATTATGCAAAAACTTTCAACGCTTAAAAAGATGAAATGGCTTGAGAGTTTTGCTATGCCTTTTGCAATGATAGGTGCTATGGGCATAGTTATGCTCTTGGCTCAGGTTTTACCGCCGGATATAGCGTTTTTGGAATGGAGGGGTTAAGATGAACAGCAAATATATAAACAAAACTCATACATATGGTAAAATATGGATGGTTGTTACTCTTTGCCTTTTCCTCAGTATTCCTGCGCTGATTTGTGTTCATCTCGGAGTTGCACCAAAAATCAATATGATTGCCAAGGGGCTTTCAACTGTTGCACTTGTATTTTATCCGACTGCCATGCTTGAAGTGTTGACCTATTCTCCGCTTCTCGGCACAGGCGGAACATATCTCGGCTTTGTAACCGGGAATATTACCAATTTAAAACTTCCGGTGGCACTAAGTGCTATGGATAATGCAAAAGTTGATTCGACAAGTGAAGAAGGAGAGGTTATATCCACAATTTCTATAGCCGTTTCCTCAATCGTCACAACTGTTATAATTGCAGTTTGCGTGCTTGCATTTTTCCCGGTACTTCACAATATTACCGACCCCGATTCGGTTTTTGCTCCCGCTTTTGAGCAGGTAACTCCTGCACTTTTCGGTTCTCTTTGCGCCTCATATCTTGTAAAGCACTGGAAAATATCAATTCTTCCTATTGCCGTTTTGTCGTTTATTTTGATTTTTAACGGCACTTTGGGTACGGGCGTGCTTATTCCTATCGGTGTTGTTGTTTCGGTTTTGGGCGCTTTTGTTATGTTTAAAAAAGGTTTAGTTAAATAATTTAATGTTTATAGCCTTTCCATTGAGGGAAAGTCTTAATACGATAAATTTTTTAAGGGGGGATAAATTTATGAAAGAATGGTATAAAGAATTAGTCGTTTATCAAATTTGGCCACGCTCATTTTGTGACGGAAACGGCGACGGTATCGGCGATCTTGAGGGCGTGCTTTCAAAACTTGATTATCTTCAAGATTTGGGAATAAACTGCATTTGGTTTTCGCCGCTTTATCCGTCACCTAATGCAGATTTCGGCTATGATATTGCAGACTATCGTGACATACATAAGGAGTACGGCAACCTTGATTTGTTTAGGCGGGTGCTTGACGGCGCACATCAGCGTGGAATGAAAGTTATTATGGACCTTGTTGTTAACCACACTTCCGACGAACACGAATGGTTTATAAAATCAAAAGACCCGTCGTCACCTTATCACGACTACTATTTTTGGCGAAAAGGCAGGCTCGGCGGAAAACTTCCTCCAAACAACTGGCTTTCCTGCTTTGAGGGTAAGGCTTGGGAAAAGGATGAAAAAAGCGGCGAATACTACCTTCATGTTTTTGCGAAAAAACAACCCGACCTTAACCACGATAACCCAAAGGTAAGGCAGGAAGTTAAAGATATAATGAAGTTTTGGCTTGATATGGGTGTTGACGGTTTTAGAGAAGATGTTATAACATTCATTTCTAAGCGCAAGGGTCTGCCAAACGGTATACCGCTTCCTATCGGTTGCGGAATTGAGCATTATATGGACGGTCCGAATATTCATAAATATCTTGATGAATACAGAGAAGTTACGGATAAATACGACTGCTTTACTGTTGGTGAAGCGCCGATGATGACGCCTGATAATGCGCTCAAATATGTTGACGAAAAGAAAAAAGAACTTGATATGATGTTTCATTTTCAGCATATTGAAGCCGATGCTTTTCTTATTGACTTTCTTCAAACAAAATTTAAGCTTAAAGAAATGAAAAAAGCATTTACAAATTGGCAAAATAAATTAAACGGCAGAGCGTGGAACACTCTTTATATTGAAAATCACGACCACCCGAGAATTATCAGCCGTTACGGCAGTGAAAAATACAGGGTTGAATCGGGCAAAATGCTTGCAAATATGTATATGCTCCAGCAGGGCACACCGTTTGTTTATCAAGGTCAGGAACTCGGTATGCTCAATACCCGCCTTGATTCGATTGACGATTATGTTGACTGCTTTGTTAAAAATAATTATGAAGTTGCGATAAACAAACTCCATATGAACAAGAAAAAGGCTTTTGAATTTGCGGTTAAGTCTACCCGTGATAATTCCCGTACGCCGGTTCAGTGGGATGACAGCAAAAATGCAGGCTTTACTACCGGTACACCGTGGTTTCCTGTTAACAAAAACTATAAGCAAATCAATGCAAAAGCCGAAATGGCAGACCCAAATTCAATTTATAACCATTACAAAAAGCTTATCAAATTTAAAAAAGAAAACGAGGTTGCAAAATGGGGCGACTATAAGGAATATTATAAAAATTCCGACAAGCTTTATGTTTATTCCCGTTCCTATAACGGCAAGAGTATGCTTGTGATAAATTCATTTTCACCTGAGCGTGTGCCGTTTGAAGCGCCGAAGGGTTTTGACCTTGATAAAGGCACACCGATTTTGTGCAATTATGAAAACAATTTCGTTCAGCAAAACGGTTTCAAACTTCGTCCTTATGAAGCAAGAGTTTATCTTTTTGATTAAATATTAAGAAAATCGTAAGATATGCTTTAAATTTATTGCGAATTGATTTAGTATAATATAAAAAATTAAAGGTTGTTTCTCTCCTTTCGTCAGCATAGCTGACACTTCCCTCGTCAGAGGGAAGCGGGAGCGGAAAGAGGAAAAATATGAACATACTTGTGCTTGATGACGAGGCTGAGATTGCAGACCTTGTTGAACTGTTTTTAAAAAACGAGGGTTATAATATTTTTAAGTTTTACGATTCAAAATCTGCGCTTCAATGTGTTTTTGGCGAGCATATTGATTTGGCGCTGCTTGATGTTATGCTGCCCGACACGGACGGTTTTACCGTTTTGCGAAAAATAAGGGAAGACGGCTATAAATTTCCTGTTATTATGCTTACGGCAAAGGTGGAGGATAACGACAAAATAATCGGTCTTTCACTCGGTGCCGACGATTATATCACAAAACCGTTTAACCCGCTTGAAATGGTGTCGAGAGTTAAGGCTCAGCTAAGAAGATATACTTTTTATAACGGCTCGCAAAGTCAAACTGAAAACAAGGAGATATTTGACAGCGCAGGTTTGATTGTTAACCACGAAACGCACGAGTGTACTCTTTATGAAAAGCCGGTACAGCTTACTCCGACCGAGTTTAATATTCTTTGGCTTCTTTGCAAAAATGCGGGCAAAGTGGTTTCAACAGAAGAAATTTTTGAAAAGATTTGGAACGAAAAGTACCTTGACAGCAACAATACTGTTATGGTACATATAAGAAGAATTAGGGAAAAGCTTAACGAACCGTCAAGAAACCCTAAGTTTATCAAAACGGTTTGGGGAGTAGGATACAAGATTGAAAAGAAATAAAAAAATTTTTACAAGAGTTTTAATAAGGTACATAATTTGCCTGATTATATTTTCAATTCCCGTTTGGGTTTTTTCCGGCTGGTATTTGATGTTTATTGAAAATGCAACCGGTAACGAATCTTTTTATGATATCAGCACTGTTATAGTGATTAATGCGGTTGTCATATTGATTATTACATTAGTTTTTATGCTTCGCTGTGCAAGGCTTCTTGACAGGGAATACGATGCACTTGACGGAATAGTTGACGACGATTATGTAAGCCCACGCCTTCCTGCCATAATTTCAAAAAGGCACAAGGATGTTGAAAGCAAAATAAAAAAAGAACTCAAGTATAAAGAATATGTTGCAAACGAAGCGGAGCAGAGGAAAAACGACCTTGTGGTTTACCTTGCCCATGATTTAAAAACACCGCTCACTTCCATTATCGGCTACCTCAGCTTGCTTGACGAAAATCCCGATTTAAGCACCGCATACAGGGCAAAATATACGGGCATTACGCTCGACAAAGCTTATAGGCTTGAACAGCTTATCAACGAATTCTTCGATATTACCAGATTTAATCTTCAATCATTTCCTCTTGAAAATAATCATATCGACCTTGTTATGCTTCTTCGCCAAATGACGGAGGAGTTTTACCCGGTACTTAAAGAAAAAAATTTAACCTGCACCGTTCACGCCGAAGAAAAAGTGAATATTATCGGCGATGCGGACAAGCTTTCAAGAGTGTTTGACAATTTGATGCGAAATGCTTCAAACTATTGCTACGAGGGTACAAATATTGAAATAAATATTTTTACCAAAGACAGCAATGCCGTTGTTACTTTTATAAATCGGGGTGACAAAATTTCAAGTGAAAAGCTTGATATGATTTTTGAAAAATTCTTTAGAGCCGATGCTTCAAGAACGAGCAAGACGGGCGGTACCGGTTTAGGTTTGGCTATTGCAAAGCAAATTGTTGAGCGCCACGGCGGAACTATAACGGCTCAAAGTAATGATAAATTTACAATTTTTACCGTTACTTTGCCACTTAATGCAGAATCTTAAGAAAATCGTAAGAATTTTGAAAGTTAATATTAAAGCAAAAAACCTCCTAATGGCTTATAGTATAAAAGTCAAAGGGAGGTTTTATTTTGATGAAAAACAGATTTATAACATCGCTTCTTTGTTTTGTAATGATAATAGTATTGGTTGTTGTCGGAGTTGCAACATTTCAAGGTGTGTTTGGAAACGACGCACTCGACTGTTCGGGCAGCGGACAAATAAGCGAGCAAGACAAAGATTTAAGTGCAGAGGAAATTGTGGAAAATTATGCGAATGATAACGGATATACTCTTGACGATTATCCGCAAAGTTTGATTGAATTGCTTGATAGAAATAAAGAAACAAAAGAATTTGTGCTTAATTATCCAAATTATAAAGACAAGCATTTTAAGGTGAATATGAAAGAATACAAAAACTGCGACAGTGTTCCTCTTTTTATGCAGTGGGATATCAGGTGGGGCTACAAAATGTACGGTGACGATGTTGCCGGCTTAACAGCTTGCGGACCTACTTGCCTTTCAATGGTTGCAGTCTATCTTTTGCAAGATACCAAGTATTCGCCCGATTATATGATTGACTGGGCAAAAGATAACGGCTACTGCGTTGACGGCGGCGGTTCGCTTTGGACACTGATGAGTGAGGGCGCTGAGAAACTCGGAATCGATTCAACCGAACTCCCTCTTGATAAGCAAAGAGTATTAAGAAATCTTGAAGTCAGAAACCCTGTTGTTTGCATAATGGGACCCGGCGACTTCACAACAAAAGGTCATTTTATCGTCATGACGGCAATAGAGGACGGCAAAATTAAAATCAACGACCCAAACAGTATCAAAAATTCAAATAAACTTTGGGACTTTGACGATATTTCTTCTCAAATAAACGATTTGTGGGCTATGAGAGTTTTGTGATAAATTATAGTTTATCTTAACATCGGTTTCTCTCCTATCGACGGCGAAGCCGCCACTTCCCTCATCAGAGGGAAGCAAGAAAACTCGGCTCCCTCTGACGAGGGAGCTGTCAACTTTGTTGACTGAGGGAGAGAAAAAATACAATGTGGCGAAGGCGTCAACCGATTATAAACTATAATTTATATATTACACATTTGTAATTTTCAGGTCACTTAAATGTAAGGTTGAGATGATAATATAATCACAATCTTAATAAAAAAGAGAGAAGTTCTTTATCACTTCTTAGTTTTTCTTTTGCAAAATATGACAAATTAAAACTTATAATTAAGGATAAAGAAACGAGTTTAAGCTTCGTTTAATACTTATTTATTATCAATTAAATTATTAATCGTATTCAGTAATAAGGAGATGTGGAATATGAACATTTTAGTTACCCTCAACAGCGGATATGTATTGCCGCTTTGCACTATGCTTAAATCAATAGCATATTCAGATACACAAAGCAAAATTGACCTTTATATAATTCATTCGTCACTTACTTTAAAAGATTTTCAAAAGATAAACGCAGTGACGATTAATACAGATATTACGCTTCATCCTATTAAAGTTGACGACACTCTTTTTGACGGTGCTCCGACCTGTAAGCGTATATCAAAAGAAACTTATTATCGCATTTTTGCAAGTGAACTTTTGCCGAAAAATCTTGACAGAATATTATATATCGATCCCGATACGGTTATATTAAACAGCCTTGATGATTTTTACGAAACAGATTTTGACGGCAATGTTATTATCGGCGCAAAGCATTTTGACGGCGCTATGGATATTTGGAATCGTAAAAGACTTTTTATGAAAAAATCTGAAAGATATATCAATGCCGGAATTATGCTTTTTAATCTCAAACTTATGCGCAAGATTTTTTCAAAGGAGAAAGTTTTTGAAATTATCAATAAGAAAAAACATATTCTTTTTCTTGCTGACCAAGATGTTATCAACATTATGTATGACGGACTGATAGGTCTTTTTGACGAAAATGTAATAAATCTTGACGAACGCTGTTTTGCAAGGCTCGCAAATAAAATGAGCTTTGAAAAAGCGATAAAATATGTTGAAAAGAATACCGTAATTATCCATTATAACGGCAAATACAAACCGTGGAAAAGCGGATATAAAGGCGAACTTGACGGCTTTTGGCATCATTTTGACAGGATGCCGAGCTACAGAGCAAGGAGGTATTTCGGTGAAACAGCTTAAAAAATACTTCAAACTGCCGAGCAAAAGCGTTTGCATTGTTTACGGTGTAAGTTTTGCATTGATTTTTGTTGCTTTTTTCGGCATATATTTTACTTTCGGCAAACAGCTTACCGCTTTCGTGTCCGACACACAAAGCTTTAACGCTTGGCTTGGTCAATATAAAAGCTTGAGCGCAGTTATTTTTGTACTTATTCGTGCTTTTCAAACGGTGATTAAAATCATCCCTGCCGAACCGCTTGAAATTGCTTCGGGTTACGCTTTCGGCACTTGGGGCGGTCTTTTTTACTGCTCACTCGGTACATTTTTAGGCTCTCTCGTTATTGTACTTTTGTCAAAAACTTTCGGCTCTGCGTTTATAAATGCATTTGTAAATGAAGAACAGTTTAAACAGCTTAAACTTGTGAGCGATACAAAAAATCAAAATGTTTTTCTTTGGATTTTTTATCTTATTCCCGGCACGCCTAAAGACATTTTTACATATATCGTGTCCGCAACGGATATTAACCTTGTCAGATTTTTTGCAATAACCACAATAGCAAGAATACCGTCAATCATCACTTCAACAATTTGCGGAAATGAACTTTCAAACAATAATACAAAAACGGCAATTATTGTTTTTGTCGCAACGGCAGTTGTTTCATTCATTTGCGGTATGATTTATAAAAAATATAATAAAAAAATAACGCCTTGACAATGTCGGCGGTGTATAAAATAATCGGGTGAACTGCGTTCGCCCGATTTGTTTTTGTGATTTTTTATTTCATTTTGACGAAAATTTTGCCCTGTTCAATAAAAAGGTTTTGTTGTTCCTCACTCATAAGGCTGAAAATTCTTAAAAGTTCGCTTTCTTTGTTAAGTTCTGTTTTGCTTTCGTCAAAGCCGACGAGATAATCAATAGAAGTGTTAAAAAAACCTGCAATGGCTTTAAGAGTTTCAATATCCGGCTCAGATTTATGGTTTTCATATTTGTTAATTGATTGTTGGCTGACGCCGACTGCATTTGCAAGTTGTTGCTGGCTTATGCCGTATTGATTTCGTAGCTTTTTCAGGTTTTTTATCATATCCGTCACTTCCTTTATAAATATGATAACAACTTATAATTGTTAAATAAAACACTTATTAGTAGTTATTGACAACAACCAACAGTTGTAATATAATAAACTCAAAAGTTGTAATTTTGAAAAAAGGAGTATGGATATGAAAAACGAACAAACAAAAAAACAAGGCAAAGCTTGGAAAATAGTTGTTGCCGTAATTGTAGCAATTTTACTTATGGTCGGCATTTCTTTTGTTGTTGCAAATGCTGTGCACAAAGACGGTGCGCAGTCGGCTTCAAGCTCGGTTAAAAACGGGCTTTCTGCTTACGAACTTGCGGCACAGCAGGGATATGACGGTACTCTTAACGATTGGTTAAAATCGTTAAACGGCAAATCGGCTTACGAAATTGCAAAGGAAAACGGCTACAAGGGCAGCGAAGAAGAATGGGCAAAGGCGCTTTCTTCAAATGCGAATCAAGACGCTGCCGCAATTAAAACAGCAGAGTTTAACTCAAACGGTGAACTTGTGCTCACTCTTTCAGATGGCAGTCAAATCAATGCCGGCAAAGTTGCGGGTACCGACGGGAAGAACGGAAAAAACGGCAAAGATGGAAAAAACGGCAAAAATGGTAAGAACGGTCAGGACGGAGCAAGTATTTCTTCTGTTAGGGTTAATGCCAACGGTCAGCTTGTTGTTGCAACTTCCGACGGAAAAAGTGTAAATCTTGACAAAGTTGTAGGTCCTAAAGGTGATACAGGCGCTCAGGGTATTCAAGGTGAAAAAGGTGACAAGGGTGATACCGGTGCGCAAGGTGTTGCCGGGCAAAACGGCACTAACGGACAAGACGGCAAAGATGGTGCTAATGGAACAAACGGCATTGATGGTAAAGACGGTGTCAACGGAACAAACGGCATTGACGGTAAAGACGGTGTCAACGGAACAAATGGCATTGACGGTACAAACGGTGTTGATGGTGTCGGCATCAGTAATATTGTTGTTACACCTGACGGCAAGCTCAATATAACCCTTTCAAATGCAACAACGCTAAACCTCGGCACAATTAAAGGTGCTGACGGCGCTAAGGGTGACAAGGGTGACACCGGTGCACAAGGTATTCAAGGTGAAAAAGGCGAAAAAGGTGACACCGGTGCACAAGGTATTCAAGGTGAAAAAGGCGAAAAAGGTGACACCGGTGCACAAGGTATTCAAGGTGAAAAAGGCGAAAAAGGTGACACCG
>OQVZ01000658.1_pt1 | contig 13196 bp, 6 predicted proteins | sample 1691571 | NCBI WGS metagenome assembly OQVZ01 (sample SAMN03418261, study PRJEB22391) | human gut metagenome | biome: human-gut; feature: organic feature; material: feces | host: Homo sapiens | place: Tanzania | collected 2013-01
GCGCATAATAGAGAATGGTAAGACACGCCGTGTGAGTGTGTGCAACGCTCTCGACTGCCTTATCATCCATCGCTCGCGCATAGGAGCATTGCCGCAGTTGCTCGCACCGCTTGCTGCCAAGCACGTCCACGTCTATGCCGACACTCCGGCTTACGATGTTCTGGCTGCAAATGGCTATGCAGCCAAGCTCACACTGGTCACACCCGACATGGCTGACGAAGTGTATGGCACTGAGTTTATGTCGTACACACTCGCCGTCAAGACGGTAGAGAACATCGACGAGGCGCTCACACATATCCGCCAGTACGGTTCGGGACATAGCGAATCCATAATAACAGAATCAAAACATAACGCCCAACTCTTCCAGCAGCAGGTTGATGCAGCTTGTGTCTACTGGAACGCTCCCACAAGTTTCACCGACGGCGGCGAGTTCGGACTCGGTGCCGAGATAGGCATCAGTACTCAGAAGCTCGGTCCGCGTGGTCCGATGGGACTCCAGGCATTGACTACATATAAGTGGTTGATAGATGGGGAAGGGCAGATAAGGTAATTATTATGAAAACATTCTTCCACGCACAAGACCTTGGCGACCTCAATGCAGCGCTTGCCGAGGCAAAAGAGGTGAAGCGCGACCGCTTCCAGTTTCAGCATCTTGGCAAGAACAAGACATTGCTGATGATTTTCTTCAACAACTCGTTGCGTACACGTCTGTCTACACAGAAGGCTGCCATGAATCTTGGCATGAACGTCATAGTGCTTGATGTGAATGCCGGTGCATGGAAACTGGAGACAGAGCGTGGCGTCATCATGGACGGCGACAAGTCGGAACATCTGCTTGAGGCTATCCCGGTAATGGGCAGCTACTGCGACCTTATCGGTATTCGCTCCTTCGCCGGACTCACCGACCGCGAGTATGACTATGCCGAGACAATCGTTTCGCAATTCGTCAAGTACAGCGGTCGCCCCGTCTTTGCCATGGAGACAGCCACCGTGCATCCGCTTCAGGCTTTCGCCGACCTCATCACCATTGAGGAACACAAGACCAAGGCACGTCCTAAGGTAGTGCTTACGTGGGCTCCTCATTGCCGTGCATTGCCTCAGGCTGTGCCCAACTCGTTTGCCGAGTGGATGACAGCAGCCGATGTCGACTTCGTAATCACCCATCCTCGCGGCTACGAGCTTGCCCCGAAGTTCACTGCTGGTGCCCGCATCGAGTACGATCAGATGAAGGCTCTTGAAGGTGCCGACTTCGTTTATGCCAAGAACTGGAGTTGTCCGGGCGTTACTAATCCCGACGACTACGGCAAGATATTGTCGAAAGACATGTCGTGGACTATCGATGACAAGCATATGGCAGTTACCGACAACGGCAAGTTCATGCACTGTCTGCCCGTACGTCGCGGACTAATCGTCACTGACGACGTAATCGAATCAGCCAATTCGCTCGTCATTCCCGAAGCAGCCAACCGCGAAATCTCAGCCGAGGTAGTCATAAAGCGAATGCTCGAATCGCTGTAAACCTTATTATATATATAATGTAAAACCTTATTATATATATAGGGAGGGTGTACATTCTCATATTTCTATGCAACACCAATGCGTAGAAATGAGAATGTACACCCTCTTTCCGTGTGAAAATATGTATACAAAAGATGCTTTTAAGGTTCGTTTTAGTTAATCTTTGTTACCCCCCCCCCGATTCAAATGTTATTTTTTTATTTTTTAAATATTTGAATTAAATTTGCAAATGACAATCTAATCAACTTGCATAAAGTTTATGACGAATGTCATAGAAATAATTATATAAACCTAAAACAAACCATTATGAAGTATCTAGACAAATCACTGCTGCTTGCTTTTATGGCCGTATTGGGTCAGAATCAAGTGCTGGCAGCGGACGGTACGCCTCCAAGTCTTACTAACTCAGCTATACAGCAGAGTAAGGTTGGCGTGACAATCAAAGGCACGATTGTCGATCAAAACGGAGAACCCATCATCGGTGCGAGTGTTGTAGAAGCTGGTACGACAAACGCAACAGTTACCGACATCGATGGTAATTTCACACTCAAAGCATCTACAGCCAATGCCGTGCTTGACGTGACATACGTTGGTTTCACTTCACAGCAAGTGAAAGCAAAGAACGGTCATGTTGCTCGTATTGTGCTGAAAGAAAATTCACAAAGCCTGCAGGAACTTGTTGTAGTAGGTTACGGCACTCAGAAGAAGGAGAACCTGACCGGTTCGGTATCGGCAGTCAATGGCGACGACATCGCTAAGCGTCCGGTAGCAAATGCTCAGGTAATGTTGCAGGGACAAGTTCCTGGCCTTCGTGTTAATCAGGGTTATGGCCAGCCTGGTTCGGAGAGTGTATCGTTCCGTATTCGTGGTCAAGGTACTTTCTCATCAGCCGGTTCTGATCCGCTTATCCTTATCAACGGTGTTCCGGGTGATATGTCGTCGCTCGACCCAAGCGTAATTGAATCAATCTCTGTGCTTAAGGATGCTGCTTCGGCTGCCATCTACGGTGCCCGTGCTGCCAATGGTGTAATCTTGATTACCACAAAGGAAGGTACACAGGGTAAGACCCACATCTCTTATCATGGCAACGTAGGACTCCACTCTGCTACACGTTTGTACGACCGTGTTACAAACTCGGTAGAATATATGGAGTTGGCAAACTTGGCCCGCAAGAATTCAGAATTAGGCAGATTGTACGATCCTGACGTAATTGAGGCTTACCGCAACAATGCAGGTAGCGACAAGTATCCAAGTTTCGACTGGCAGGACTACATGTTCCGCACTGCTGTGGTTCAGACACACAACCTCAATATGACTGGCGGTACAGAGAAGGCCACTTACAACGTGGCACTTAACTATGTAGACCAGCCGGGTACAATGCGTGGTTTCGACTACAAGAAGTACAATGCTACTGTCGATTTGACTGCTCACCTCACCGATTTCATCAAGTTTGGTACATATACCAGCATGATGTATGGCGAGATTGACCAGCCACGTCAGGGACAGTCAGACGCTTTCCTTTCTACACTGTCGCAGGCTCCGACCTATATGCCGTGGCTCCCAGATGATGGAACCGGTGAGAAAAAGTGGACCAGCAGCGCATACCCGAATGAGGCACACAACAAGAATATGGTGGCTATCATCGGTGACAACGCCATGAAGCGTTGGCGCAACTTCGACATCAACGCTCAGATGTGGCTTGAAGTGAAGCTGCTGAAGGGCTTGACATGGTACACTAAGGGAGCTGCCAGACTCAATTCAAGCAAATCCAAGGACTGGATTGGAAGCCCAACACCAACATACAACTATCACACTGGTGCACAGTCTGGTACCCTTGATAAGGGTGGTACTGGCCTTACTGTTGCTGACAGCCGTGTGTTCTACACCAACTTATATACATATCTGCGTTACGACCTCTCGCTGATGAATAAGGCTCATAACATCAGTGCAATGATTGGTTACAACCAGGAGAACGAGAAGACCGAGACATTGAGTGCTTACCGTAAGGAATATGCGTTCAATCTGCCTACTATCGATGCCGGTAGCACAGCGAATTGGTCGAACGGCGGTGGCGAGCAGGAATGGGCTATCCAGTCGCTCTTTGGACGTCTGAACTACAACTTCAAGGAGCGTTATCTCTTTGAGGCAAACATGCGTTATGACGGCACTTCACGTATCTCGAAGGAAAACCGTTGGGGTGTATTCCCGTCGTTCTCAGGTGCATGGCGTGTGACAGAGGAACCGTTCATTCAGAAGCTCAACTGCTCATGGCTTGACAACTTCAAGGTGCGTGCAAGCTGGGGTCAGCTCGGTAACCAGAACATCGGACTCTATCCGTATCAGGCTATGATCTCGCATGTCAGCGACTATCCTTTCTCTAAGACTACTGACGGTGTTGTGTCTGGCTATCAGCAGACAGCCTATGCCAACAGAAACATCAAGTGGGAGACAACCACCATTACCGACTTTGGTTTCGACCTTAAGGTGCTGCGCGGTCTTAGCGTGACATTCGACTGGTATAGCAAGGTGACTAAAGACATTCTCCGTTCTTCACAGGTGTCTGGACTTCTTGGATTGTCTGCACCTACCGTAAATAACGGAACAGTAAAGAACACCGGTATCGAGTTGGCTATCAATTATAGCGACATGGTGAAGAAGGGTGCTCTCGCAGGCATGCAGTATACTGCAGGAGTGTATTTCGACCGTTCGCGCAACAAGCTCACCAAGTTTGGTGCCGAGGAAATCGATGGTTACAGCATCCGTCGTGAGGGACTTCCTTACAACCAGTATTACATGCTGGAGTGCATCGGAGTATTTGCCGATCAGGACGAGGTGAACAACTCGCCCAAGCAGTACAATGACAACACTAAGCCTGGTGACCTTAAGTATAAGGATATTTCAGGACCCGACGGTAAGCCTGACGGCAAGATTGACGACTACGACCGTCGTACATTCTCGGGACGCTTCCCAGGTTTTGAGTATGGCATCAACGCAAGTGCAAGCTGGAAGGGATTCGACCTCTCGCTCATTGGACAGGGCGTAGCAGACAAGAAGTTCTACACCAACGAGTGGGGTGTATATCCATTCCGTCAGGGTTCAGCACCCAACCGCGATTATATTAAGGGAATGTGGACTGAGGAGAATCCGTATGGAGCAACACATCCGAAACTCTATTGGGACAATATGGGTGGTTCAAAGAATACAAGAGCAAACTCATACTTCCTCAAGGATGCGTCTTACTTCCGCCTGAAGAACATCACTTTCGGCTATACGCTGCCAAAGGTATGGACCAACAAGTTGGCGCTGTCGAGAGTGCGCGTGTACTTCTCGGGTGACAACCTCCTTACCATTACCTCGTATAAGGGTCTTGACCCGGAGCGTGCTTCTGACGGACGCGATGCAATGTATCCGCAGAACAAAATCTATTCATTCGGTATCAATGTAGAATTCTAAAAAAGCACTAACTATGAAATATATAAAAAACATATTCGCTGTGGGTGTGCTGGCGTTGGGATTGTCGTCATGTTCAGACTTTCTTGATAAGCAGCCGCCGTCTTCGCCGTCACAGAGCGTGTTCTGGAAGAGCAAGAGCGATTTTGAGTCGGCTATAGCGGGAGCATATTCTGTCGTGTACAACTGGCCGGGAGCGTTGTCTGAGATTGTTCCTTGTTTCGATGGATTGACCGATAATGCCATTGGACGTCACAATGAAACAACATACGGCTCGATACAAACTCTGGCAAAGGGTGACATGACGCCTAACTCTGGCGGTTACGTATCACAGGTGTTCGATGTATGCTACAAGGGCATAACAAGAGTACATCTCGTAATGGAGAACCTTGCCAATTATAAGGGAGGTGACATAAGTGAAGAAGACCGCAAGCATATGCTTGCCGAGTGTCACGCCTTGCGTGGATACTATTACTCATGGTTGTATGAATGCTACCGTGAAGTACCACTCGTAACCTCTACACTTACCACCGACAATATGTATCAGCCGAAGGCTTCGCGCGCAGACATCAAGAATCAGATTGTAAGCGATTACGACCAGGCTATTGCAAGTCTTTGGAACACTGCCTATAATACAGGTGAGGGCAAGGGACATTTCACCGCTGATGCAGTGCGTGCTCTCAAGGCAAGAGTGCTGCTGTTTGATGCATATAACGATGATGGCACTGCCGACAAGGCCAAGATGCAGGAGGTGTTGAACACATTGGATGGAATCAGCAACTATACTCCTGAGAACAGCTTGATGCCACGTACACGTGACAACTTCATCACTGCCAATCAGGGTTCGTCACCCGAAATTATGTTCTCGGTACGTTATCAGCAGCCTAACATTACCAATAGCTTTGACCTCTACTTCGGTGCATGGGCATGTCTTGATCCTACAACCGATCTTGTCAATGCTTTCGAATGTACTGATGGTAAGAAGTGGGGTGAATCGCCTCTTACAGTTCGTCCAGATGAGAGCGTTCTCTATTCGTCAGCTTCAACAGAAGCCCAGAAAAGAGCAGAGCGTGCCAAGATGTTCCAGAACCGTGATGAGCGTCTCATTGATGCAGTGGTTAACACACGCTTTACAAGCTTTGAGCGCGACGGAATTGCAGGTGCTGACAATGTCGAGGTGACTGAAACTGGTAATGCTTCATACACTGGATATGGCGTAAAGAAGATACTGCAGCCCTCAAAGTCATTGGCTGACTATAGCACAGTGTCGGATGCTGACGTGGTAATTATGCGATATGCTCACGTGCTGCTTATGATTGCTGAGGCTGAGAATGAGGTTAACGGACCTACCGAAAAGGCTCTTAATGCAATAAATGCTGTACGTACACGTTCGCATCAGCCTGCTATTGACGGAACAGGCCTTACACAGGCTGAGTTGCGTGAACGCATACGCAATGAATGGCGTGTGGAGACTTGCTTTGAAGGCTTGCGCTATTTCCAGTTGAAGAGATGGAAGCAGCTTCAGCAGGTTGTTGATGGAGCCGTAGATCCTGCTTATCCCAGCTACATAAAGGTGGTTAAGCCTGCCTTTGAGTTCTTCCCGTTGCCTCAGGGTGAAATCGACAAGGCTCATGGCGTGCTTGTACAGGATCCTAATTATCAGTAAAGGAATTGCTGGTTATAGATAATCAGATTATTGGACGTTTACCGTGTTGTTATGAACAACTGTGGTAAGCATATATAATAAAGGTGTGCCGAAATGGATTTGTATTGATAAATTCATTTTGGCACATCTTCTTCTTTGTTTATTACAACTTATGTGTATCTTTGCATGACGTGACTTTTCAAGAAACCTAAACCTATTATTTATATGAAATATCAAAGACTACTATTTGTTGCATCGCTGTTTTTAGGCTCTTTGTATGCGTCGATTGCTTATGGCAGCAGCAATCAGCATTTGTCGGCAGATAACGGTAATGTATCCGGATTTACCAGATACAAGATGTCGGCTCCAAAGACTGATTTTGATGTGATGCAGCAGAGCGACTCGGCTATGCAGTGGATGCACGATGCCAAGATTGGTATGTTCATTCATTGGGGGCTGTATGCAGGTCCGGCACGTGGCGAATGGAACATGAACACCAAAGGCATTAAGCCTGAGGAATACCGTAAACTGGCTTATGCTGAAAGTGGCGACCAATACTTCGATGCAAGCAGTTACAATCCTAAGCAGTGGATGGACGTGGCACGTTCGATGGGAGCACGCTACACCGTGCTCACTACTATGCACCACGATGGATACGCCTTGTTTGACAGTCACTATATGAATGCTTTCTCTTCACGCCAGACTCTCAACCGCGACCTTGTGCGCGAGTATGTTGACGCATGTCGCAACAGCGGTATGCGTGTAGGATTGTACAAGACGCTTATCAACTGGCGCTATCCGGGGTATTACGACGTGACAGGAACAGATTGCAAACCCAACAAGTTCGGTTATACTACTGCTGCGTGGCATAAGGAGAACGCACGACTCATGAAGGAAGAACTGTATAGCGACACGCGTACGCTTATGACCGAATATGGCAAGATTGACATGATATTCTGGGACGGAGGATGGCTGGCAGAGCAGGGCGGCGACCGTGATGCTGCCTATTTCTGGGAATCGTATAAATATGTTGAACCTGACAATCAGTGGCCGGTAAATCATTACTTCCTTGACCGTGACGAATCCAACGGTCGTTGGCTCGGATTGGTAGGTATGGTTCGCAAGTATCAGCCTGACATCCTGATGAATCCACGTACCGGATGGATAGGCGACTATACTTGCGATGAAGGTCCGAAACCTGTTACGGGCAAGATATGCGAGCGTATTCAAGAGAAGTGTCTCACAATAGCCGGACCGTGGGGATATTCTCCTGCAATGGACGACGAAAGTAAGATGATAAGTGTAGGTCAGTTGAAGCGTTATTTGGCTGATTGCCTTGTTCGTGGAATGAATTTTCTTATCAATGTAGGTCCCGACCGTCATGGATGTATTCCCGAGACCACCTCACGCCATTTAGCTAAGTTCGGCAGTTGGGTTGATGGTATTGCTGAGGCAGTGTACGGAACATCTGCCGGTCCGTGGCAACCCGTCGACGGAAAGTATGGATTCTGTTATAAGGACAACCGTATCTATGTTTATCTTCTGGGCGAATACACTTCCGACGAACTTGCCTTGCCGGCTATGGACAAGGGTTATCGTGTACGCAAAGCCTATGTATTGGATGGCGGAAGTAAGGTGACTGTTAAGCAGAAAGGGCAGACGGTGACGCTCGGCGGACTGAAACCCAATAAGGATGAGGTTAAGGTTATTGTGCTTGAACTCAATAAGAATATATGATAAGTAGATTTGTAGTTGTACTGTACGCTCTGTTTGCTGCTTGTGCATCATTGAGTGCGCAGGGTAGTGGGGCGCATCGTGTATGGTCGGACAAGCCTGCCTTTACGCAGGTTATTGAGAACGAGAATGAACATGGACTAACTTCGTGTTTGTACGATGGCGTGTACGAGGGTGACACTGTTCTGTTGCAACCTATGGCTAAGAGCTTGCCTAATAAAACAAGATATTGGGAACAGGGCGAGGAGACCAACTATCTCAATACATTGACTAATGTCCTGACGCGTGGCAAGTATCCCAATCCTGTGCGGTTGTGGGAACAGGAATCCTATTTTATAGGCAACGGACGTTTGGCTGCATCTGTGCTTAACGGTAGCGGACGTGACAGATATGTGCTTAATGAGGTGTCGTATTGGTCGGGTGGACTGAACAAGGGAACCATAAACAGCAAAGGTGACAAGAGCTTCGGTGGAGAAAATGGTCCGGAGATTGGCGCTGATGGATTCGGAGGTTCGCAACCAGTAGGCGATTTGATTGTTGATTTCGGCTGTCCAGTAGCAAAGAATAGTTTCTGTAGAGCCATCTGTCTCGATGAAGGAACTATTAAGTCAACAGCTGTACGTAAGGGAATAGCTGTGGCGAGCACGTCGTTCTGTAGTTATCCAGATCAGGTAATGGTGGTGCATTATACTGCCGGCAAAGATAAGGGGCTGGATGGCAAGATTCTTTTTGCTACACATAGGAGCGATGATAGGACAAGTGCAGTTGGTAACAGGCTGACGCTGACAAGTCGTCTTGGCAATGGAATGACTGGCATGGCTGTTGTGGAAGTGCGCAATAGCGGAGGAAGTCTGACTGTTGAAGACGGTTGTCTTAAACTGGAAGGTGCCGATTCGTGTACATTGCTTATTGCTGTGGAAACCAATTATGTAATGGATTTCAAGCGGAATTTTCGTGGTGAAGATGCTGTACAACGTGCTAACAGGCGTCTTGAAGCCATAAAGAATGCTGATTATTCCGCTCTTTCTGCCCGTCATATTGCCGACTATAAGGCTTTGTACGACAGACTGAGTCTGACTTTGGATTGTTCTGACGCTTCGCTTGCAGCTCTGTCAACGGCAGAGCGTCTGACGGCATACAAGAATAGCCGTATGGATGTTGGGCTGGAAAACCTGATGTTCAATTTCGGACGCTATCTTATGATAGCATCTTCGCGCCCCGGTAGTCTGCCTGCTGGATTGCAAGGAATATGGAACGCACGCATAACTGCTCCATGGGGTAGCGACTATCACAGTAACATCAATCTGCAGATGGTCTATTGGTTGCCTGAGGTTGCCAATCTGAGTGAGTGCCATAATTCGCTGCTTGATTATCTGTATGCTATGCGTGAACCGTTCCGTATGTCTACCAATGAGTATCTTGAAGCGATAGGAAGTCACGACCGTACGAGCGATGGATGGATAGTCTATACGTCGCATAATCCGTTCGGCGGTGGTGGATGGCAGGTCAATCTGCCTGGTTCTGCATGGTATGCGCTGCATTTCTGGGAGCACTTTGCCTTTACACGCGACATAAACTATCTTAAGCGTATCGGTTATCCGGTGTTGAAGGAGATTAGCCAATATTGGGAACGTCACTTGAAGACCCTCGGTGAGGGAGGGCGAGGGTTTGAGAGCGAATATAAGGCGGTGGATGTTGCCAAGTATCCCGAACTTGCCAATATAAAGGAAGGTACGCTTGTGGTGCCTAACGGATGGTCGCCTGAGATAGGACCGCGTGGTGAAGACGGTGTGTCGCACGATCAGGAGATAGTTTCTGCTCTCTTTGCCAATACGATTCAGGCGGCACGTACGCTCGGCGTTGATAAGGCTTTTGCCGAACGTCTCAGCAGTGAGTTGGCGCGTATGCATCAGCCTGGAATTGGCAAGATGGGCAATCTTATGGAGTGGATGATTGACCGTGACCCCGTTACCGACCATCGTCATACTTCTCACCTGTTTGCAGTGTATCCGGGAAACCAAATAAATATGGAGGAAACTCCGATGCTGGCTCGTGCTGCGCGTCGCTCTTTGGAGTTGCGTAAGACTTCGGGCAACAGTCTGCGTGCATTCGCATGGGCGTGGCGCTCGTGTCTGTGGGCAAGACTTAGGGATGGAGAACGTGCTCATGATATGATTGAAGGATTGCTCTGCAACAATACGCTCGATAATCTGCTAACTACGCAGAACCTGCCATTGCAAATGGATGCTAATTACGGAGTGGCTGCTGCAATGCTTGAAACTCTCGTACAGTCGCAGTCTGGTGTGATTGAACTTCTGCCAACATCTACAGTAAAATGGCCGTCAGGTTCTGTGAAAGGCGTAAAAGCACGAGGCAATATAGAAGTCGATTTGGATTGGAAAGACGGAATGGTGACACGATGGCGACTGTCTACTGCTGAACGCAAACCGTGCAAGGTGAAAGTAAAGGTAAACGGAGAGTATTTTGATGTTATGCCCGAAAGAAAATCGAACTCACTCAGTAGAAAATAAGAACTCTCTCGGCAGTAAACTATGTTATATCAAAAGAAACGGCATACGTTCACATTTTCGCCTTAGCAATGACTTATATGCATCGTAGATGGATTAACTTCTTATTATATACCCTTAACTTCCATTTTGCACACCCTCATGCAAATATCGTACAGGCAGTAAAAAAGTGTTACAAATTAAAAATCGATTCTAGAGAATTGAAAAGCCGTTTTTGATGGTTTTTCCATAGCTATTCATCACATTTCTTATCATTAAGGGCTTCTTTGCCTTCCCAAAGGACTACTTTTGGAAGGCAAGGAAGCCCTTTTTGCATTGCAAAACGACTACTGTTGGATTGCAAAAGGAGTACATTTGCAATGAAATGTATTCCTTTTGTGTAATCGCTCGTTGCATATTTTTAGTGAAAATATTGTAATATGCTGTGCTACTGCATATTACGCAAAACCGCTCAAAACTCGCGAATTTCGAGCCAAAGATTTCTTAGCTCGTTCAGTTCGCAGTTTTGAGCGGTTAAAAATGCAAATATTGTGTTGGGACGTAGGCCAAAAGCCCCACCCCCGGCCCCTCCCCCGTAGGGAGGGGAGTAATATGCACTGCAAAAAATAGGAGGTTATGGCGTCCTCGCCGTAGCCTGTGAAAGTTATCACACCACAACACCATAACACCCCATCAACCTTGTAACGCGGATACCTCCGCGCTACAATTTATCCGTAGATAATCTTGCCGTTCTCGTCGCGGTTCTCTTCGATGAACGACTTGTTGTACTGAGTCATACCGCGCAGCGACATACCCATGTTAGAGAAGCCGCCGTCGTGGAACAGAGTCTGCATAGTCACCTTCTTTGTGAGGTCAGAGAACATCACAACACAGTAGTCAGCGCACTCGTCAGCGTTGGCGTTGCCAAGAGGCGACATGCGGTCGCTGAAGTCGTACAGACCGTCGAAGCCCTTGATGCCGCTGCCGGCAGTGGTGAATGTAGGCGACTGAGAGATGGTGTTGATACGCACCTTCTTCTCACGGCCGTAGATATATCCGAAGCTACGTGCAATCGACTCAAGCAGCGACTTGGCATCAGCCATATCGTTGTAGCCGAAGAATGTGCGGTGTGAAGCCACGTATGTCAGTGCAAGTACCGAAGCCCCCTCGTTGAGAGCGTCGAGCTTCTTGGCTACCTGCAGCATCTTGTGGAATGAAATTGCTGAGATGTCGAGAGTCTTGTCAAGGAATCCGTAGTCCAGATCGTCGTAAGTACGCTTCTTGCGCATGTTCACGCTCATGGCGCATGAGTGCAGCACGAAGTCAATCTTGCCGCCCAATGCCTCCTGGGCCTTGACAAACAGGTTGTTCAAATCCTCTACCGATGTCGCATCAGCAGGGATGATGGTTGCGTTGGTCTTCTTTGCCAACTCGTCGATTGTGCCCATACGGCAAGCCACTGCAGTGTTGGTCAACACAATCTGTGCGCCTTCTTCTACGACACGTTCTGCTACTTTCCACGCAATCGATGCGTCATTCAATGCGCCGAAGATGATACCGCGCTTTCCTTTCAATAAATTAAAAGACATAGTTTTCTTTCTTATATTATATAATGTATATATGCTTTGTCTATGTTGCCGACTCTTCGATTTTTCCATCGAATTCGTCTATACATAACATAGATTAGCTTCAAATGTGGTGCAAAGGTATAACTTTTTGCACATCTAACAATGAAAGTGTGCATAAAAAGCTCTATTTATAGCGATTTTATTTGTTAATTGTCTTATTTCTGCACAAAACAAAAAGAATGTGCAATATAAAAACACCGCAACATTACAATAACATTCCAACATCACCCTACTACTATATAGCTATACAGATAAACTTTTACTCCATTCGGCTGAAAATCCCTTAAAATGCGCTGAATAGCCTTCTTTTGCTTGATATATCTCAATTTTAAATCGAAAATACAATTTTTTCAAAACTTTTTTCTCGAAATACTTGCACGGTAAAACTATTTGTTATACCTTTGCATCCGCTTTCGAGAACGAACGAAACCTCAAGCAAAACGAGATTAAGTAGTGTTCAAGAAGCGAAAAGAAAGAGTTCTTTGAAAAGATTTACATAAACAGACAAGTAGTACAAGAAGCAAGTCTTACATTATTTATAATGCACAGACTTGGGTAAAATACGAACCGTTAATCTTATATAAGGTTAAAACTTCAATAATAAAGGAAGCTCGTTCTGAACAGATACAAACAAATGCCGACTTCTTCGGAGGTTAGCAGTAAAAGATATTTTACAATGTAGAGTTTGATCCTGGCTCAGGATGAACGCTAGCT
>OQVZ01000659.1_pt1 | contig 13195 bp, 15 predicted proteins | sample 1691571 | NCBI WGS metagenome assembly OQVZ01 (sample SAMN03418261, study PRJEB22391) | human gut metagenome | biome: human-gut; feature: organic feature; material: feces | host: Homo sapiens | place: Tanzania | collected 2013-01
TGAACTGCGCCTGTGTTCCGTCCACTGTGATACGTCCCATAACTGGAACAGTACCATCTTTCTTTACTACCTGTCTTTTGAGGTAGAAGATAATTGAAAATGTACTCTTCATAACGTCATTCTTTTTTGCGTTCAAAATTAATACATGAAGAGTCTTTTCTTGCTACGCATTTCACGGCAGAACACGGCAAATTTGGTTCGTAACCAAAAATCTTACGTTGTTCATTAGTAACTCACTATAAATCAGAGTATTAAAATTCAATTCGTAACCTTCCTCATTCTTCCGAACCTCAACATTCCCCATTTGGGGTATAGGTTACGGATAGGTAACGTTCCTCTGTCTCATCTTGTCGTATTCCCGTCTTCGTCTGTCCTCGCCACTTTTAACCAAAATGAGGAAAGTAACTGATAACCAGTAAACTTTCCTCATTCTTCTCTCAAACACTTTTTATATGTACTTTCAAGTCAAGAAAATCAGTCTACACAAGAGCAAACCAAACCCCAAGTCCAACATGAGGAGGTAGCAGCAAGAAGCACCGAACAGCCCCGATTTCATCGTTAAAATATATGAGCCGAACCCAAAATTAGAAGTGTTGTTCACCATATCAGAAGAAGAAGGAGCAGAGATGTATCTTGGAAATACGCCAATAGAAGTTGATTTGAGCACAGCGATATATATGTTACATCAGAAAGACAATATGCCAGAAGGAATGGCTTGGGGTAACTTTTTCCCTGCCGTTATCAATCATACCAGTTCTGCCATAGCACGCAAACATCCTGATTTCCATGCAGCAAAACATGGAGATTATGATGCTGCGTTACGTTTGGTCAATGATTTGGTTAAGGATGACAAGGTGTACTATATAGCCAAACGCTATCCCAATGCCCATATTGTCTATAATCACAAGATGCAAGGCGGTAAGGTCAATATGATACCTGCTGCTTACGCTGCAAAATTCTCGGCAATAGGGATGAACGTAGACCATAATATCATAGCGGTAACAGATGTCTCCCATACCAATGCTTCCGACATATCAAGGATTAGCAAACGTGTACGTTTTGAAGGTGAGGTCAAGAAAGGGATAGACTATATCCTCTTGGATGATTTTATTACATCGGGCGCCGAACTTCGGGATATGAGGGACTACATACAAAGCAAGGGTGGTAATGTGGTGATGATGACCACATTCGGTCATGGCAGCTTCGGCAAGCTTAAAGATATTAGAATTGATGAAAGCCTTATCGAAAGACTAAAGGCATCAGGTATTACAGACCAAGATTTAAGAAAATATGGAATTGCATCAGAAATCAGGTGTCTTACCATCGGAGAAGCGGCAAAACTCTCCAGAATGGTTAACGCCAAAGCAAAAACAACAGTTGCACAACTCTGCGCAAGAGTTCAACGAACACACCAAGAATGCCCCAATCTGTCAGCAATGGAGACAGAAGTTCCAAGAAATGGGGTTCAAGGTGTCAAAACTAAAGAGATAACAGAAGAAAGTAAAACAATCAAATTCAAAATATGAAGAAGTATGTATTCATGTTTCTGCTCAGCCTGACATCTATGGTGTCTATGGCAAGAGACAGTATTGTAACGGCACAGCAACGATGCCAAATTGAAGCAAGGGACAAAGCAGAGTTACTTGTTCCCATCACTCCGACTTATCTTGAAGGGGTGACAGCAACTTCTGGATGGGATAATAACTGGTTCGTGGAAGCAAAAGGAGGAACCTCCGCTTTCATAGGCACTCCTATAGGGTGTGGAGACCTTTTCGACCGTGCTATGCCTGTGTCGCAAATCGGTGTTGGTAAGTGGTTCACTCCTGCCGTCGGTGGCAGAATTGGTTATCAAGGGCTGAAATTCAAGAACGCAAACTTACAATCTATGAAGTACCAGTTCGTTCATGCGGACTTCATGTATAATCTCACGCACAACCTGCAGTGCAACGAGTATGGTTTGTCGAAATTTGATGTAATTCCTTACGTCGGTGTCGGTATGATACGCAACTCTTCAAACACTCCTGGTTATTTTCTAACGGACAATGTCCCTTCCGGCAACCATCCGTTTGCTTTCAGCTATGGTGTCGAGTTTCGCTATCTTCTTGCTGACCGTCTTCATCTTGTCGGTGAAGTCAGTGGTATGACAACAATGAAAAGCTTTGATTGCGTCGGCGCTTCAAGCAGATTTGGTGACCATATGGTCAATGCCTCAGTCGGTTTGTCGTACACCATAGGCAAGAGAGGATGGAAAAAAGTAGTTGATGCACGTCCGTACATCAACCAAAACAACTATCTTCTGAAGAGATATTCGGAACACTCACAACAAGCCAATGCTAACAACAATATCGAAGCACAATCTACCGACAAGAACAATTATAGTGGTCTTAACTCCCTCCGTTATAGAATATCATTAGGAAATGAGAACAATGATAGTTCTTCGGATAGCCTGTCACAAAACACTAAAGTAACCATAGGTGTTCCCATTTACTTCTATTTCAAGTTGAACACAGCAAAATTGGTGGACAAATCACAGTTAGTAAATCTTGATGAGATTGCAAAGATTGCAAAAGAACAAAACTTAACCATTCATATATCGGGAGCAGCTGACAAAGCAACTGGCTCAGATAAACGAAATCGCCATCTGAGTATTGAAAGAGCCAAGTACATCTGTAAACAATTGATGAAACGAGGCATAAGTAAAGATTCCATGAAAGCCACCAGTTTAGGCGGCATAAACCAGTTTTCACCGAAAGAAGCCAATCGCTTTGGCGTAATCTTGTTGAGTCAATAGTCCTCACTTTTTCTCTTCTCCAAAATTAGACCTGTCTGCAATTATAGCATTTAGGTCTTTTTTTGCGCCTCATAAATCAAGATTTATGGTTCAAAGCAGAAAATAATTCTTCAAACAGGTAAATATTTATCGTATTTGGAAATTTTCTCATATAAAAACCTTACCTTTGTAACATGAACATTCTAAAATGATATAGTAATGGCTGACAATAAAGCTCTAAATCGAATAAAAGTTGTTTTAGCTGAGAAAGGGAAAAGCAACAAATGGCTGGCTGAAGAATTAGGAAAAGGCCAAGCCACAATTTCCAAATGGTGTACAAATACTGCGCAACCAAGTTTGGAAAATCTTATAGAAATTGCCAAATGCCTTGATGTGGAAGTAAATGAACTGATACGAATGGAATAGGCCAATAAAAAACAATGATAGAAAAATATAAAAGTCCATATACGGCTGCCTTGACAGGTGGAGGATTCCTCTTTGAGGAAACTATCATGCTGTTGCCTTTGCTTCAAGACGAGAACAGTGAGAAACTACTCCAAGAGGAAAAGGTGAACAACAATGTGTTCCAAGAGTTATCTCCATACGGCGTGCTTGTAAGTGGAGGCGACGTAACCAGTGCCCGGCTGTTTGTGAAAATTCAAGGAAACAAGGAAATCCTTGGACTTGTGGGTTATTGGGATGTCGTGGCATGGGACGAATTTGAACAGCAGAAAGGACGTAACGTAGATGCCGTGCTCATCGACACCATGCAGAACTATCTCGCCAACAAGTCATTTAACCGAGGCAAGGGCACTCACGAGGCAAGTGCTTCCATGTCGTTCGTTGGCAATACGAAACATACCGTTCCGTATATGTTGAAGAATTCACATCTCTTCGAGAGCATTCCGACGGCTTTCATCAAGGGAGCCTTCCTTGACCGTATGCATCTTTACAATCCTGGTTGGGAAATCAAGGTACTGAAGAAAGACAGCTTTTCCAAGGGTTATGGTCTTATCACAGATTATATCGCAGCGGTATTACACGCTTTGCGCAACGATGACAGAACCGCACTGTTGAAGGACTATGCCAAGTTTGACGGTTCTCTCTCAGAGCGTGACCATCTTGCCATTCGTAAGACATTCTTGGGCATGATGAAATTGATTTATCCAGATGGAAACATGACCGATGAGGAAGCTAAGGAACTCATTGACTTTGCCGCCGAGGGACGTAAGCGAGTGAAAGACCAACTATATATCATCGACAGTACTTTCTGTGCCGAGCCAGCTAAATTTCAATATACTTGGTTGAAATCGGGAGAGACAGTAACAGTGGAAACACTGGAAAACATTGAACACAAGCATACAAACACTGAGGAAACGGATGAAGAGGATGAAGTGAAACAGGAAACAAAGACTCCTGGATCTCGTCCTCGTATCAAATCACTTGTTGCCAAGACTATATCTATTAGAGAAAATCAAGGTGGCGTTACCTATAAAGACCTCTTTGGTGACTATTTAAGAACAGCAAAGGAAATCAATGTGACAGACCCGTTCATCCGTCTGCCCTACCAGATTGACAATCTCGTGGACTTCATTCAGATGGTGAAGGACATCACGATACAAGATAACGTGAAGATACATTTGAGTACCCAGAACGACGATGAGGAGAAGGTGGCTGAGGTTATAGACAGTTTCAACGATTTGGCAGACGAGTTGCTACCAATAGGTATTGAGTTCACTTATGATTTCAAGGCAGACCATGACCGTCTTATCCGAACCGACACAGGTTGGACAATCACACTCGGTCGAGGCCTCGACATCTATGAGAAGTTTGGACGCTTTTCGCTGAGTCGCTCCAATCAAAAGGCTCGCCGATGCAAGGCGTTCAATGTGGCTATCAATAAAACGGAGGAATAATCTTCTATTCTTAATAGTGATAATATGAGTTACGGAGCAGATTTTATTTATGCCGAAAATGCACAAGGAAGAATCGTGCATGTAGATGAAGTGGCACGTGGTCTGAACTGCGGCTGCCACTGTCCATGTTGTGGTGAACCCCTACAAGCACGACAAGGAGATATGCGTGGACATGGTTTCAAGCATCATAGTAAAGACAGACGCGCCAATCTTAAAATTTGCTATGAAGTTATCATGTACAAACTTGCCGAGCAAATCATATTGGACAACAGGTGTATCAAGGCTCCCTCATATTATCACATATTTCCCGGAAAGACTCTTGACTTTGTAGAAGTAAAAGTAGATAGTTGCTACGAACGAGAAGACAAACAACCCGACGTTATTGCAAAAACGGCTGATGGCGTGGAGTATCTTATAGAGTTTGTGTTCAGTTCAAAAGTTCAACATAAGCAGCCTATCGACTATAAAAACACGAATTGCCTGGAGATAAATTTGGCAAACCAAACGATGGACACGTTGAATGCCTTTCTTACATCGGAACCAACTGATGATTGGAAATGGCTGAACAATGATGTTTATTTTTCACAAATTGAAAATAGGTACAAAGCTGCCAATAAAAACATCAAGGTTGTAAGTGAGGACGAGTGTGCAGAATGCGAAATTAAAGATTGCGTTGCCGCACGCCTTAACGGTTCACTTCTGACTGTATATAACAATGGCAAGACATATCGGCTATGCAAGCCTGATTCATTACAAGAAGCCAAAGAACGAGAACGCCAAGAACGGCTACTGGAAGAAAAGCTAAAACGAGAACGTGAAGAGCAATTGCGTCTGGTGGAAGAACAGCGCAAAAAAGAAGAAGAAAGGAAACAGCAACAGGAAGAACGTAAAAGAGCGATTGAAGCCGAAAGACTTAGGCTCGAAGCCTCCGAACTGCCTTCAGAACGTTCATGTTTTAATTGCAAATCGAACCTCAAATGGATGAACAGAAATGGGTATGCAAATTGCGGAATGTATATAAGCCTGCAAATACCCAAGAATACTCCTCCTGATTACGCACAAACATGCAAAAGATATCAAAGGAAAATAGAGTAAATTATTCAAATTATAAGATAATAAAAACATACAACAAGAAATATTCAATATGCAACAGATTATAGACATAAAGAACCTGGTCAAATACGAGGAGAACAATCGTATTGAGGCGAAAAGAGCAAAGGGCGGTCTTCCCAATAGTATTTGGGAGACTTACTCTGCTTTTGCAAATACGGAAGGTGGCGTTATCCTGCTTGGCGTAGACGAGCGGGATGACCACACTTTGGTTGCCACAGGTGTGGAAGATGCACACAAGATGATGACAGACTTATGGAACATCCTCAACAACAAGCAGAAAGTGTCGCTGAACATACTGACAGAACGCATGGTTGCGACACATGAGGTCGAAGGCAAAACGGTCATTAGCATTGAGGTGCCCAAGGCTGACCGACACCATAGACCTGTCCATATTGGTAGCGACCCTATGAGGGGAACTTACCGAAGAAGTTTCGAGGGTGACTATCTCTGTACAAAGAATGAGGTGGCTGCCATGTATCGTGATGCGTCTGATGTAAGTATAGACCTGAAAGTACTGCACGCCATGGACATGACGGTTTTCGATATGGACACAGTACATCGCTACAGAAACCGTTTTGCACAATTTCACCCCACGCATATATGGAACGATGACGATGATGAGCTGTTCTTGCGGCGCATTGGTGCCATTGCCTTGTCGGAGGTGGATATGGCTTTCCATCCTACTTGCGCAGGACTTCTAATGTTTGGCCACGAATATGACATTGTGCGTGAATACCCTCACTTCTTCCTCGATTATCAAGAGAAATTGAGCGACAACACACGCTGGACACACCGAATCGTGTCAAGTTCTGGGGACTGGAGCGGAAATCTGTACGATTTCTTCTTCCGTGTATATCCGCGAATAACTGCCGACCTACCTATTCCATTTGTGACAAAAGGCATGGATCGTGAGGACAACACACCCCTTCACCTTGCACTGAGGGAAGTGCTCTTGAACTTGGAAGCTCACTCTGATTTTTACGCAAGGCAGGGCATTGTCATCATCAAGGGGAAGTCTGAAATATCGTTTGCCAACCCAGGAGACATCAGAATTGGCTTGGAAGCAGCTTTGGCTGGAGGCGTGTCAGACCCACGCAACGAGACCGTGATGAAGATGTTCAGCCTGGTGGACATAGGCGAACGTGCAGGAACTGGCATCCCGGATTTTGTCAATACGTGGACAAAGTATATGGGTCTGTCTCCTGTTTATAGCATCAAACACAACCCAGACCGCACGCTGTTATCAATCCCTTGCTCGGCAGAGAACTTGACTAAGGCAGGTAGATTGTTAGTCCACTCTGACGGTGCAAATGGTGGACTAGTCCACTCAAAAGATAAAAAAAGTGGACCAACAAGCTCGGAAAGTGGACTAACCGATTCAAAAGGTGGACTGACTGAGACTGCACAGAGGATTCTTGAACTTATAAAACAAGACCCCACCATCACATACGACAAAATAGCCGCAGAACTCGGGAAAGCCCGTAGTGGCATTGCCAAACAAATCAAGAAATTGATAGATGACGGTATTGTTCTTCCGAAAGAGAAGAACAATGGAGTGTGGACTGTAAAATAGACAATAATGAGCAATTTGTATGGCGAACGAAACGAAACTTCAAGAGATACTCAGACTACACCGTGACTGCTCGGCACGTTTCGGTGATCATGTGTTGCGGTTACTGATGGAGAATGGAGATGGCAAAGAGAATATTGCCTTGTCGCCAGTACGACTGCAAGCGGTGTTGGTGCTGCTTGCCAACTGGACTACGCTGGAAATACGAAAACGGATTCTTGACATGGCTGTTAGCGAAGTGATGACCCTTGAAGAGGCTAACCTCCTCTTTGACTTCGCAAACATAAAGCCGCTGCCACATGATGACCTCGTACTCAGAGACGACTACGGTAATCCTATTCCGACGGTTCCTGCCGTTGAGCAACAGACAACCTTGTGGCACAAAGAGGATTTGGCAGTCAACAAGGAGGCGGTTGAGAAGATTAAGACCGCCTTCAATGCTTGTACGAAGGCGATAGACTTTGCCGCACCAGATGCCAAGCAGATTATTGATGAGGATGTATGCAAAGCGACGCATGGCCTCATTGAGCATCTTGACACCCAAATAGACGCTTCAGTCTTGGCAATGTTGGTGGATCTCCTCTATTTCACAGGTACATGGGAGAAAGAGTTTGACGACTACGACACTACCGACAGGGTGTTTTATGGGACAAAAGGGAAACAGAAAGTTCCGACCATGCGCTATACTCGATACTTGGAATATGCAGAAACGCCAACGTACCAAGCCGTGTCGCTTCCATATATTTGTGAGAGTGTCAACCACAAGCGATTTGCCATGCGCATTTACTTGCCGACAGCAAAGCACACAATAGAGGATGTGCTTGAAGAAATGTGGAATGGCGAGTACGAGTTCCATACAGAACGAGAAGAAGTAGATCTGTCTTTGCCTCGTTTTGAAGTGGAAAATAAGGTCGATGTGAAGTCCCTTTTGTCCAACATGGGATTGGCGTGCATACTGGAGTCAAACGACATCATACCAGACTGCATAAAGGACTTGCAAATCTCGGACATTGCACAGCAAGTGAAAATTAAGGTTGACGAAAACGGAACCGAAGCGGCAGCTGTAACTTTTATGACAGAAGTCGGATGCTGTCCTCCAGAAGTTGAGCCTACACCAAAAGTGATGAAGGTCAACAAACCTTTCTTATTTGAAATAGTGGAAGAAACAACACTTACCATTTTGTTCTCAGGTGTGATAAACAATATTGAGTAAACTATAAGAATAGGTGGCTTGCATTTTTGCAAAATAGCCACCTGTTTTTATATGAGTCTTTGGTACTTTATTACTCATATTACTCGTATTACTAATATTTACCGTCCTCGCTTTCGCTTATGTGTCGCAGGACGCATCATTGCAGCCGATTGAGCTATGCAGCGCCGCCACCAATGTTCATCATCTTCATCCTTGTCACGTCCCCAACCAGTACCAGGGGAGCTGCCTCCGCCACAAGATTGGGCATAAGTAGTTGCCTCACGGATATAGCCGAGAACCAGGAGCATAGCACAGTTGATTATGTTGTCGGTGTTTGTTGTAAGGTCATTATACCCAGAGTCGTCAAGGATTTCTTGTTGGCGGTCTGATAAAGAAGGGATAAGTGGCTCTATGGAATTTGTCAGCATCTTGTTGTAAGTCCAAAGTATGTTTTTCTGAATTGCCGTAGCTTTCAAATCATTGTCCTCACCAAGACTTTTAAGCATTTCACGATGCTCTTCCCTCATTTCCGCAAGTCTGGCTTTCGCTTCGTTGATAGTATCATTGGCATCGTCAAGCATCTTGTATCTTGCTGCCAACTTCTCGTCTATATCTTCCATCTCCTTGCGTAAAAGAGCAATCTTGTTAGCCAATTCGTCATTGTCAGCACCGGATTGACCAAGCTGCTTGGCTATTTGGTCAATCTGCGTTTGTATATCATCTTTCCGGGCTTGCAGGTTGGCTATCATGGTAGAGATACCTTTCAGTTTGATTTCTGCGCGGTGAATTTGCTTAAACAAGTCTTCCCTCGTAGACTGGAGATTACATACTTCTGACACAAGTTCACGTTTGTATTCCTCTGTGGAACGATGCCTTGCCCTTGTTTCCTCCATATTGCTACCACGTTCCAATCCCCATTTCTCACTTACAGCCTCCTGCAATTCACTATGAAGCTTGGTCATATTAGCAGACTCTGCTTCTCTGCCATCACCAAATACACTTTTCCATGAAATGCGATTCTTCACGGGATCTACTGGTACCAACGTACAATGACAATGTGGATTTTTCTCATCAAGGTGGACATAGAAGCTGATGATGTTGTCCTCGCCAAATCGCTTTGCCATGAATGAGTATACATCCTTTGCCCATTCTTCTATGTCTTTGCAGCGGACTATTGAAGAGTTATCAGCACCCTTTGTCAAGTCCACTGTTTGGTTGCCAAAAGCAAGTTCGTGCATACGCTCACGATTGCCTCCAAAGATAAACTGGGCAACAGTCCGTCTTTTCATCACAGCGTTGGGACGTGCGTTTGGGTCTTTGATACCCCTTGCAGCCAAGTTCTCCGCCATCTTTTCCGCTATCGTCTTTGAGGTATCAATCGGTTGAATGATGCCACCCTTTACAACCTCAAAATTAAGTTTAGCACGTGTCGGATCATAGTTGGAAAGGCTGTCTTTGGCTTTCTTCTCCCAATGCTGTTTTGTCCAGTTTCGTTGTTGTTCGTCACTCTCCTGCACACTCACTCCACTGGTTGTAGAGCGCATATCCATGACTTGTTTTCTTCCTGCCATATTCTTTGTTTTTAAGTTTCAAGTACCATTACCCTGCCAGAGCTTGCTCCCCGAAGGCACACAGCCGAGGAACTCCTTTTGGAGTGGCAGCCTAATACGGTTTTTTCAAAACCGGTAATTAGGCTTACCGATTTGAAAAATCGTTGCTTAACGAGTCGTTGGCGCAAGTCGTTTTTGAATTGCAGCAAGCAAGCTCGCAGAGATTTTGAAGAACGCATTTGATTGTTGCATTGCTATCGTTCTGAGGTGAAATGATAGGGAATGTGAAGTCATAAGACGAGCTGTTTGTATGACTTCTTGCCGATGAAAAAGACATAAACATTTCCCTGTCGTTTAGAAGTGATGACCGACAAAGCCGTAAGTTCTTTGATGAATGATTGAACGGTATGACGCTCCCAATTCCAATCTTCCGCAAGGCGTTTGTAAGAAGCGGAATAAGGTGCCGTGTTTATGACAACTCCGTCCGCATCTCTCACGGCAACTCCTTTTTGTATGTGTTCCATCATCCAGACAAAGGCATCATATCGAGTGAGGCGATGATTGCCTTTTGACCTTAGGCAGTCTATCAATTCGGCACCAAGAGCAAGCCAATTAAGCGAATGAGTATTCTTTTCCATAAATGCAGTTTTTAAGAATGAGACAACATTTTCATTTGTTCAGTATCGGCAGGTTCCGCATGGGCTTTTTGAGTTTTACCTTTACGATGTTTTACTTTGGAAGGGAAACAACAGGCAGCTTCAAGAATAAACGCTAAGGTTACTGCCACCGAAAGCAGATGTGGGATAAACGAAAGTACAATGGTAGTGAAGGCAAGAACCATAACAATCATGCGTGACTTTCTTATTGTCTGAAGCAGTATCATGTTCTTCTTAGAAGCAAGCGAGATGAATACATAGATTGATGAAAGCATGATGCCTTTCTCCAATGGAAACAAAGCGTAATACACCAGGTGAAACAAAATAAGTGCAAGACACAGCATTCGTGCCGTGAACAACCTGAAGTTTTCTGAGTAAGCCATACCGAGCCATGCTCTTCTGAATTTTCTGTTAGTGTATAGCCTTGCTGGAAACAAGAACAAAAACAGAGAAAATGCTAAGAATATTGCAATCTTTAAGTACGTCATTTTTATTTGAATAATATGAGTAATACCGTATTACTTGGAAATATCTAAACGTCATCACCAACGTACAGATAGAATGGAGAATTTGAAATTTTAAGCTTCAGAGACTTAAACGATGCTCTGCGAATAATCAGTTCAACATCGTGTAATGTAGGTTCACATTTTGCAATGCGTTCTGCAAAAGCACCGTCTCTTCTGCATATTTTCTTTATGATTTTGGCTATGTCATACTCATATATGTTCCAGACCGTTCTGGATATATGGTACTTTACTTTGCCAGATAACATGATGCGAAGAACAAGACATGATGATTTCACAAGTTTTCCGTTCTCGTGCATCATATAGTCATGCCTTGCTTCAGGAACAACAGCACGATATACCTTGCTGTTGGCATTGATGATGTCGGCTATCTTATATAGTAGTTCAGCCATCATAGTTCATTTTGCAGAATACAGAAAGGAGTTTAGCTGCTGTCATGGCTTCAATAAAGTCAAAAGATGCCTCGTGTGAAAGAAGATCACTTTCAAGCTCTTCCTCCCAAACATCAATAGAATCGTATATGGTTACGGAGATTCCATCAATAAAGCCGTTAGGCTGTGACACCATATTGACCTTGTACATACTTTGACCCAATTTAGGACTGGCAAAGAAACAACAATGATGTATATTGGAAGCTGTTTTACTTGTACCATGATACAGTAAAAGTAAGTCCATATCATCGTCAAGCATATCCATGACACACCCAATGGGAAACTTTTCTTCAAGAGAAAAATAAAGTATTGCGGAGTCTTCGGTTATGTCAGGTTCCGCACATTTCTTACTGTCAATGAGCCTTGGCAACATGAGCGGTGCCAAAGCCATAAACTTGTTCACTTCTTTTGTTATCATACTTAGTAGGAGTTAAAATGATGAGACATATATTTTTAGTAGTTGCTGTGGCAACAGATAGTTCAAAGCCTTTAAGTTGATGTCAAACGTCTCAGCAAACTTTCTTGATTTGGGAAGTTGAGAGATGACATAGTTGAACTTCTTTCGTTCCTGCTTGGTCATTGTGGCAAGAGAAAATTGGTCAATGCTGATGAAAGGCTGTATTATCATCCAAAGATAGGCGTTGCCTTGTGCCTTGTTTTTCATTTCAAGGCGGTTGATATTCTCCACACATTCTGCAGAGTTCTGTAACAATCGCCTCACAGTGCGCATAGACATGTAAACGACTACATCTTTTGATGATATTTTCCCGTCCTTTGCTGCCAGAAATATATTTCTGCAGATGGTTTCCGTGTCTTTTGTGATGTCGGACAGAGGTTCGTTGTCCATTTCATATAGGTGTGCAAGAAAAGAACGGAACAAGAAATCTTCTTGGCTCATGAATTTTAGCAGCTCATTCTTGTTGTTTATTCCAGACCTCTTGGTCTCGCCCAAGAAGTAACGGTAACGTTTCAAGATTGAATTTTTATCACAAACACTAATGCTTGTACTGTCCAAAGCATTAAAGAAAGGTTCTGCTTCGTGAACAGCGTCGAGAAGTTCTTTGTCCTCTTTGTAGGAACAAGTCATGTCTTTTATTGTGAGAACATCCCCATAGCCGTATTTCCATGTTTCGGTAAGGCGAAGCATTTCTGTTCTTATGGAGTCATTGATAAGAAAAAAGTTGTTTGCCTCATTATGGTGCTTGATGAAAACTGAGTCTTTGGTAAGGAACTTATAGACAGTATCACTTATCTCATGCCATTCACATAAGGTCTCACCAAAGTCTTTGGTGTTGGAATGGCTAATAGAGCGGACTTTCAATAGGTATTGGTGAAACTCGTTTATGGCATCTTGACGTGTTCGAAAGTCGTATTTCCCTCCACCAGAGCATGATGAACAACTGGAAAATACAAGTAATCCTAAAATCCGCAACTATCATCCAATACACGATTAAGGGTAGATTTATGAGTCGT
>OQVZ01000661.1_pt1 | contig 13179 bp, 13 predicted proteins | sample 1691571 | NCBI WGS metagenome assembly OQVZ01 (sample SAMN03418261, study PRJEB22391) | human gut metagenome | biome: human-gut; feature: organic feature; material: feces | host: Homo sapiens | place: Tanzania | collected 2013-01
AGTAGGTGTTCAAAATTATTTTATACAATCAGCTGATATCATGTCCACATTGAAAGCACGGACTCGGGCATATCTGTTCACTCTCTTCTGACAATATAGCCCCAAGCTATAAACGAAAACAAGCAACGCACCCCATATTTAGAACATGAGTTTGCATTGCTTGCTTGTAAATAAAACTGTATTGTGCTTATATCAGAGAAGCATTAAGCCTCTTCAGCAACAACCTCGAAAGGAATTTCAACAGGAACTTCCTTGTGGAGGTGGATTGTAGCTGTATAAGAACCAACTTCCTTCACATCCTTTACAGTAATGATCTTACGATCAATCTCGAAGCCGAGCTTATTCAGGGCCTCAGCAATGTGAAGTGCATTTACAGAACCATAGATAGCGCCAGTTGCACTAACTTTTGTTGCAATCTTGATGGGTTCAATAGCAGAAAGCTTAGCAGCCAAAGCTTCAGCGTCAGCCTTAATCTTGGCCAACTTGTGAGCACGCTGCTTCAAGTTTTCAGCCAACACCTTCTTAGCTGATTCAGATGCAATGATAGCCTTGCCGGTAGGAATAAGGTAGTTACGGCCATAACCGTCCTTTACTGTTACGATATCGTCCTTATAACCCAGACCAATAACGTTTTCTTTCAATATAATTTCCATATCTTATTACCTCCTCTGTTATTATTTCATCAAATCGGTTACGAAGGGAAGGAGAGCCAAGTGACGGGCACGCTTTACAGCCTGAGCCACACGACGCTGATACTTCAATGAAGTACCTGTGATGCGACGGGGAAGGATCTTACCCTGCTCATTCAAGAACTTCTTCAAAAATTCAGGATCCTTGTAATCAATGTACTTGATACCGCTCTTCTTGAAACGGCAATACTTTTTCTTCTTGACATCCACAGTGGGGGGAGTCAAATAACGAATCTCAGATTGTGCTTGTGCCATTTTTTAGTCCTCCTTCTTGTTAAACTTGTTACGACGTTTTGCAGCATACTCTGCTGCGTACTTCTCGTTCTTTACAGTGAGATAACGAATTACGCGTTCGTCACGACGATAGGCGATTTCGAGCTTGGCAATAGCCTCAGGCTCAGCCTTGAATTCGATAAACTCATAGAAGCCAGTGGACTTTTTCTGAATGGGATAAGCCATAGTCTTGAGTCCCCACTCTTCTTCATTGATAATCTCAGCGCCTGCAGCGGTGAGAATACCTTTGAATTTTTCAACCGTTTCCTTCATCTGTTGGTCAGACAAAACGGGAGTCATAATGAAAACGGTTTCGTACTGATTCATCATAATTTTAATGAACTAATAGGTTTTATATTGCAAAATTGCGGTGCAAAATTAAGGATTTCTTTTCGTCCGAGCAAATACGAGCCATAAAAATCTGCCACAAACTGCTCATTTTTACGTTCTCACGACAATTATGACCGTACTTTCAAGTACAACCAAACACAAAAAGAACGATTACGCTGTGCGCATGCCCCACAAACAATTCAGAAAAAAGGCAGCAACAATCTTTATTAAAACTGCTGCCGCCCTTCGAGCCGAAAGCGGGACTCGAACCCGCGACCTATTCATTACGAATGAATTGCTCTACCAACTGAGCCATTTCGGCCTTGTCATGTTTTGAGCCTCTTGTCGGATTCGAACCAACGACCCCGAGATTACAAATCACGTGCTCTGGCCAACTGAGCTAAAGAGGCGGGTGGGTAAGCTAACTGCATCGCGCCGCTACAACCAACTACCTTTGCTGCGGTCAAGCCCTGGAGGATTCGAAGGGAGCTGGCCGTGCAGCACTTACCCATAATATTGCGCTCAACTACGAATGAGTAAATCCTCATTTTTCGTTTTTGCGAGTGCAAAGATAATGCTTCCTGTCATTGTAACCAAATAAAAACGCGTATATTTTTATTTGGTATACAAACTAAAGTCACAAAACGACCGTTTTCATACACAGTATTAGACCACGAAAAAATGGTTCCCCAAAAACAGAATTTAGGTACTTGTCTCCCCTTTTTATTATCTACACTGTTTTTGTCTACACTCTGCACTTTTTGTTAATATATCATTGATATTCAATAGAATACGAAATGTATACACCAATACATTCCATATACACTACATCAGCACAGCATACACACTGTCTACACCCGTGTGCACATTATGCGCTAACGCTTGTGCCAGGGCATTTATTCTGTATTGAGGGAGCGAAAATTTAATTGCTCCAACTGAATTTTCTATCTCCCTATACAGAGAATACGGGTTTGCAATGCTGAAGAACCTGTTTAATAGTACCGACAAATGTAGAAGAGTGTAGACAAGTGCAGATAGTTGTGTAGATTGTAATTAACCGTGTCTACACTTCATAACAACCTCAAAATCAGATATTTTAGGATAAAAGTGCAGAGTGCAGACAATTTGCATAAAAAGCCCTTGTGGGTGTTCGACAAGTAGCGGCTTAGTAATAACCATACAATAGACCAGGCCACAGAAACAATTAAAATGCGTTATGTGCTTTGTATTGAAAGTGTTTAGCGGTATCTTTGCACTATGCTCACTTTGAAAGGGGCAACAAAATTAGCGTCGCAAAGACTTTATACTTTGGCGACTAAAATACGTCATCATGAAAGAATTCGATTTACAATCAAAATACAAACCGACAGGCGATCAACCTGAAGCCATACGCCAACTGACAAACGGCGTACTTGACGGCACCCCGGCACAGGTGTTGTTAGGCGTAACCGGCTCTGGCAAGACATTCACAATAGCAAACGTTATAAAGAATGTAGGGAAACCCACATTAGTACTCAGCCACAACAAGACTCTTGCCGCACAGCTGTACGAGGAGATGAAGAGCTTTTTTCCTCAAAACGCTGTTGAATATTACGTGTCGTACTACGACTATTATCAGCCAGAGGCATATCTGCCTTCGTCGGACACATACATTGATAAAGACCTCGCCATAAACGAGGACATTGACAAGTTGAGACTGTCTGCGGTAAGTGCATTACTTTCAGGACGTAAGGACGTTATTGTAGTATCGTCGGTATCGTGCATATACGGTATGGGAGGCCCTACTGCTATGGCCAACAGCATCATCAACGTAAAGCGGGGTCAGACACTCGACCGCAACGACTTTCTGCGCAAGCTTGTCGACGCTCTGTACTTGCGCAATGACATCGAACTGAAGCGAGGATGCTTCCGCGTAAAGGGCGATACAGTAGACGTATCGATGGCTTACAGCGACAATTTGCTAAGAATAACATGGTGGGATGACGAGATTGACTCAATAGAAGAGCTTGACAGCGTCACGTATCAGCGTCTGGCATCGTTCGACGAATATCAGATATATCCTGCCAACCTGTTTGTTACATCAAAGGAACAGACCGAGCACGCAATACGACTGATACAGGACGACCTGACACGACAGATAGACTTCTTCAACGAAATGGGCGACCCTATCAAGGCACAACGCATAAAAGAGCGTGTGGAGTATGACATGGAGATGATGAAGGAATTGGGCCATTGCTCGGGTATAGAAAACTATTCACGCTATTTTGACGGACGTGAGGCTGGTCAGCGACCTTATTGCCTGCTCGACTTCTTCCCGAAAGACTACCTTATGTTCATAGACGAAAGCCACGTCAGCGTACCGCAGATCAGCGCCATGTATGGAGGTGACCGTGCCCGCAAGCAGAATCTTGTGGAATATGGATTCCGTCTGCCTGCCGCTTTCGACAACCGTCCGCTGAAGTTTGACGAGTTTATGGATATGGTCAATCAAGTGGTGTACGTATCGGCAACACCTGCTGCCTTCGAAATGAACGAGGCTGAGGGCGTTGTTGTAGAACAAATCATACGCCCTACCGGACTGCTTGACCCGATAATCGAAGTGCGTCCGAGCGAAAACCAGATTGACGACCTGCTTGAAGAGATACAGCAACGATGCGAACGCGACGAGCGTGTGCTTGTGACTACACTCACCAAGCGCATGGCTGAAGAGTTGACCGAATTTCTGCTGAATCACAACATACGCGCCAACTACATACATAGCGATGTGGCAACACTCGACCGTGTACAGATAATGAACGATCTGCGCGCCGGACTGTACGACGTATTGGTAGGCGTTAACCTCTTGCGTGAGGGACTTGACTTGCCTGAGGTTTCGCTCGTAGCAATTCTCGACGCCGACAAAGAAGGTTTCTTACGTAGCCACCGATCGCTCACACAGACAGCAGGACGTGCAGCAAGAAACATCAACGGTAAGGTAATAATGTATGCCGACACAATAACAGCCAGCATGCAACAGACCATTGACGAGACCGCTCGTCGCCGACAAATACAGCTGAAGTACAACGCCGACCACGGCATTACTCCACAGCAAATACGCAAGGACATAAAGGGTACGTTGTCGGCTTTTGCCGATGCACAGCAGCACGACACAGAGAAACCGACGGGCAACGTCAAAGCAGCCGACAACAAGCAAACGCCCAAACGCTATCAGCCATATATCGAACCGCAAGGTTATGCCTATGCAGCCGACCCGATTGTAAAACGCATGTCGCGCAAGCAGTTGGAAAAGAGCATAGCCGACACTACAGAGCTTATGAAGGAAGCTGCCCGACAGCTCGATTTCCTGCAAGCGGCACAGTATCGCGACGAGATTGTAAGACTGCAATCGCTGCTTGACGAAGAGACGGGGAAATAACGTTAAATTATCAATAATATAAGTTTCATACCATATTATTTAGTAATTTTGCACAATATCAATATAAACGAAGTAACAAAATAACAACTATGAAAAAAATATTCATCACATTTTTGATGTGCTGTCCTTTGATGTGTGCAGCACAGAGCGAATGGGAAGCTCCCGTTACAAATCAAAATAAGGAAACCAAAGAAGTGAAAGACACAGCCAAGAAGTCGCACAAGGCTGATGCTAAGACAAAGACACTTGACACAAAGAACATAAAGGATTGGAAGTACATACAGAAAGGCGCTGTGCCCGAAGTTGACGGCAAGGTGGTGTTCACTCACGATGTTGACGTGAACGGCAAGAACGCACAGGAAATATACGACATAGTATATGCAACGCTCGACAGCCTGACCAAGAAGCCAGAGCAGATTAACAGCAGCATAGCACTCATCAACCGCAAGGCTCACAGCATCGTAGCACGCTATCAGGAATGGCTCGAATTCAGCAAGAGCTTCATCTCGCTCGACCGCACCAAGATGAGCTATATAATCATAGCCAACTGCTCGGACAACAAGCTGCACATGACACTCGAACGCATCAGTTATGCTTATGAGGAAGACCGCTCAACCGGACTGAAGACAACTGCCGAGAACTGGATTACCGACAAGTTTGCTGTCAACAAGAAAGGCACCAAGCTCATCCCTGGTTCGGCAAAGTTCCGCAAGAAGACCATCGACCGCAAGGACCAGATTTTCCAGTTGATAGACAACGCTTTGAAGTAAAATCAAGACAAACAAAACGAACACAAGCCATAAACAGCATACATGATTGACGAAGAACAGAAAACAACGGACATAGAGCAGAATGGCGGCGTGCTCCCACCGAGACACAGACGGCCAGACAAAAGTCAAGACAAATACTTCAAGATACGCAACGTGCTCAACATAATCTTCATGTTGGGAGCGATTGTAGGTATGGCAATCTTCTATTTTCAAGACCGCACACTCGGAACAATAATAATACTCACCGCAATGGCGTTTAAGATAGCTGAATGTTGTTTCAGATTCATACGCCAATAACAACGAATATGATAAAGTCAGCAACAAGACTCGTACTGGCTGTCGCAATATTACTGACTGCGACAGCCAGCAATGCTGTAGCACAGATAGACAATCGAAACGGCAATCAGTTCGACCAATTCAATCAGATGTCGCCCGACGGCAACATCAGTCAAAGGTCGAGCCGCAATATGGCCGACTCGCTTGGCACAGACAAGGAAATACCTAAAGGCATAAAGGTTTGGACAGTTGACCAAAGGTTTGGCGACCGTCGTCAGGCCGAATTGGATACAATGTCGTATATGTATCCCAACACTATATTCACCACCGGATTGCGTGGCGAATACAACACTACCGGAAACCTTGGAGCGCCACGTATCAATCGCATTTTCATAAACAGAGCAGAGACCGACCAGTTTCTGTTCACACAACCCTACGACTATATCGTGTCACCGGTAGACCAGTTTCACTTTACAAACACGCTCTCACCATTCACCAATCTCGACTACAACACAGCCGGTAACCGCACCAATGGCGAAGACCATTTCAAAGCCAAGTTTGCCGTTAATGCAGGAAAGCGATTGGGCGTGGGCTTCAATGTAGACTATCTTTACGGTCGTGGCTTCTATTCAAGCCAAAGCACATCACACTTCAAGTATCTGATGTACGGTTCATACATAGGCGACCGCTATCAGGCTCACCTCATATTCTCGACAATCACACAGAAAGTCACCGAGAATGGCGGTATCACCAACGACGAATACATCAAGCATCCAGAGAGTTTCGACGACAACTATGCCACCAACGAGATTCCTACCGTGCTTGAGCGCAACTGGAACCGCAACAACAACCTGCATGTATTCCTTACACACAGATTCAATCTCGGATTCAACAGAAAGGTGAAGATGAGCAAGGAGGAAATCGAAGCACGTAAGTTTGCAATGGCTTCACAAAAGGAAAACCAAGCACAGAAAGACCTTGAAGAAGCCCGACGCAAGGCAAAACGTGAGGGACGTGAGTTTGACGAAAAGAAGTTCAAGAAGCAAACATTCAGCGGCAGACCTGACAACGCACGTGTGGTAAACACAAGCGCACCAACCGACTCTACATCAACAAAAGCACCTTCAGAGCGAATAGCAGTAAACGGAAAGGCTGCAGCAGACAGTCTGCGTGCGCTTGAAGCCAAAGCTGCACAAGACACAATGTGGATGAAGAACGAATATGTGCCCGTGACAAGTTTCATACACACAATGAAGTTTGACACATACAGACGCATATACCAGGCATACGAAACTCCGAAAGACTTCTATGCTGACACATTCAATCCGGCAGGCAACTACCCTGGCGACTCCATCTATGACAAGACAACACACTATCGTATACAGAACACATTTGCAATATCGCTGCTCGAGGGATTCAACAAATGGGCTAAAGCCGGACTGAAGGCTTTCGTAACGTCCGACCTGCGCCACTTCACCCTGCCTACCGAGACCGAAATAGCCAAGGCATACAACGAACACAATCTCAGCATAGGCGGTCAACTCATCAAGTCGCAAGGCAAAACCCTGCACTACGATGCTACTTTAGAGACATGGCTTACCGGAAAGGATGCAGGACAAATGAAGATTGACGCCGATGCCGACGTCAACTTCGCACTCTTCGGCGACACTGTACGCTTGCAGGCAAGCGGATTCTTCCACCGACTGAACCCTACTTTCTACTATCGCCACTACCACTCAAAGCACTTCTGGTGGGACAATGACGACATGTCGAAGATAATACACACACGTATTGAGGGCAAGTTCGGCTACGAGAAGACGAAGACAACCGTTCGCGTTGCCTTCGACAACATCAAGAACCATACGTTCTTTGCAATGGGTTATAACGTGACTGACGACTTCGGACGCACGGGCAACACACTGAGCGTAGTACAGAAGAGCGGAGCAATAAGTCTGTTGACGCTCGAACTGCAGCAGAAACTGAAACTCGGACCGCTGCATTGGGACAATGTCATAACATATCAGAAGTCGTCGGACGATGTAGCTCTGCCAGTGCCCGACCTCAACATCTACACCAATCTGTTCCTCAGATTCAAGATTGCACGCGTGTTGAAATGCGACTTCGGAGCCGATGCACGATTCTTCACAAAGTATTATGCACCCGACTATAGCCCCGCACTCGGACAGTATGCAGTACAGACTGGCGAACACAGAACAGAAGTGGGCAACTACCCTATCGTGAATGTTTACGCCAACTTCCACTTGCAGCGCACACGATTCTTCGTGATGATGAGTCATATCAATGCAGGACAAGGCAAACCTGACTATTTCCTTGCACCGCACTATCCGCTCAACCAACGTATATTCAGATTTGGTGTCAGCTGGAACTTCTACAACTAACATCACAACCCACATAAAAAATCCACAATACCGACCTCTCGAGTATTGCGGATTTTTTATTTATATGATTATCTTAAAGCCAAGCCAACAATAAAGCGGCCGATACGAGCACACCGAAAATAAACATATTGCGTGCCGTCATTCCAAGCACCTTGTTGAGTTCGGCACCTTTCCTAATGCGTCGCATCTCTGTGAAGGCTCTAATATGGAACGGTATATAACTCGTCATGAGCAATTGCATGAATTGTCCATCGTGCCAATTAAGATATATGATGCCTGCAATCGCCAACATGGTACCTGCCATTCCAAGCAATAGATACAAAATCAATCCGCCACGCTCGCCTATTCGTACAATCAAAGTACGCTTGCCTGCACGGCGGTCGTTGTCGATGTCGCGATAGTTGTTTACTACAAGCAATGTATCGATGATGAGTCCGCAAGCTATAGACAACACTATCACCGGCCAAGGTATCGACATAAGCGGTGTGGGAGGAGCCACAAGCCAATAGGTCATACACACGGGAACGAGTCCGAAGAATACAAGTACAAGAACATCACCCAGACCGATATATGAGAACGAGATGGTGTACAGAAAGCAGAACACCACACATGCAAAGCCAACGAGTATCATCTCCCATCCGCCAAAGTACACCAACGGCAATCCCAAGGCACATGCCAGGATAGTAGTATAAAGCAAACCGCTACGCATGGCAGCAGCAGTTATCCATCCTTGTGCACACGCACGCTTAGGACCAAGGCGTTGCTCATCGTCGGTACCCTTCATAAAGTCGAAATAATCATTGACAAAGTTGGCATCTATCTGCATCACCAATGCAAAAAGCATACACAACACAGCCGGTACAACCCTGACACTACTGCCATACATAGCCACCGCTGCCGAAATGCCAATCATAACGGGCACAGCTGCACCTGTCAACGTCTTAGGCCGTGCAGCAAGAAGCCACGCCTTGACAGAGTTTACCTTTACATTCGATTCTATCATCTTTATTTCATTGAATTTAAATTGAAAACTTAGATTTTATGCGTTTAAAAGCATCTTATTTCTTGCAAAATTAACCATAATAGATTAATTTTGCAAGTAAATCATAATATCATTCGCTCATGGATACAAGAATCGTAAACCTCGACCTTATGGAATTTGTCGAGCGCAACATATTGCCAAGATACAATAATTTCGACAAAGCACACAACTTGAACCACGCTAATCTTGTAATAAAGAACTCGCTCGCACTCGCTCTTTCTACTGGTGCCGACATCAATATGGCATACGCCATTGCTGCCTACCACGACCTTGGACTTGAAGGACCAAGAGCAATACACCACATTTCAAGCGGAAAAATACTGATGGCAGACCGTAGACTGAGACGATGGTTCAGCGAAGAGCAGATAAAGATAATGAAGGAAGCAGTGGAAGACCATCGTGCTTCGGCATCGCATGCTCCACGCAGCATATATGGCAAGATTGTAGCAGAAGCCGACCGCGACCTCGAACCCGAGCATATCTTCCGTCGTACCGTTCAGTATGGACTCACCCACTACCCCGAAAAGACTAAGGAAGAACATTGGGAGCGCTTTCTGCAGCACATGGACCAGAAGTATTCGTCGCACGGATACATCCGCCTTTGGATGACAAACTCACCCAACGAAAAGAAGCTGAAGGAAATACGCGACGCCCTGAACAACAAGGATGCGCTAAGAAATACATTCGAACGTATATTCAATGAAGAGAATCAAGAGTAAGAATGCGGAGGTTATGGCAAGAACGCCATAGCCTCCGCATTTTTTATTACAGGCGGTTCTTCTCTGTATTGCCTGCACCCGTACCCTTGTACTTGCTCTTTGCAGTATTGAAATTGTACGACAAGGTCATACCCACGCAGCGCGTATAGCCATAACAATCTTTTGTCATTACATTACGGTTGCCATACATTGTCCAACGTTCCTTGTCGGTCTTGAACAAGTCGTTGGCATAAACGCCTATCACAAGAGCGTCGTTGAGGAACGACTTGGTGAACCTTACATCCACTTGAGCGAACTGTTTGGAACATTGAAGATCATAAAGTCGGCTTGTTTTATATCGCATATTCAGGAACGCCTTAAGTGTGGGCGTTATGTTGAAACGATTATTTAGACGGAAGTTGAAGCACGGTCTGTTTGACGGTTTGTTGATATCGAAACCATCGATAGACAGAAACGACTGCGTGTAGTCAATCTCTGCCATCGGATTATACCAACCGAAACGAGGCGAAGCCACTATCGACACATACACGTCCTTACTATGATTGAAGTTAACATTGCGCATAAAGGCTATGTCATTGCCTTGATAGAGCGTTGCAATCCACACCATAGGTTTGTCGATATAGTTGTAGCCGGCATTGAACGACAACCAATCGTACACCACATTCAAGTCCACATTATTTATTATACAAGGACGGATATATGGATTTCCACCCTCATAAGTATAGCGGTTGTCATACTGCACCTCATCACGCAGACTGTTATAGCTGGGTCGCTGAGTCCTGCATGTATAAGCAAGTTGCAATGCCCATTTACCACTATTCCATGACATAGAAGCAGAAGGGAACCAATCGGAATATCTACGACTCGGCCCAGCCTGCCATTGACCAAATGAATAATAATCGGACTTTACATTCTCGTATCTCACACCTGCATTTACCGTGAAGTCGCCAAACTTCAAGCCATACTCAGCAAAGCCAGCAATGTTATGTTCCTCTATCTTTGTATTCGACGCAGCGACATATTGTTCGGCATTAGCGTATTCGCCACGAATACGTGAGGATGTAAATTCGGTGCCTACACTTAGCGTTCCCTTCCAAACGGGATAAGACAGAATGAGTTTGGCAGCAGCCATATCACTATGCTGTCTATTGCGTGTATGAACGTCGCGACTCTCAATATCTGCACTGCTCTCTTTGATTGACATCGTCCTACCTTTCTTTTTCCAGAAATAAGTAGCGTTGAAATCCACACCCAACTTGCCTATCTTACCCACATAATATGCATTGGCATTATGTGTAGGACTAAAGCAATCCCTCATATTGGCTGCTTCGTTTACGAATGCTGTTTGCACCCCGTCTTCCATTATCTTCTGATAAGAGCCGGTCATCTCTCCTTTGCCCAAACCCGACTGATTTTCGTAGCTCAATCCAAATGTATTGTCATCATCTATGGAATAAGCAAAGGCAGCCTTAGCTCCGGCTCCTTTTGAACGATACTTAAGCGGTGCTGCCTGTTCAATGAATATATTCTTCGTACCATTGATTTCGTTAGACAATACATTATCCTCACCTCCGGGTGTCGTTGAACCCCATAGTTCACCAAATACTTCTAACTTATTAGTACGATATATTGACGACATGTATTGCGAGCCACCCCACCACTTGTTGAACATTGTAGTAGTATAGTTCTCGCCACTCCATCCTTCGCCCTGACGGCGTATTGTATTGATACGCCTACTGCACTGTCTGCGTAAATATCATTCTCCATCAGCACATCGATCACACCGGCTGTATACAAGCCTCGCATACCGCCGCCCTCCATAACGATACTGAATTTTTTCAATTGTGTTTCTTTCATTTATTTGTCCTCTGTATTCTGTCTGGCAGACTCTGCTGCCCTTATGCTGTCATCTTTTATGTCCCATTTATTGTATTTTTCGAATTATATCTGTCTTTTCTGACATATATCTATATCCATTATCAGAATATCTTTGTTGTCCACTTGCTCATATCCCAGACTTCATTTACCACATCCTGATAAAATTCCGGCTCATGGCAGATGAGAAGGATACTTCCGCGGTATTCCCTGAGAGCTTTTTTCAGCTCGTCTTTTGCATCTACATCCAGATGATTGGTAGGCTCGTCCAGAAGAAGAATATTGGTGTCACGGTTCACCAGCTTGCAAAGACGCACTTTTGCCTGCTCACCACCGCTTAAAACTCGTACCTGGCTCTCAATATGCTTGGTCGTCAGGCCGCATTTCGCCAGCGCAGAACGCACTTCATACTGAGAAAATGACGGAAATTCCTGCCAGAGCTCTTCGATACAGGTAGTTCGATTCTCACCTTTAACTTCCTGCTCAAAATATCCGATCTCAAGGTTCTCGCCCTGCTCCACACCTCCGGAAAGAGGCTTGATCAGTCCAAGAAGACTTCGAAGAAGTGTTGTTTTTCCTATTCCATTGGTTCCCACCAGTGCGATCTTCTGTCCTCGCTCCATCGTAAAATTCAGCGGCTTGGAAAGCGGCTCATCATAACCGATCACAAGATCATGTGTCTCAAAAAGCATCTTTCCTGGTGTTCGGCCATAACGGAATTTGAACTCCGGCTTCGGCTTCTCTGCTGCCAGCTCGATCACATCCATCTTGTCCAGCTTTTTCTGGCGGGACATAGCCATGTTTCTTGTGGAAACACGTGCCTTATTCCTTGCTACAAAATCCTTCAGCTCACTGATCTCCTGCTGCTGTTTGCGGTAAGCAGCCTCCAGCTGTGCCTTCTTGACCGCATAGACCTCCTGGAAATGATCGTAATCTCCTACATAACGGTTCAGTTCCTGATTTTCCATGTGATAGATAATGTTAACTACAGAATTCAGGAACGGAATATCGTGTGAAATAAGGATAAAGGCATTCTCATATTCCAGAAGATATCTTTTCAGCCATGCAATATGCTCCTCATCCAGATAGTTGGTAGGCTCATCCAGAAGCAGGATATCTGGCTTCTCGAGAAGAAGCTTCGCAAGAAGTACCTTGGTTCTCTGACCACCACTCAGGTCTGTAACATCACGTTCCAGTCCGATATCCAGAAGCCCCAGAGCTCTGGCAACTTCCTCCGCTTCTCCTGAGGAGATGGATACTCTGATGGAGGAGCTGGGAACTATTCAGGGTAGTCTGGAGGCTCACAGCTTTTATACACTGGATAGCAAAATCGAGGAGGTATGAGATTGAAAAACAGTTTGGCAGAGTTTAGTGATTGATTTATGAATAAA
>OQVZ01000662.1_pt1 | contig 13175 bp, 14 predicted proteins | sample 1691571 | NCBI WGS metagenome assembly OQVZ01 (sample SAMN03418261, study PRJEB22391) | human gut metagenome | biome: human-gut; feature: organic feature; material: feces | host: Homo sapiens | place: Tanzania | collected 2013-01
TGCATATCCGTGAGGTCAATTCCATGTTTGCTGATGAACGGAAGAAAGTCCGTGAGCGATACAAGGAATATGATGGCTGCTATCTCGGTCACTATGCACAGTGGTTCTTCTGGTTTTTCTTCACGTTTGGTATCTTTGTGGTTGCAGGAGGTGTTGGAATGATAATTGCGCAGAACTATACATGAGATAGACGAGTTACTGCCTAACATTAAGTTTGCACTTAAAGTTAGGCGATTACTATTATTATCTCGATAACCAATCAACCAATTTTATTGCCTTCTTCGTGCCATAATGTTAAGAATGATGCTGCGCAAGAGATACATTATCGAAACCATAAACAATATGTTGAAGAACATGGCGCAGATTGTACATTCGCGTCACAGGTCTGTGAACGACTTTATCATGAACCTTATTTATGCCTTGGGAGCATATGTTGCTACAATGGCGGTCATGCAATAATGACCGCCATTGTACTATTTCTATTAAATTGTTTTTTTGATACAGATGTACAAGCCACTGATTACATATTCTTTTCTTAAATTTTTAATGGCTTCTCCCATCGTGGAACCATCTGAATCTTTACCTTCATCTGGGTCATAACAAACGAATTTATCTTCTTTTACATGCTTTACAGCAATCCAATGTTTATTATTTACCAAGACCAATATATAATCCCAGGTTGTTTCAGAGTAAAGGACATCTAAAGCTTGAATTTTCATACCCAGCCTTTCACCTGTTATTCTCCTTATTTCTTCAGATATCAAATTCTCAAAAGGACCTCTTTCAAAATTTGAGTTATAACATACCGTAACGGTCCTATCTGTTACATAATCTTTAAATGCAGCGCATATCCCCGATGGCAAAGACATAAGAGTGCCGCTTGATTTATTGCCCAGCAAGTATTTGCTTGCCGCAGACTCCGGATTCTTTTCAATAATCTCTTTATTCTGATAGTCCTGTATCCGCATATAAACCTCTATGGGACACGTACCACTTCCCAGATCCACCAAGACCGCATTCAAAGCGAACCCTCCACAGAAATTATTGGGGGTTGGAAATGGAGTTATACAATGTTCAGGCCTATTCTGGTTTAATTTATTCCCAAAACACATTATATTTCATTTTTAATGGTTAATACTAATTCTGTTGTTCTGTATTATTCTTGTTCATAGCCTGGAGAAGTTTCTTGTAGTCTTCCACAAACTTAGATATAGTTACAAATCCTGCTGCCATTTCATCATCGGATATCTCGTCCATGATGGTACTCTTGTCTGCTGGTGTCGCTTGCAGATAGTAACCGATAATCTGAGGAGTGGTAATCTTGATGTTGAAACTCTTGTCCGTGGAGCTGGTGTGGATGCCAGAAGAACCGAATGAAGAACTGCTACTTTTTGCACCGCTGAAAAGCAGGAAGCCGCCGCCATGTGAGACATGCTCTTCCATGGTAGCCGAGAAGGTATTCGAGAGCTGGTCGCTAGTAACCACTTGGATGGAAATGTCTTTGGCGACGAGCATGGCCACAGGATAACAGGGTAGGATATGGCTGCGGCTCATGTCTGAAAGCCTTTCTTCTGTAATTTCACTGTAATCTTTTATTGGAGACACACGTGAGGTGGACACGTTAAACATATCCTTGGTCAAGACAAAAATCCCAGGATTAAACCATTCTCTCTCGATGCCCACTTTTGCCACATTCATTCCGACCCGAACAGACGTATTTTGAGAATGGCATAGCTCTGCAAAGGTCGAAGAATTCGTTTCTTTCTTCCCTGAGTAACCTGCGAACCATAAACTGGCACCGTATGGGCTGTTTGAAGCAGACGAGTGGTTGTTGCTTTCCTTGTCTATCTGTGAGGCGGCTACGTCGATTAGTACCTGCGTGAATCCTTCAGGAACAATCGGTGTCTGTACGCTTTCAGTCTCTTTTCCTGAATTTACCGTTTGGGCAACTTTCATTTTCTCCAAGATTTCCTGGATTTCAGTATTAATCCTCTCCAGCTGTTCTTGAATTGGTGGAAGCAATTGCTTGAGTTGCAGGAGGTTTTTATTTATCGCCTCTTCCAGTAAGACATTGGATAACTGTTGCGATTTAGTTATATAATCGTTTTGAAGTTTTTGGTTTTTTGACAGTATGGCTGTAATTTTATCGACCAAACTGTCTACACTTTGGTCATTTTTATCAAATTTTAATCCGCTTGCCAGTCTGCTGATGATACTACTAGGTACTCCTCCACTGAATATCGGTGCAATGGTAAATGCGGTATCAATGACAGTCTTGACACCTTCACCGTAACTGCTGATCAATTCATTTTGAGCTTTATTCAAAGCGTCCCTTGCATCTTGTGCATCATTTTTGTTTTTTTCCAGTTCTTTACTCCTGTCTTCTTCATCAATCAGATTGGTCAGATTGGAGATTTGTGAGGAAAGGGTAATCCTGCGTGAAGACAGATTACGCAATCTCATAGCCAATGACTCCGGGGAATCAAGTAAGTCGGACGGGATGAAGGATGTGTTCAGCAGTTCAAACCAGTTTGTGGGGTTGAATTTTACGGGATAGACAATGCCTCCGTCTGGAGTCAGCCTCTGAATGTTTTCCAAAATCTCTCTGGCCTGCTCCAGCTCCGCGCCTGAACCGCTGTCAAGTACTCCATTGAGGATGTCCATATCGTTGGGGGAGAAGACGGATAACACTTTTGCCCGCTTTTCGTTCAATTCCAAAGATTCTCCTCTTGCAACTGCTTCATACCATTGCAAGTATTCATTGTTGTAATGAATATTGTTTTCCTCTGAAGTATCAGGATAAATTTTTCTTAAAGCTTCTTTTTTCTTGTTTTGTTTTTCAGACCATGCTCTTTCTGCAGCCACATAGTCATCATATAGGCGATAAAATACCTCCTGAAGCGTATAGCTTTTCGTATTTTCGTCACCAAAATCATAAGGATATGGGGTCAGCAGCAGCTCGCGCAGTTGATTTTTCGCTTTTGCGATTTTTTCGTTCAATTTAGGAGTTAATGTATCCAGAGCCGAACGGTACTGATATGGCAATGTCATGCCGTTATCACCGCCTGTAACGCGACAGGGATCGAAGAGTTTGTTGGCTAAACGCGATTCGTTGGCTTCCACCATCGGCCCTTTTTCCGCATTGTTTTTGTAGTCGTAGGCAAAGTCCTTGGCTGTGAGTGCTTGCCCTGGCAGGGTCAGACAAAGAAACTGATTCGGATTTTCACCTCCGATTACGCTTTCTATCTGATTGTATAGCAAGTCGATGAATGGCTCACTTGCAAGGCTTGCTCCACCATTGTCCTGTATGCTGGATTGGGAATCGTTGCCGATGTCGGATTTGGAGGCTTCATTGGAATTTGTCTTTCCTTTGGAGCCGGTATCCTCCTTTAACTTAGGAGGAGAATCATTATTAACTTCTTGAGGGTCATTTGAAACCACAGGAACAGCAGTTTCCTTTACTTCTTTTTTAGTATTCTTGGGCAAATTCTGTTCGTTCATAGTTTTTACTTTTAATTATTGATTAATACTACTCTAAGAATCATCCAATTTAGTATCAATTGAATGTACGAATTTAGTTTGTGCCTGACAAAAATTTGCAGACACAACCACTCTCATTGGTGGATTCTCCGTGTGTTCCATCACGTCCTCCTTTTTTATTGGGGTTATACTTCGGTTTATGTTCGTTGCGGACGGAAATGTTCCGCCCGCAACGGCTTACTGTTTCCTCAAGGTAGGCAATGCTCCTTTAAGTTCGTAACGCCACTCTGAGCCTGCGTTCTGCAAGGCGGTGTTCATGGCATCAACGGCTTTCTGCCAGGTAACGACAGAGCCGTCCACCTTCGTGGCTTCGGTGCTTTCCCTATTGTAGCCGATGCCTTGTTCATGATTGTTCTTCCAATAGCAGGCGGTCACGGTAATGTAGTTATCTCCCAAAAAGCCGCCGATATGTACATAGCCAGTGCTACTACCCGTACTGGTTACGTTGCCCGTGGCATAGCAGGAAAGGAGGCTTATTCCGTCGTTGAATCCTACCAGACCGCCGCCAGAGATATTCTGTGTGCGGTCTATTTCTATGATCACGTTGCCTGTGGCATAGCAAGCGGTCAAGGTGGCACCAAAAATCGTCTGACCTGCCACGCCGCCGACATTGAGCGTTCCCTTCACTGTGGCAGAGGAACTGCATCCGGTGATGGGATGGTCCCTTTGAACACCCACCACACCGCCGACGCTCACCGTGCCGCTAATGCTGCCCGACACCGAGCAGTTTTCAATGGTGCCCCAGCTAAATCCTGCCACGCCGCCGGCATAACCCAACCTGTGATTGCATGTTATCTGTATGCCATCCATCACCACATTCTTCACCGTAGCGGCGCCATTATTGAAATTACCGAGATAGCCGAACAGACCCGCATATTCGATGAAGACGCCATGAACCGTGCATGCGACCGGCTGGAGCAGCAGCTCCGCTTGATGGAGGGAACCGTTGTCTTCGTTCTGAATGAAGTCGGACTCAGCGTGGTTCCGGAAAACGCTCTTGCCCGCCGTTTCCGGGACTGCTCGGGACGTTGCGGGCAGCGCATCGCCGCCCTCGCAAGCGAAGTCTGGCTTACCGTCTGCGGAATCCCGGTGAAAATAAAAGGAGAAAAATGAATCTGTCCGAATGTCTTTCCCGTATCGAACCGCAGTCCGCGAAATGGCGAGAGGCGGCGCGGGACCATATCCGTTCGCTCACCATGCCCCGCTGGGCGCTCGGACGTCTGCTCGACCTGGCGGTTGATCTGGCGGGAATCACCCGCCGGATTGATTTTCCGGTTGCACGGAAGAAAATTGTGCTGATGGCGGGCGACCACGGTGTTGTTGTATTTTTCATGGTTATGATGATGCGCCAGAATGGCGGCGGTGGCGGCAAGATGATGGACTTTGGAAAGAGTCGTGCCAAGCTTGCCAATCCGAATGCAAAGAAAGTAACATTTAATGATGTTGCCGGACTTTCAGAGGAGAAAGAAGAGTTAGAAGAAGTCGTGGAATTCTTAAAGAATCCGGGACGTTTTATAAAGATCGGAGCCAGAATTCCAAAGGGTGTCCTTCTTGTAGGACCTCCAGGAACAGGTAAGACATTACTTGCAAAGGCAGTTGCAGGAGAAGCGAATGTACCATTTTTCAGCATTTCAGGATCTGATTTCGTGGAAATGTTCGTCGGTGTTGGTGCAGCTCGTGTGCGTGACTTATTTGCAGAAGCTAAGAAACATTCTCCTTGTATTGTATTTATTGATGAGATCGATGCAGTTGCAAGACGAAGAGGCTCCGGACTTGGTGGTGGAGGTGGTAATGGAAACATTGCTTTACTTTTTTACTCTTTTACTTTTTTACTTTTACCCTACATTCCACATTATATCCGGCGTGCAGCTTCGCCAGATCTTCTGGTTTGTTGCCGTCGAGCTTTATGCGCACCGTTACGCGCTGCTCCACCTTCACGAAGTTGCCCGTAGCGTTGTCGATAGGCACGAGCGAGAACGCACTGCCCGTAGCCTTGCTGATGCGCTCGACGCGTCCCTTGTAGACGATTCCAGGCACGGCGTCGGCTGTGATTTCAACGTCCGAACCCTCGTGTATGTCGGGCAGCTGACTCTCCTTGTAGTTGGCCTCAACCCACTTGCTGTTGCTGCTCACGATGTTCACCATAGTCTGACCCGGCTGCACGAGCATTCCTTCCTCAATATCCTTTGTGCCCACCACGCCGTCGCAGGTGGCGATGATGTAGCAGTAAGAAAGATTGAGGCGAGCCAGTTCGACGGCAGCCTGAGCCAGGCGCAGCGAGCAGATAGACGCCGAGAGATGATGTCCCTGCTCGGTCTTCACGCTGGTCTGCGTAGCGCGCGAGTGGGTCACCTGTTCGTATCTTGCCTTAGCGCTGAGGTATGCCGTGTGTACGTTGTCGTACTGCTGCTGCGTGACGGCGTCATTCTTCAGCAGCGCCTCGAAGCGTTTGTCCTCGCGCTTGGCGTTCTCAAGATTCACGCGCGCCTCCTCTATGCCAGCGTTCGTCACGCGTATGCCGGCGTCGGTTGTGGCTATGCTCGTGCCTGTGGCTTTCGAGCTTTCCTCCATACGAGCAAGGTCGGCCTCAGCCTGCGCCAGACGCAAGCGGAACTCGGTGTCTTCGATAACGACGAGCGTGTCGCCCTTCTTCACCTTCTGAAACTCCTCGAAGCGCACCTCCTTGATGAATCCCTGCACGCGCGTGTTCTGCGGCGTTATGTGCTGGCGTACGCGGGCGTTGTCGGTGAACTCGACGTTGCCGAAGTGGGAGAAGTTGAGTATCACTACGATTGCTCCTACGGCAATCAGCACTATCACTACTGTGTTGTAAACGTATTTCTTTATGTTTTCCATTTTTTCAATTCAAAATTCTTAAAGCTGTCCTGCGATGTATTTCATTTTATAATAGGCGTAAGCGATGTTGATATACGCATCCGCCTCGTTGAGTTCGGCGTCGAGCTTCATGTTGCTTGCGTCGATCATATCGGTGATGAGCGCCAGCTGGTTAAGATAGCGATTGTTCACCACCTCGTAGTTCTGCTGCGCCAGCAGCACGCTCTTCTGCTGCGTCTCAAGCTCTACGTAGCTCTGCAGATAACCCACATAAGCCGCCTGCACGCTGTTGTTGAGCTGCTCTGCCGCCACTGCCCTACGCTCCTTGGCAGCCTGCGTTTCGAGGCGCGCCTTAGCCACGCTCTTGTTGCTCTTGAAGAGCGACGAGAGGTCGTAACGCACACCTATACCCACGAACCACACGTTGAGGTTCTTGTCGATGGGAGGCAGCTCGAACGTTATCGGACCGTTGAAGTTGTTCTGCGCCACAATTGCTATTTTGGGAAGCATGCTGCTACGCGCTATCTTCTCCTGCTGCTGCGCCATGCGCTCGTCTACGCCCGCCATCTGCAGTTGTGGACTGGCTGCAGCGGCTACGTTCTGCCATCTGTCTTCGCCGTCCTTGGCGTAGGCGGCAGTCGTGGCGTCGTCGGTCGGCACTATTATCTGCGTGGTAGGCAGCGAGAGCGTGTTGCAGAGCTGGTGGTTAAGTATGCGGCGTGTGTTCTGCAGCTTAGTCAGACTGAGCTTCTGCGTCTCAAGCTGCAGCTCGTAGCGCGTTATGTCGTTCTTCAGCGCTACGCCCTGTTGCTGCTTCTCGCGTATGTTGGCTATGAGGCGCTCGGTGAGCACGATATTCTTGTTGAGCACCTCCTCGCGATGCGCCACCTTCTCGAGGTCGAGATACTGTGCCAAGGCTATGAAGCGCTGGTTCTGCTCGCTGAGCGCCAGCTGCAGACGGGCCTGCTCTGCGCCCAGCTCGGCAAGTCGCACACCGGCGTCAATCGCTCCGCCGGCATAGATGGTCTGCTGCACGTCGAGCAGAAACTGGTTGCCGAAGTGGGGCGTCTTGCAACCCACGCCGTTACCGAAGTCGCGGTCGGTGAGCAGCGCGTTGCCAATATAGCTGAAGTTGAGTTGTGTGCTGATGTCGGGCAGGCGCTGGCTCTTTGCCGCCTTTACGCCCTCGCCGGCTGCCTCCACGGCAGTGCGGTCTGCCTTGATACTGCTGTTGCGTTGATCTATCATGCGGAACATCTCGTCGATGCTCAGCCTTTGCTCGGTCTGTGCCTGAGCAGTCATAGCGAAAGCGATACTAATGAGCATCGCTGTATAAAATCTTTTTCTCATACCTGTTTTGAAATCCGCTGCAAAGTTACTCACTATTTCACGGGCAGCGAGTAATAAAAATACGCCAGAATTTGACAATCTGAGAAACAATTGCTAATTTTGCGGCATGGAACAGACGTCGTTTATAAGCATCAATCGCAGCACATTCAGCCCCGAGGCCCACGCCATAGACCACGGCGCGATAATCTACAGCCACACGGGCTCGGCATCCGTACGCATCAACTTCGACACATGGGAGCTGAACGGCGAGAGTGTGCTCTGCTTCTTCCCCGGCGACATCATAAAATGGGAAACGATGAGCGATGACTTCACGGCAGATGCCATACTATACAGCAGCGACACGCTGCGTACGGCGAGCCTCAACGTGGAGCACGCCGTCTACAACTCGCTGAAGGCAGACCGCCGCTGCGGCTATCCGGCGCTGATAAGCGAGGTGGTGAGCAGCATGTTCCGCATCTTCAGGTTCTACTTCACCGTGGAGCACTACACGCTCACCGACCGCATTGTGGCACTGCAGCTGCAGGCGTTCTTCCTCGGGTTCTACGACTATCTGCTTGCCAACCCGCGCTCCGACCTGCGCGACAAGGGCACGCAGCGCACCGACGAGTTGTTCAACCGCTTCATGGAGCTGCTCGAGGAGGAGTTTCATGAGGGGCACGAGGTGAACTACTACGCCGAGCGCATGAACATCTCGCGCAAGTATCTTGGCATCATCGTGAGCGGCAAGACGGGCATTCCGCCGAAACGCATCATCGACGAGTATATCGTGCTGCGACTGAAGCTCGCCATGCGCACCTCGAAGCGCAGCCTGAAACAGATTGCCGCCGATTTTCATTTCTCCGACCAGAGTGCCCTCACGCGCTACTTCCGCACGCATGTCGGAATGTCGCCGCAACAGTATCGATTGAAATAGAGTTTTGAATTTTGAGTTTTGAGTGCGCTTAAGCCGAACTAAGCCTCTTTAGGCCTTTCTAAGCCTTGAGAAACTCAAATAACTCTTTTACTTTTTTTTTACTCTTTTACTTTTCTACTTTTATATATATTATGTCAGAACACCTTACCAAAGACGCCATCGACCTCAGCACGCTGAGCATACCTCGCCTGTTCGGTCGCTATTTCCTGCCAACATTGTTCGGAATGATCAGCATCTCCGCCATGTGCGCCATCGATGGCATCTTCGTCGGACACGCCGTAGGAGCCGACGGCATTGGCGCTATCAATATCTGCGTGCCCATAATGATGCTGGCTACGGGTCTCGGACTGATGATGGGCGCCGGCTGCTCGGTGGTGGCATCGATACACATGGCTAAGAAGAAGCTGAAGGCAGCGCGCATCAACGTGATGCAGGCGTGGATATTCACCTCGATCGTTATCTTAGCGATGATAATTCCGGTGATGATCTTCCCTTCAGCCACAGGCAGACTGCTCGGCTCGTCGGAGGCACTGCTGCCTCTGGTGCGCGAGTATATGCTGGGCTTCATGCCGGGCGAGCTGTTCGGCGTGTGGTGCGCCCTGCTGTTGTTCGTGATACGATTGGACGGCAATCCGCGTCTCGCCATGTGGTGCAACGTGATTGCGGCTGTAGCCAATATCGTGCTCGACTGGCTGATGATAGTACACCTTGGCTGGGGACTTGCTGGTGCCGCCGTAGCCTCAACGCTGAGCATGATGATTGGCGGACTGATTGCAGCGTGGTACATACTGTTCGCCGCGCGACAGCTGCGACCTATACGCCTGAAGTGGAGCCGTCGATCGCTACTCTACTCCGTGCGCAACATCGGCTATCAATGCACCATCGGTATATCGGCTCTCATGGGCGAGGGCACAATGGCGGTGCTCACGCTCGTGGGCAACTACGTCTTCATAACCTATATGGGCGACCCGGGCGTGGGCGCGTTCGGCATAGCGTGCTACTACACACCGTTCGTCTACATGATAGGCAACGCCGTGGCGCAGTCGGCGCAGCCCATCATCAGCTACAACTACGGCATCGGCAACGGTCACCGCGTGCGCTCCACGCTGAAGGTGGCGCTGCTCACCGCCGTGCTGTGCGGCGGAGCCGTGAGCGCAGCCTTCGTGCTGTTCCCCTACCAACTCACGGAACTCTTCGTGAGCACCAGCGAGGCTGCCTTCCCGCTCGCCGTCAAGGGTTTGCCGCTGATGGCTGTCGCCTTCGTGTTCTTCATCGTCAACCTCATGTGCATCGGCTACTTCCAGAGTGTTGAGCGCGTGCGCCCGGCAATGGTGTTCGCGCTGCTGCGCGGTGCTGTCTTCCTCGTGCCCAGCTTCATCCTGCTGCCGAAGGTGCTCGGCGACAGCGGCATCTGGCTTGCGCTCGCCCTCTCCGAAATGCTCACCACAGCGTGCATCGTGGCGTATGCGGCGCTGCGGAGATAGTCCGCATTTCCACGCAACACACAGATATCGCCGCTTCGCACCGCATTTTTGCCGTTTCGCATAAGGAGGCGTTGTGTATAAAAACAAACGATTGTACTTTTGCAGCATAATAATAAGTTCTCAGGCAACTTGTCCTTTGAACGAACCCATAAATTGAAGCATAAAATGAAAAAGTTTGGATTTAGACATTTGATGTACGGATGGCTTGCTGTCGTAGTTCTTGCGCTGACTTCATGCGACTCTGAAAATGTGACACCTATCAATGACAAAACTTTGCCGGAGGCCATTGCCAAAGATTTCCACGAACGCTGCGAGGACTACACTATCAAAAGCGTTTACACAGGTCCAGAGCCTTACTTCGACAGTGGAGCAATGGAAACGTATGTCACCTCTGAGGACAACGCGGGGAATGAGTGCGTGGTTGTATACGTTGACAATGCGTGGAACCGCACCGTGCGGATGCTCTCTGACATTGACCAGTTGCCCAACTCGGTGCGATACCGGCTGCTCACGATAAACCAGGAGGCCCGAAACGATGAATTCTGGGAGATCAAGGAAGTGACACAGGCCAGCATAAACGGGACATACTATATTCTCTGCTATCTGCAGGACACCCCCAAGCTCAAGAATCTCGTCCATACACTTGTCATCGACAGCAAAGGAACGGTGGCCAAGGCATGCACATACAGACTGAACAACGCTGAATATATAGGTACGATTCCTGGCGATATGGAATGGATTACAGCGCACTACAAAGGCTCCGAAGTGCTTGGTTTTGTCAACGACAGCGGTGATGACAACTATCTCATCATGCACGACGGCGTGTTGAAGTCCGTATACTTCAAAATTTCCCGCAAGGGTACGACATGGAAAAAAACCTGTTACCCCTTGCCGAAAGGTACAACGGTACCAAGCAACGTATTGGAATCCTTACACGCTGACTACCCTGATTTCACCTATACTGAGGTCTCTATTGTTGAAAAACCGGACGGAATAGTCTACCTCTTTACCGATGGAAACAGACCCGACCGTTTAGGGCATTATGTTGAAGCAAACTAATATCCACCGACAATAAACATATGATAAAATATATAATGAGAAAGATTGTATTATCACTATTTGCATTATGCTGTTTTTCAGCAGTAATGGCACAACAGAAGACACGCAGTCTGTCTGTAGAATTACTTGGTGCCCAAACTATTGCAGGCATCAACTACGACAGCCGATTCAAGGGCAACTCGGGCTTAGGCTACCGTGTGGGCATTGGCTATGGCTATGGCAACACTTCAGGTTTGTTCGACCAGAAAATCAATGGCGTTGGTGTTCCGTTGGAGCTAAACTATCTGCTCGGAAAGAAGAACAGCAAACTGGAGTTGGGCTTCGGTGCGAGTCTTGGTGTATATCAAGTAAAGGAAACAATAGGATACGTCGAAGATACATGGTGGTATCCAGGTGGGGAGAATACAGACGAAACTTCTCCTAAAACTTATTTTTACACTTCATCAAGAACTCAATTCGGTTATTTCTTCTTCGGCGACATCGGCTACCGCTATCAACGCCCCAACGGCTTCATGTTCCGTGTAGGCGTTTCGCCGTCGTTCAACTTTGGCGACAAATACGGACTCAGCAAGACTGCTTTCTTCCCGTACATAGGCTTCGGTTGGTCGTTCTAAGCAGACCAGAACATTTTCAAGCAATTTAAACAAATAAGCGTATGAAGAAACTATTGTTATGCTTGTTGGCAGGCTTAATGTCCCTTACAAGCTGCGAATTGTCAGACCCTGATGGACTTGCCGACCCTATGAAGTGGAGCACGGTTCCGTCGGGCTTGAAAAACGGCGAACTGAAAGTGAAAGCCGAAGGAGGAAGCAGCCTGTTTGCCTGTAAAAACTACAAAAGTTTTTGGATTGCCAGCGTGAAGGAAGAAGGAAAATTCAAGGAAAACACTTCATACAAGGAGTTTGACGGAGGCTGGTATCTCGTCAAGATAGAGGACAACGAACTAAAGGTTATTATCAATCGCAACGAAACGAACGCAGCACGTTCCTTCACGGTTTGCGTGGAAGCAGGAAACGCCTTCGACGAATTCAAGTTCGTACAAGATGCAGCAAGACAATAATCTTGCAATATATACTATAACAGCAACAGCATCCGCCATTCAATCTCTTTTGGCGTCGATGTAACGTTTTAACGACATTATATAACAAGAGGGTGTGCATTCTACGCAAGAAACATAGAATGCACACCCTCTTGTTATTTCTCCAACCATTTTTTAAACAATGTCGCTTTTTCCTTGCTTATTACGATATTGTCATCTTCGCAGCCTTTAAGCTTCACCATCAGTTTAGAACCGAAGTAAAAGCTGATTTTCCTGATGCCCTTGATGTTGGCGATATACTGTCGATTGAGACGGAAGAAACGGGCAGGGTCTAAAGCCTGCTCCAGGTCGTTCATGCTCATGGGCAGCGGATAGGATGTGCCGTCGACAGTAAACGCCGTGATTCGGTTGTCGCGCATATTGATGTAGCTTATGTCGTCGACGCAGAGCATGCAAAGCTCGTCGCCTTTCGTGATTAGGAAGCGCTCGCGGTATTGGCGTGTGTCGTTAAGCACGTCGTGCAGAGGACTCTCTACGGCAGACTGTTGTGCATTGCGATTAAGCCGCAGTTTGCCGATTGCAGCACGCAACTCTTCAGCGTCAATCGGCTTCATCAGATAGTCGAGTCCGTTGTTCTTTATCGCCTCCATTGCGTATTCGTCATAAGCCGTGGTGAAGACCACGAACGACTGTGGCATCACCTTGCGGAACGCTTCAAACACGTCACCGTCGGCAAGTCGGATGTCGGAAAAGATAAGGTCATAGTCGTTGTTGGCGGCAAGCTCCTCTGTCACCTCCGACACACTTTTCAGCGGTCCATGCACGTCTATCGTGTCGTCAATATCCATAATGAGCCTTTTCAGACGTCTTGCGCTGAAATGGTCGTCTTCTATAATCAAAACCTTTTGCATCGTTCTTCTATTGTTTTCGTTTTATGATTGGCAGTCGCACCTCA
>OQVZ01000665.1_pt1 | contig 13150 bp, 10 predicted proteins | sample 1691571 | NCBI WGS metagenome assembly OQVZ01 (sample SAMN03418261, study PRJEB22391) | human gut metagenome | biome: human-gut; feature: organic feature; material: feces | host: Homo sapiens | place: Tanzania | collected 2013-01
GATGCAGGTTTTGCCCGATGTGAAATTGGCATCAGGTATTAAGGTAGAAAGGGTCATGCAGAGAAGATCGATATCCAGACCACCATCAAATACCGACTTGTATTCTGGATGCTGGAAAAAGTCTAGATACACAACATGCTCATAATTCTTATGGGCAAAATCGAGTACCGAGAATGTCTTTCCACATTGGCGACATCCTTTGATGATGAGAGGCATTTTGTGCTCATCACTCTTCCATTCTTTGAGATATTTCTCGATTTTTCGTTTAAACATCTGTTCTCTAATGATTTATGATGTACGGCTCTTGATGCTGCGCACGTTTTTCAAGGGACTTTTCTTGAATCCGTGCACGTTTTTCAAGGGACTTTTTGCTCTGTTCAGCCACTTTTCCAAGGGACTTTCGGTTGCAAAGATAGGATAAAATTCTGAGAAACAATAAAAAAGAGACGAAAAAATGCCGATAGTGGCGCCAAAAGTTACTTTTCTGGTAGCTTTTGGCACCCTTATCGGCACTTGTTTATTCAAAATTCTGATTCCTGATGAGGAATTGCTTATCCTAAAAGGGGAGTTACAGCTCTATCGGAACCACTACCTTTATGCTGAAGTTGCGGCCCATATTGTAAACGCCTCTTCTGCCCGTAACCTGGTTTACGTCAAGATACTTCAAACGGCTCAGGTGGTTCTGGTAAGCACGGTTGGTAAGGTTCTCGCCCGAAAGATAGAGCGAGAGAAGGCGCTTGCCATGGAGCTTCACGTCGGTACCGGCATACATATTTAATAAGGTGTACGATGGCGTAGCGGTCTCCGTCTCGTTGGCTGCGAAATAATGGTTCTGGCGGAGATTGCAATCCATCTGTAGCTTTACGAAGAGATGGTCGAAAGTCTTGCCGTCGCAGACAAACTCATACCTTACATCCGAAACCCAGCGAGGGGCTGGGGTGAATGGCAGATACTTTGATTCGGATGGCTGATGCAACTGAACCGAGTTGACATACGAGAAGGTGTTGCCGATATGCAGATGCTCCACAGGGTGGATGTCGATGCTCGCCTCACCACCCAGAATGCGGGCGTCGCCCGAAGTAAACTGATAGGCTGGCGTGTCGTCGATGAGGACAGGCTGATTGTTCTCATCTGCCAACTTCTCGCTATAGATGTAATGGTTGATGCGATTGGCAAACAGCGAGAGCTCTGCCGAAATGATAGGCGAAGAATAATCCAGACCAAGGTCGAATTGCCAGCTGTTTTCCGGCTTCAGCCTGGTATTTCCCAATTCGTATCGCTGGGTTCCCTCGTGCACACCATTCGATGATAATTCGCTGATGTTTGGAGCACGGAATCCTCTTGCCAGGTTCAGCTTCAGATTGAAATCGGGCAGGATTTCATAAGCCAATCCGATGCTTCCGGTTACTCCTTCAAAGTTGCGCTTAAAGGCCTGGAAGCGGAAAGAACCATTCAAATCAGAACCATGCGATTCAGCATCATCCTCTTCTCTCAAAGCCTCGCTGTGCAGATGGCGATGATCGTATCTGATGCCGCCGCTCAGGTTCAGTTTGCCTATCTCCTTGCTCACCGTGGCAAATACACCATAATCGAAGAGATGATAGGCTGGAATCAGAAATTCAGAACCTTTATTAATCGACTGCTGCCACATGCCGTTGATGCCCGTGGAGAACTTCCAGCCATTCATTTCCGGCGAGAGATAATGCAGGTCGTAATTCACGGTATGGAGCATGAAATCGAGTCCGCATTCCTTCGGATTCTCTTCCTCCTCAAACTCCTGACGGCGGTTCTGCTGATAACCCAGAAGGAGTTTCAGATTGCCGTCGCCCAGGAACCAGGAATTGTCGAGCACAGCCTTGTAATGATGAATCTGCTGATAAGGCATCGGCTTGCCGTAACTCTTGGCATCGTAGCCATCCGGAATTTCCAGCTCGCCCGTTTTCTCATCTCTTTCTCCCTCTACGATGCCCGGAGTGAGATGATAATAATCGAGGATGAGATGCGAATGTCCCTGACGATAGTTCCAACCGAGAAGCTGCGAGAAAGCCTGCTCTCTGAGCGATGAACCGAATACGTAACCATCGTATTTGTTCTTGTAGGCATGCGCCATCTTGCCGCTGTAGCGGGTGTTCCAGACGAATCCGCCCTGGTTGCCGGCAAAGTTGAGCGAATAGTCTAAAAGTCCGTTGTTGGTTTGATAACCCGTTGAGAAATTCGCTCTCATGTCGCCCTTGGCAAGGGTAGGAGCGGAGTGGAAGATAAGTACGCCTGCCATCGCATCCGAGCCATACATGAGGCTTGCCGGACCTTTCAGAATCTCTACGGAATGAACCGAAGCGGGGTCGATTTCTATTCCGTGTTCATCGCCCCATTGCTGACCTTCCTGTCGGATACCATCGTTCACCACAACCACGCGGTTATAGCCCAAGCCCCGGATTACGGGCTTTGAGATTCCGCTTCCCGTGGTAATCTGCGAAACGCCTGGCTGGTGGGCGATGGCGTCGATGATGTTGGTAGAAGGCTGCATTTCGAGCTGGCGGGCAGAAACAAAGGAGATAGGTGCCGGCGATTGCTTCAGCTTCTGGCTGCCCGTCAAGCCTGTTACCACCACTTCGTTCAGCTTCACGCTCGATTCCGTCAGCGGCTGGTGTCTGGTAGAATCGCTTGCTTCCTCTTCATAAATGTTAGTTTCCTCCTTATCATGATTTGCTTCGTTTATAGCCATAGCAGGGGCTGTTGCCGATGAGCACAGACTCATCAGCAATATTGATTTCAATATTGTTCTCATTATGTTATTTGTTACCTTATTCTGTTAATATTCAATTATTTATGAAAACAGATAATAAGGTGGAGCACGGGTAGATTTTACCCCCTTCGCCCTGCACAGGCAAGGAGAGCAGAACGCACGGCAAGGGGAGATATGGAGCACGGCGATGGCAACCCAAACCACGAGGGATGGAGCCAGATAAGGAGTGCTTTGCAATTGGCAAAGCACACAGTCGTGCATGGTATTCTGCAGGGCTATCAGATGCCCGTCGTGATGAACATGATGGGCACAATCGGCACAATAGAAATCAGCATGAGTTCCCTGCGCTTCACCATGATGGTGAAACGTAACGGCCAGCAGCATCGGCAGGTAAACCAATAGTAGCAGCCAGGAAATTCTGATTCTCTTATGCGTTATCCTCTGCATTTCTATTCCATCTCCCATATTGGCATAACCTCAATCCTTATCCCGTTTCGTTCGAAGGTCTCCCGTTGGGAGAAAGTGATGATTTTTCCCTGTTTGCAGCCTGTAACAGAGGAGGCAGCTATCAAGCCTCCTATCTCTCGTTCTACGTTATCATCATTCAATGTCCAGCAGACTTGTATCAGCTCAGCTACACGCTCGCCCTTTTTCACAACGAAGTCGCATTCCTTCGATTCATAGAAGTAGAATATCCCGTCCTCTTCTCCAAGTGTTCTCTCCAAGTTGAGATAAACAATATTCTCCAAAGCCTTGCCTGCATCTTCGCTCTCAGGCAATAATACGGCATTGCGCAGGGCAATGTCAGCCACATAATACTTGGCAGGAGCAGAACGCTGTTTTACCATCGACTTATCGTATTTTTCCACTTTGCGAAACATGAAAATGTTGCAAGCATAGTCGAGCCACAGATAGAGGGAATCCTTGGAGACCTTTAAGCCTTGCGATTTCAAGTCGTTATAAATATTGTTCACGCTAGTCGGCTTCGTGAGATTGTTCATCACACGCTTTAAGAAATAACGCACCACCGAAGGAGAAGCTCCGATATGATAATGTTCCACCATATCCCTGAAGAGCATGGTGTTGAAGTAAGATTGCAGGATTTTGACTTTTTCCATCTTGCTTTTTTCGAGAACAACCTCAGGAAAGCCGCCCTCCTCGCAATAACCGCGGAAGGAGACCGCCATCTTTGCCTTTCCAGCTTCGCTAAATGGATTTGCCTTGGTGCCTTTGAACGCCAAATATTCCTTGAAACTCAAAGGATACTCGCGATATTCGTCAGGCCATCCTCGCAAAGCGGAAGCCATTTCTTCTGAAAGCATCTTGGCTGTGCTACCTGTTACAAAGATATGCTTGCAATAATTCTTATACACCCGGAGCACAAAGAGTTCCCATCCCTCTATGAGTTGTATCTCATCAAAAAACATATAAACATCCCTAAGCGATGTATCAGGATACATTTCACGATAAGCTTGCAGCAATTCATCGAAGTTTTCGGGCGACATGGAAAGAAAACGTTCATCGTCGAAGCCTACATAGAGGATGCGCTCTTTTGGAATTCCTTGTTGTAGCAGGCGATTAATCGTAAGTCCCAATAATGATGACTTTCCGCAACGGCGAATGCCAGTAACAGTCACGATGCGGTTTCCATCCAACGGAAGTTGGGTGCTTCTCTCTTGCAAGGCAAAAGGTAATTCCTCTTGGTGCAAGGAAATGATTGACTGAAATGTGCTGCGTAGTTCCATTTGTGTACCTTCTTTATTACTGATTATTTTATTGTTAATATGTAGATACCTACACTCGGTTGCAAAGATACAAACTTTCCTTCTAAAAAGGAAAGAAATCGGCAATTATTTCCTTTTAAAAAGGAAAACTTATTCTTTTCCATTGAAATCATTCTCTTTTATTATAGAGCGGAAATATATAGTATTATAGGAGATTTTTCAACCGTACAGGTCAAAAAACTGCAAACATGATGCCCACGCTCGGAGAGCGAGGGCTACTACAATAAGCAAAAGCAGCTTATTTTTCTACTTTACAGGTCGATTTTTTTCGAATGTACAGGTCGAAACATAGCTAAACTCAGCATTATTTTCAAAAAAGTTTCTGAAATATTTTGTTAGTTCGGCTTTTATTTATAAATTTGCAACCGAATATGCATAATTGGCTAAGACCAGTTGCATCGAGTATAATTCACTGAATGTTTAACATTTTAAATAGAATAATAAGAAACAGAAAAGAAAATTTTTAATGAAACGCAAAAAGAACAGGCAGTTCTAGGAACTGACTTTCTTGAAAATAGTGACTAAGAACAGGGGGTATTATGCCTCTATTTTAAGAACTAGGCGTTTCCGTTTTTTACTTTTAAGATATTGAGCTTTTTAGCTCTTGTTCTCTTTCTATCGAATACCGCCAATATTCACAACACGAGAACAAGTATGCAGGAAAGGTTCACGCACTTTGGCGTGGACCGTTCTGTGCTTGTCGTGTTGTAGGGTCACTTGGCGGTAACCAGATAGAAAGGCAAGTATACAGAGCGGTTACACGCCTTTATTATTAATGTTATGACAAATAATCAAAAATTTTTTTTTGCCAAGTCTTTGGATATAGCAAAAAGGCTATTCTTATGTACTTTTTTTTGCCTTATATCCAATTACATGGCAGCATGGACAGAACCAAATGATGTTAGTAAAACAATAACTGTACAAGTTGGCTCATCCGTTGTCGTGAATCCACGAGGGGCAGTAAGTGTACCAGATAACTATATCTGGGGTGCAGGGCTAGGCAATTATGACAAAACAGGTCTCTCAATAACTGTATCTTCAACTAAAACAGTTACAAATACAGCATCAAACAGTAAGGCTAACTACTATACATATAAAATACAAGGAAATAAGGTTGGCACTTATACTGTAAAAATGAGCATTTCTTATTATTATAAAAACAATCAATTTATACTGACAAATGGTTCTGTTGCTGTAAATTATACAATAAACGTCGTTGATGTTACTTCCATAGACATCCCTTCCAATTTGTCTTTAAAATTAGGAGACCAGTATAAGATAACTCCTACTCTGTATCCAACAGGCTCACAGTCTACCCTCAAATGGAGTACAAACGATGAAAGCGTGGTCTCTGTGCAAAATGGCACGATAACAGCTAAGAAATGTGGAACAGCAACTATAAAATGTACGGCATCTAATGGTGTTTATGCACAATGTGCAGTTACAGTATCGCCAGTAACAGTTGAAAGCATTACGCTCAATCATTCTAAATATGAGATGTTGACAAATGCCACAGACCAACTTACAGCTAAGATTCTTCCAGCAAACGCTACTAGCCAAAGCGTAAAATGGACAAGTTCTAATGAAGCAGTTGTGCTTGTTAGTGACAATGGACTTGCCAGAGCAGTTGCGCCAGGTTATGCTAAGGTTACGGCTACGGCTACAGACGGAAGTGGTGTGTCTGCAAGTTGCATGTATCACGTTTCAGACCCTATTATCACAGCAGAATCTATTAGCTTCAAGGAAAAGACTGTCAATATGGAAGTGGGGCAATCAGCAGCTTTGGCTATCAATATATTGCCAGCCAACACCACAAATAAGAACGTAAACCTGTCTTCAAGTAATCCAGACTGTGTATCAATAGCAGAAGACGGAACTCTAACGGCAGTAAATGTAGGCACAGCAGACATCACGGCAACCACCACAGACGGAAGCAACCTTTCTACTACTTGCGCCATAGTGGTTAAGCCTCAGGATGTAAACTCTTTCGACAACATTGTATTCTTCCCAAAAACAAAGGTTACAGCCAACTCTTCGGTTAATCTTCCTCTTTATCTGAACAACAAGAACGAGATTTCCGCTGTTCAGTTTGACCTCGTTTTACCAAAGGGGATAACCATTGGAGGCAATGCAACAATCAATGAAACAGGCAATCGTGCCACTAACAATAGCCATACCGTAGGAACATCAGTACAGGACAATGGCAATATACGAGTATTGTGCTATTCTCCTAATCTTGCTGTTTTCACAGGAACATCAGGTGCCATATTGAGCATACCTCTGAACATTGATGAAAATGTAGAAAATGGCAGCTATTACATACAGTTCAAGGACATTGTCCTGACTGAGAAAGATGGTCAGAAGCATACGATTAGCAGCTATGCTTCCGAAGTGGATGTCACAGAGTCCATCAATGGAGATAGCAATGGGGATGGAAGTGTGGATGTAGCTGATATCGTTGTGATAGCAAACCATATCTTGGGTAACACGCCCGCAAACTTCATCGAAAGCGCAGCAGATGTAAACGGTGATGGTTCCATTGATGTAGCTGACATCGTATTCCTCGCAAACTTGCTATTGCATCCTCAAAACGCAAGAACATCTATGGCGAGACTTCTAAATAATGCAAGAACCACAACAGCACAGATAGATGCCTTAGAGATTGCCCCATTTGTTCTTTCTGAGGATGGAGATTCCAAGACTTTGACAATGGATCTCTATAATACGACAGAAGATTTCACGGCTTTCCAATGTGACTTATACCTACCAGAAGGTATCACTGTCAATAAGAATAAGAAAGGTACATCTTACAAGATTAGTTTCAATGAAGATACGGAGCGCACAGATGCTAGTTGCCATACATTAAGTGCAGCCCTCCAAAAGGACGGAGCCGTTCGTATCATCTGTTATTCCATGAACAGTGACATCTTCTCTGGTCTTAGCGGTGCTCTCATTGACATTCCTATTTCTTCAGATGCCAGTATGGCAAATGGTTTCTATGACTTTTCCATCAAAAACGTGGTGCTCACTCACACAGATGGTACTAAAGTTATTCCTGAGAATTACAAAGGCACGGTCATTGTTGGAGATGGTGGTCAAGAGCCAACTGTTGCCATGTATGGTCGATATACTTCAGAAAAAATGAGCGAAGCATCAGAGGCATTGAGTAACAACAAAAACATCTTAAGCATTGACTTGTCTAAGGCAGAAAATATAGAAGATGGTGCTTCCTTGACGACAGGCAATCCTAACACAGTTATTTTTGTAGCAGAGAATGTATCTTTGAGCAATGCAAACAATGTTGTTGTCAACAATGTATGCAATAACCTCAAGATAAATGATGGTTTTGACTTCGGAACCAATTGTACATTTACAGCGAAGAATGCTGAATATGCTCGTACTATGCCAACAATGGATAATGGTGAAAAGGCTAAATGGGGAACAATCGCTTTGCCATTTGCATTACAGTCTGATGAAAAAGTACAATATCACGTACTGTCTTCTGTTAACGATGCTCATTCTGTTATGGCATTCGAGCCTATCAAAAATGTGGAGCCTGGTACACCTGCTGTATTCAATCTCTTGGATGATTCGGGTGAATTGACAGTAACCTCCAATAATACTGAGATAGCATCCACCATAAACGTTGGTGAGACGAAAGCTAACAATTGGAGCATGACTGGAACCTATAAGGGACTCAACTTAGATCCACTTGCAGCAGACAATCGTGATAAGAGCATATATTACATTGCAGACGATTCTTTCTGGTTTGCCAACCAGCAGTTTGAAGTGTCTGCTTTCAGAGGTTGGTTTACCACTCAGAATGCCAGTGTCTTGAGCCGCCCAACAATGTATGCAATACATGGAGGAAGCAATGGAACGACAGGCATCAATGGCATAACTAGCGAAAATGGTGAAAACAATGCAGTATACAATCTGTCAGGTATGCGCATCAAGACACCATCAAAAGGTAAAATCAATATTATTAACAATAAAAAAGTACTTGTAAAATGAAAAAGGTATATCAGAAACCTCAAATAGATGTGCTTCAGATTGAGACCGTTCAATTACTGACCATGTCTGGCGGCGACAATGGAGACGGTCGCCCTGCACAGTCTCGCCAAAACAATTTCTACTTTGACGAAGAAGATTATTAATGGGTAAAAAAGAAAATTAAAGTGGCTGCTAGTCTAGCAGCCACTTCCATATCGGCATCACTTGGATAGTGCTACCATTTACGCTGATTTCTCTTTCTTCATCCTTGCTGATAATCATCAGTCTACGCATCAGCAAGACCTTGTTTAGCTTTATCAATGCATCCACTTCTCGGTCTCAGAATCAGAGAGAGAATAAGGAGGATTTTCAACCATATAGGACGAATTTGTTTTTAAGACTAGAACAAAGTTCCGTTCAACGTCGCTGAACGGACATTCAACGTCGCTGAACGAAACTTTCTACTAACTCTAGAAACATTTTTCTTTAAAGGTAGAAAGTAATTCCTTTAAGGGAAGAATTATTTCGAACCGTATGGTTAAAAACGGGCTGAAAGCCCAAAGTGGGTGTGTCATAAATCAGAATAGAAAAGGGCAAGATCATGGTGCTTTGAGCCATGGTCTTGCCCCCTTTTCTTGTTCTAAAGCTCTAGTTGTTGTCTTGCAGTAGCCATTTCCAGATAGGTACTACCTCTATCGTATAGCCATCTGCCATTATTTGGGTCTGGTAATCACGGGTGATGATGTAGCCGTGATAGCCTGGAAAGGCTTTCAGAAATTTAATCAGTCCTCCTACTTCTCGCTCGTAGGTTGCCTCATCATTCAGATTGTAAGATACCTGGATGGCCAATTGGGCAGAAGGAACGCAGAAATCTATCTCTACGTTCTTGTTGAAATAATAGAGCAAGGTTTCTTCTGTCGTGTTTCTGAATCTTCTGTTCAGTTCTATCGCCACCATATTCTCCAACAGCTTCGTTTCTCCCTGAAACAGAAAGAGATTGAGTATTCCATTATCGGCAACGTATCTTTTTTGAAGTGTTGCCTGTTCTGTCATAGGTGAAACCAGATTCGGAATCGGGAAGAAGAGATACGCATCTTGCATGTATTCCAGGTAATCCTTCAGGGCTGGCAAACTGATGGTGTCTCCGGTAGATTTCACCATGTGTTGCAATCTGGTCAGGGATGAAGGCTGCATCACGCTATCGGCAAGTTTTTTAGCCAGAAAGCGGAATATTCTTGAATTGCGAATGCTGTTTCTCTCCACGATGTCGCCAATCAGAATTTTCTGATACAGGGCATTGAGATATTCCCGCTTGTCGGGTTGCTCAAACGATTCTGCTATTCCCCCTTCGTAAAAGTAGGAATCAAAATAGTTGGATATTTTTGATTTTATCTGCTGGTTGTATTCCCAGTTTTCACCTGGTTCCACTTGATGATAGGTTAGGTATTCTGCAAAGGAAAAAGGAAAGATTTCCTTCGGAATGTATCTTCCTCCAAGTGTAGAATACATTTCCTTGCCCAGCATCTTGGCGTTGCTGCCTGTAATCATCACGCGATATTGGGAGTCAGCCAGGCGGCGGGCAAATTTCTCCCAACCTTCTATATTCTGAATTTCATCAAGATAGACGAAGGGCTGTCTGCCTGGATATAGTTCCATGTAGGAATCCAGAATAATGCCCAGTTCTTCAGCCTTGAGGGATGACAAGCGCTCATCCTCAAAGTTGATGTAGAGAATATCTTGGGCCGACTGTTCTCCTTTGTTGAGTCTGGTCTGAATATCCTGATACAGTAAGTAGGATTTTCCTGCTCGTCTGATACCTACGAGAATATAATTCGACTTGTCGCCGAAAAGGAAATCTCGGTGAACCAGTTTGTAGTTCGGGATGGCTATTTGCTTCTCGATGATGATATTTTTGATAATTTGCTTGTCCATACAGAAATATTTTAAAGTATACTTTGCAAAAATACGAAAATATTTCTAACTATACTTCGAAATAATTCTAAAAGTTGCTTTATTTAAGGAATTTTTATGCTTTTCTTGGGGAATGTGGATAAACTCATCTACTTCCGCTTCTACCGCAGGGTAAACTTGCAGGAAATCATCACGGCGCAGAACGAGCTGCCTATTCCTATTCCATCTAATTCTTGCGGTTTCAGCTACCTGCATAAGCGAAGAGAGTATTTACGTGGAAAAGCAGATGGCTAGGTTTTGCCTTCTAGAGAAGAGGAGATTTTCCTGGACTGCGTTCCAATCAGTTTGTTCCAATCTTCCAATTCCAGTTCTTCCAATTAATTTTAAGAGGGTATGCATCTTTCGTTTGTCCTTCTTCTTTACTTCTTATTATTATATAACTTATTGATTATTAATTAATTATATATATAATATATATAAATATATATAAAAATTAGGGTAGGAGGGCTATGCTGAAAAATTAATTGGAAGAACTGGAATCTGGAAGATTTTCTAATCTGCTTTCTTCTAAAAGGCTTATTATCAGAAGGTTAATGTGATGAAGTGGCGTTCCAATTAATTGGAAGGAGTCTCAGTCTCAGAGTCTCAGTTATAAAATAAGGGGGGTACCATTCTTCCGCTCCCTCTTTCTTTATCTTTATAACTTATTGATTATTAATTAATTATATATTAATGTATATATATAATATAAGTATATAAGAAGAAGAGGGGGGGGCTTGAAAAACAACTGAGACTCTGAGACTGAGACTATGGAAGCAAGTAAAAGGAAAAGAGATAATAATCTAATTCCCTAGAAAGCAATGACTTATGAATGTTTTGCAGATTTTCGTTTTCAATCACAGCCCTGCATGTTATTCCAAATACTTTCCAAAAACACTCTTTTTAGGTTTCCAAAACCCACAAAATTGCTTTGTTTTTGGCTTTAAAGTAGATTTAGACCTTGCTGAAATACAAAACATGTTCTTCTAAAAAATGAAGGAAAAAACGAGATAACTGAGACTATTGCCCGATTTAGAGCCGGAAAAACCGGAAAGTGAGTCTCAGCTGTCTGTTTTGAGTTATTTTCATCCTAAATATTTTCCCAGTTAGAGATTTTTATTTTCCTAACTGGAAATATTATTTTCTTCTCTTAGAAGGGTAATCTTCCCAGCGCAAAATTGCCCTAAAAATGATGCTTGTCGTCTATAAACGACAGAATTGATGCATTTTTATCGTCTATAAACGATAAAAAGTTGTTGTTTTTGTCGTCTATAAACGATAAAATGTGTATCTTTGCACCGGATTCAGTAAAAAGAAAGGGAATTATGACGAAGGATTTGATTAAATTACTGATAACTGAGTATCAGGCTTATGTTACTCAGGTAGAACTGGTTCATCGTGACGTAGAACTCATAGATGGACTGAATTACGTGTTTGTAGGATTGAGACACGCAGGAAAATCGTATCTGATGTATCAGCGCATAGCACAGCTGCTGGAACAGGGGCATAAGCGGGAGGAAATCCTGTACTTCAACTTCGAGGATGACCGTATTGACTCCTTGGATGTGACCGACCTTGACCTGATAAAAACCTGTTATGAAGAAATGTATGACAGTCGTCCTATCTTCTTCCTCGACGAGGTTCAGCTGGTAGATAGATGGGAAAAGTTTGCCCGCAGGTTGGCAGATCAGAAATATCAGGTTTACATCACGGGTAGTAATGCCAAGATGTTGAGCAGCGAGATAGCGACAACTCTCGGTGGCAGGTACATGATACATGAGGTGTATCCCTATTCCTTTGCCGAATATCTGAAGGCTAGCGGTATTGATGTACAGGCAAAGAATGCCCTCTATGCTTACGCTAAGGATATTGTAAGACTCTCTAATATCTATTTCCTGCATGGAGGTTTGCCGGAGACGGTGGGGATGAAGGAGCCAAGGTCGTGGATGAGCAATCTCTTCAGTAAAATCTTCTTTGGTGATTTGGTGGCTCGATATAAAATTCGCAACGACTATGCCCTGCGGGTAATGATTCGCAAGATGGCGGAAAGCGTGAAGCAGCCATTATCTTACAGCAGAATAGCCAGCATCGTGAGCAGTACCGGGAAAAAACTCAGTACGGATGCCACGATAGATTATGTTGGCTACATGGCTGATACCTGGCTCATTTTGCCGTATGAGAATTTATTCGGAAAGTTGCAGGACAAGGAATCCAACCGCAAGTATTATTTTACGGACAATGGTTTGCTTCATCTTTTTCTTGTAGATGCAGACACTTCGTTGCTGGAAAACATAGTTGCCGTCACGCTCAGGCGGAAATATGGTGACGGCAGCTATTTCTGGAACAGCAGGAATGCCGAGGTAGATTTTGTGATTCCTGAAGAAGAATTGGCCATACAGGTTTCCTACTCTATGGCTGATCCCGATACCTCCCGGCGGGAGACAGATGGGCTGATCAAGCTTTCTTCTGTCCAGAATGTCAAGCGGATGATTGTTGTGACAAAGGACGAGGAGGATGTTGTAGAGAAGGATGGTTGCCGCATAGAAATAATCCCTCTATGGAAATGGCTGCTGGAATTCTGATATTCTATCTGATACCATTATCTCTATCGCTATTGTTCAACTTACGGTTGCCTGCATGATATCTGCGACCATGGTTGAAGTTGAAGCTGGCAGCA
>OQVZ01000669.1_pt1 | contig 13123 bp, 7 predicted proteins | sample 1691571 | NCBI WGS metagenome assembly OQVZ01 (sample SAMN03418261, study PRJEB22391) | human gut metagenome | biome: human-gut; feature: organic feature; material: feces | host: Homo sapiens | place: Tanzania | collected 2013-01
AGGTTTACAGTTCATAGATGCTTTTCTATACCTTTGTTACCGAAAATAGATTAAGATCGTTTAATTTTTTATGAAGTGCAAGTGAGAATCGAATTTAGAAGGAATAAAAGTTTAAATCGAATCTTCATCAGAAAAGTTTAGACGACCTCATTAACACCAACAATCACATGAATCCACTTTACACAACCTTAGTATGCTCGGTGTGCTGCATGAATGTAATGGCACAAAGCATCAATAACATAACAGGACGTGTGCAAGATGCCACAGGAGCACCTTTGCACAAAGTTGATGTTTACCTATTTACCACTAAAGACACCGTATTGATAGGTCAAACACAATCTGACGTCAATGGTAACTTTTCATTAAAGAACGAAACAAAACTCGATGCCTTTTTGCTTGCCCAGTGCGAAGGTTATTTACCAGTTACACAAAAGGTAGATAAAGAGGTGATAGGCATTAAATTATATAAAGACATCACCAACTCTTTGGGCGAAGCCGTGGTTAGTGTCACCAAGAAATCAACGTTAAAGCACGAAACCGACCGCCGACCACCAAAGAAGCGTATCGAATTCATAGCGCACCAGCCGGTTGAATCCGACAACCGTCAGATACATGACGACGAACGGAAGAAGCAGCGACGGCAGCAGAGCCAGATATTTCCAGCGGTGAACCTTTTCCCCCAGTTCCCTCTCCTTCAGCAGAGACAGACCGGCGAGCAGCGCAAGAAGCTCCTGCACCACAACCAGCGCGCAGAAATCTTTCAGATTCCCCGCACTGGAAAGAAAACGGTCAATGGAATGCAGATTGAACCGCATCAGTGTCGTCTTGCACAGAAACGCCGGAACGGCGGCCATTGCAAGAATGCCCCAGCGGACAGTCCGCGGAAGCAATGTCAGCTTCATGACACTCTGCATCCATGCGGCCGCAAGCACCGCCACAATGAAAATCTCCAATTTCAAACTCCTGTAAACTTAAAAGTTAGACAATTCTAATTACACTTTCCTAAAAAAAGCAGTTTTGCTATAAACGCAAAAACTGCACATATCAAGAGAAAGCGCAATATGCTGTATTTCAGCATGAAGCGTAATATACTCATGAATTCTTATTTTTCAAGTTTAAAATTAGACAAGACTACTTATTTCCAGTTTCGTCCCTCAAAAATTTCGCGAATTAGCGCAAATTGCTGAGACTGCCATCCATTGTTCGGGAATCATCTCTCCAATGGGCGGAAAATCAAACAGAGAACAATTGTGAGGAGAAACGAAAGGGCTGATTTTTCTCGGACAAACTGAAAACGATTCGATTTCAGCTCGGGAACGGCGACTTGACATAGATCAACTCATACTTGAATCTTTTCAGGGAGCGTCTGTGTTGGATAAAACCCCCGCGCTTTTACAGCCGCCTTTGTTGATGGAAAACGCCGGGGCGTTCCTGAGATCTCGCCGCAAACCGGTCTCCAATATTCCGCAGACCGGTTTTTATAGTGATTTCCATTAAGCTTTCCCGGTTATGATTTTTTCTTTGGAAAGAGCCTGCTGGTAACTCCGATAGGCGGACGGAGAACGCCCCGTGACATGTCGGAACTCCTCGGCGAAATAAAACTGATTGCAATAACCGAGGCGGTAGGCAATCTCCTTGATACTCATATCGGGGACCTGGAGAAAATAGATTGCCCGTTCCATCTTGCGCGCAATCCGGTACTGCATCGGCGTCATGCCCGTATGCTTCTTGATCATGCGTATCAGATTCCCCTTGCTGATTCCTGTGTACTTTTCAAGATCGGCTATCGACAGTTTCCGTTCAAAATCCTGTTCCAGAAACGCCAGAATGCGGGAGAGAAGAGAATGCGCGGGCGGTTTTTCCCGTTTTTCCTGAGCCTCCAGCGCCAGATCCGCCAGGAGCTCATAGCTTTTCCCCATCAAAACGGTGAATTCATTCCGGTCCATCGTATCGACGTGCTCTCCGATCGCTTTCAGTTTTTTCAGGAATGCCGCAAAGTCCATCACGCTGTACAGCGCGGTCCGGTTCAGATGCAGAGAGGAAAGGATGGAAGAAAGATGACAGCCTTTAATCTCCAGAACGTATTTGTGCTGATATCCCCACGACCGGAACAGATACGGCGTAAATTCCGGAACGAGCAGAACCTTTCCCGGAGACACCGTATATTTTTTCCCGTCGATTTCATAAATGCTTTCTCCCGACTCCAACGCAACCAGCATCAGGAAACTGACGCCGGGAGAATCGTACCATGCATTGGCCGCATTCCGGATCTGATCCTCGAAACAGAAAGGGTACAGCGGCAAATCCAAATTGAAATGGAGCTGCAGAAGGCGTCGGCAGTGGTACAGTACGTTTCTGTAGTTGGGAGAAAGAATTGCGTTGGCTCTTTTCGTTTTCATTGCAGTCCTCCGTTGCGGATACTATAAACCGCATTCGCGGAAAATGCAATCCGGGGACTCTTTTCCTGTTTCTGATCCTTTCATAGAAAGAGCTTCTTTTACCGATATGTTTTGTTACTATTCCGTATGCCTTGATAAATTCACCCGATTGACTTTTCTACGCCTTTATGCTATAATTAAAACAGAAGCAAATACTGGATTTATACAGACCGGTAAAATGCAGTGAAGTGTTCTTCAATATTAAAAATAAAGGGGAAAAACATGAAACTTGCCTTAATGCTCGCAGCTATTGCAGGGACAACGATTCTTGCCGCCGGAGAGTTCCGCATTGACCTGATCTCCATGAAGTCGAACATTGATCTGGAGATACGGGAAACATCGGGGAAATTTAAAATCATCGACTCTCCGTGGTACAAGGAAAAACGTAAACAGAGCATTGAAATCCGCGGTGAGACCTTCGATCAATGGAAAACTTATTCCATCACATTTGTCCCGGAAAAAAGCGGCAAAGTGGTTTTGAGAGTCAACGCACCTTATGTCAAACCCGGAGAGAAACCAAAGGTGTGCGCTTATGACAATTTCAAAGTGAAGGGCGCAGAACTCAAAAATGGTGGATTTGAAGAGAAGGTCCCCGCACACGGATGGATTCCAGGATGGGGAACGAAGGACGGCCTGATGACCGGTGACGCACCGGAAGGAAAGTTCTATATGCATGCGACCAACCGGAAATCCATCGGGCAGACTCTGAACTGCAGAGAAAATGTTCCCGTGACGGTCTCTTTCATGGCAAAAAACGCAGTCTGGTGACGGATGGAGGTATCCCATGACAGGAAATAGATTTCAGAAATTCACTCTTATAGAACTCTTGGTAACGATCGCAATTATTGCGATTCTCGCATCTATGCTTCTCCCTGCTCTGAACAAGGCAAGGGAAAAAGCCAATGCCATCCTCTGTTCCGGCAATCTGAAGCAGACGGGAAACGGCCTGATGATGTATGCCAATGACAGCGACGATTATTTGCCGAATCTGTTCCAGGGACAGGACTGCACGTTCACCGATGCCATCGCACGCTATGTAAATTCGTCTTATGTCTACAAAAGTTCTCCGTTCAACGGTTCCGGAGAATATGGATATTTTGCAAACTACGCTCCGGAACATTATATTTACTCGGCAAAATCCATCTTTGTCTGCCCGACAGCAGCGGCGAATCTGAGAGAACCGTTTACCGGAGCTCAGGGAGATTTTTTCATCTCGAACTATTCCGTGACACGTTGCGACAATAAACCCGGTATCGCCTGCCGTCCTTACGCTTGGTGGCAGTACGACGGTCAGACCAACGAAAAGCCGAACGGAAGACGGATCAACGACATCAAAGGCCGGTGTCTGGTCGGCGAACAGCGTTATTACAAATCAGTCAACTCCATGACACGAAAAGTCAACATAACCAGAAATGGCTCCATCTATTGCTGGAGCACAGTATACCCGCTCGACGATGCCTGGGCATCCGGCAACGTCCATACAGGCGGAAGTTCCGGAAACTGGCTTTACAAAGACGGGCATGTCGCCCATCACCGATTCAACCCTCAAATCATTCACAAGTCCGGCTCCTCCAGTTATTTTATGGGGCTCTGACAGAAAGGTTTTCCTATGAAAAACTCGCTCATGTTCCTACTCTTTTCGGCATCCGCGCTGCTGCTTGCCGAACCGGCCCGTGAAACAAAAGATTTTATTGCGACTATTCAGCTCGGTCAACACCTGCTGGAACGGAAACTGATTGCTCCGCATTTTTCTCCGATTCAGCGTCATTTTCCCTCTGCCGTGAAAAAGATCTCCGCAATGTCTCCGGAGAATGCGCGGCGGGAGCTGGAAGCGTTCGAGGATATCATGCTTCAGCTTTCCACGCGATGTACCGGACAACCCTATTCCCCGAATATCGGTTGGTATACGAAAAAAAGACTGGAAGAGTATGAAAAGGATCTTCTTGAAACCTACGCGGACTGGAAAAACAACAGTGAAAGTCTTGCCCGCTTCGGACTGAACGTGGATGCGGAATTTGAATGGAGCCGTCTGCAGGCGATCCGCAAAGCGGCTCCACACCAGACGACTCTTCCGGTCGATCCGCGTTTCGACCGGGCGTTCTCTTTCTACAAACAGATTGCCGAGGAACGGTTCCGGCTCGGCGGACAAATCATACTGTTTGAAAATGAACTTGACGCTTTGCTCCGCACGGCGGAGTTCCGCGAATCACTCGGCGGCGATAAAAAAGAACGATCCGTTTCACCGATCCGTTCCCTGCTGAAACAGTGGAGAAGTGCCTACAATCAGAAAAATTATCTCCTCTGTGCCGATCTGGAAAGGAAAACCGCAGAAAAGATCGCAGCGTTGAAAAAACTGGTGTTCGCCTCCGACGGGAAGACACCGGATCTCCGTCCGGGAACCAGTTTTCTGAGTACGGGAATTTTCGGATTCGGCGGAAACTGGCAGCCCCTCCTGAGTACCAATGTCCGGTATGGCAATCTTTATCTCTCCCACAAAAACGAATTTCTGCCATATAAGAAATCCAAATTCGACTGGGAGGTTTTTTTCGATGCGGAAAATATGAACTGCTCCCGCTATGAGTTGTCCGAAGGCTCGTGGACGTATGCAAAACGAAAAAACTTCTATAAAAATTCCGTGACCGGGAAAGAGGAGATCATTGACGTCTACTGGAGCGCGCTTGCACCCGGGGTTCTTTTTGATGCCCATGTGAAAGCCATTTCCGTTGTGGAGGGATCTCTCGGCGTGCCTGTCGCTCCCGATGCCGTAGCGGGTATTTTTGACGGGAAGCTCCGGCTGATTTCCCGTGGTTCTTCCATTCCCGCAAAGCAAATGAGCGAAGGATGGCTCCTCCTGCTCTGGCGGGAAAACAATGCGCCGAAACTGCCTGTTCTTCTCTTCTTCGCGCATGCACCGGATCAGCTTGAATGGAGTAGCGGAGGATTCCGCATCGCCCGATCTCCGGAAGTCGGAAAATATGCGGCCGCCACTCTTTACGGAGCTGCCCCACAGGCTCCGGAGTTTGGAAAGCAATGGACGACTCTTCCGGCGGATGTTCTGAAACAATGCCGTGATGTGGCGCGGCATCTGGCATTCTATCCGCTTGATGTGGACGAATTCTTTGCGTTTGAAAACAACGGTAAAGTTCGGATTTGGAATAAAATCCGGAAAGCGGTACGTCTTGATGGGGAATGGAATACGAAAGTTCCCGCTTATGTTCCGTTCCCGCCCGCTTACACGCTGACAGGGGATGTCCGTCCGGATCAGGCGCTTTCCGAACCGCTGATGGCAACCCGTTTCGGGTTCTACCGCACAGTCCCCGGAGAGGTTATCAGTTATTCGCTTTCCGCGCCCGATCTTCTGGAACGCTTTGTCCTCAAACCGCTCTCCGGAGAGGAACGTTACATCAAACAGCTCAATGATACGGTTCTTGCGCACAAAGGGGGCAACGCGTGGGATAATTTTGTCCGGGATTACCGTTCCGGTAACGTTCTCGAACTCGCCGCCGGATTCTGTATGCTCGACAGAGAGGCAAAGGAGGTTCTGGATCAGCACCGTCTTCCCGGACAGCGGGAGTTTTCGATCACAGGCGAAATGAGCATCAACGGAGGCAGGGAACTCGGAGAAAGAAACCGTCTGCCGGATTTTCTGGTCGATCCCAATACCGGCCGCTCCGCATTCCTGGGAGGATGGCGCGGACGCAATCAAGGCGGAGAAGGAAGCGGCCGCGGAGATATGACGCTTTTCAATCAGCTTCCGCTTTTCTACGCCTATGGACAGGCTGTTCTGTTCGGCCGCTGGGACTTGATTGAACGCTACTGGCTTCGGCTCAAAGAGTTCTACAGTGCCGTCGATTTCAATCAGCCGTGGCAGACACCGGGCATGAATACGCTGACCAGTGGAGTGATTCTTTACGGAGACATGTACGGTGACGGCTTCCGCTGTTACAATCTCATGTACCGGCTCGCACGTGGAATGGGCGATTCCGAGCTTGCGGACCGCGCCCGTTATCTGGCGGCAAAGCAGACAGCAACCACGATTAATTTCCTTACTCCGAACGTGATCGCCTACAATGCGCATGTCAAGAATATTCCGGAGGCATCCGCTCCGGATTCCGCAATCGGACAACTTGGAATCTCCCAGTACGGGTTCCGCACAGCGCCCTGGAAGCCCTATGCGAAAGATGCCTGGAACGCCCCGTTCCAGACAATCGGATGCACGAACGATTACCCGTTCTACGGCATCCTGTTGCGCTACTGCTTTCCCGATTCAAAGCTCTGGCTTGATACATTCGCAAAGGAGATCCCCGAATGGAACAGCCCGACCTATCTCTATGAACAGCGCGGAGAACGCTGCAGCAACGCGTGGAATTATCTGAAATACATGGCTTTTTCCAGCCGCGACCGTCAGGCAGTCCGCGACCTCTACGAAAAGACCTTCCCCGCGGATTACTCGAAAACAAAGCCGCTGTTTCAGTTCAAGGGTAAAGAATGGGAAAAACTCTATAAACGTCTTCATCATGTCGAATGGTTTCAGCGGTGTAATGTGCTGCCGCATATCATCGGGCAGAACGATCCGGTCTGGATCGGTGATTTTGGCCGCTCCTCCCTCGTTTCCGGCATCTACGACCGGGAAAAACGGATCGCACGGATCGAACTGTCTTCCAACCGTCCGGATATGCTGACCGTCGTTTCGATGATCAAGCCGATCCGCATTCTCCGGAACGGAAAACCGGTCGAAATCCGGCGCAGCGACTGGGAGTGTGCATATGAGATCCAGCTCCCCTCGGGGAACAATACAGTCGAGCTTTTCCTGCCGGAATTCCAAGTGAAGGAGTTTCCCTTCCCGAAAAAAGGAAAACCATCGCCCGTACAGAATCTGCAGAAAGCTCCCGCACCGCAGGAACTTCAGCGCACGGCGTCTCTGCCTTCCGAATTCAGAGTCGGACCAGTGACAGCGCTGGACCTGTCTCCGTTCTGCAACCTCGGTTTCTCCGACTCTCCCGAAAACATGATCAACAAAGAGTACTGGCTTTTCCCGCGGAAAGATGTGATCCGCGGAGTGCCGTTCTCTTTTGTGAATCCGGCCTCCAACGATGGGAAAAGCATGATCGCTCTTCAGGGACGTTATCGGAAAACGCTTCCGGCTCAAGTCCGTTCCATTCCGGTAAACAAAGTCCCAAAACGGATCTTTTTCCTGCACGGGATGTGTTACAATGCGGACAATGGAAAAGTTATGGTCTATCGTCTGAACTTTGCCGACGGACAAACCAGAGAAATTGAAATTTACGCCGGAATCGGAACTGGCGAATGGAAAGTCGCGCCCGGAGGCGGGGACCTCGCGGAAGTTCCAGCCGCGCTGACGGGAAAGATTTATCCCCCCGCCAGAAGCGGACAGTGGGGCGAAGGAGCCGGCGGATACGTTTATGTCTGGGTCAACGACGTCCGCACACTCGGCGTGACCAATCAGGATGTTGATCAGCGCAGTCTCGCCACGCTGAAATCAATAGATTTGATCTCCGCCGGGCGGGCGGTTCCGATTGTTTTCGCCATCACGGTGGAAGAATAACGAACCCGGAACCGGCGGAAAAACAAAGGAGCGTTAAAATGGGTAAGTTGAAAACATCAGTCCGCCTTTTCGGCGGAGTTCCGACCATTCATGTGAATGGAGTTCCCGTAACCGGACTGATGCACTGGAACAGAAACATGCAGGCGGAGGATGTTCGTCTTTTTGCAGAAAGCGGAATCCGGTTCTTTTCGTTCATCGGCAATCTTGACCTGGGAGACGGAACTTCGACAGATGACGGAATCCGGACAGGGTTCCGGACCATGACAGCCGAATTCATCAATGTCACGATAGACGCCATTTTGAAAGAATGCCCGGAGGCCCTTGTCATTCCCCGTTTCCGCCTTCAGGCGTCGGACGGCTGGAAAAGCCGTCATCCGGGATCGCTCATGCGTTATTACAATCTGGAGAAACATGTCTTTGAAGACGGCGATATGGTTTCCCTCGGAAATGACATCTGGATCTCCGACGCTTTGGAAGCGCTCCGCAATTCCGTCCGGTTCTGCGAACGGCAATGGGGAGAGCATATTCCCGGTTATCATTCCGGATTCGGCCACTGCGCGGAACACGTCTGGTACTGGGGAGCCAAAATCGCGGATTACCATCCGTCAATGCTGCCGCACTTTCGGCACTGGCTGGCAGACCGCTATCAAACAGATTCCTCCCTCCACGACGCATGGAATGATCCGTCTGTAACATTGGAAACAGCCGGAATGGCCGATCCAGAGCGCTTCTGCAACTTCAATCCTTCCGCCGGAAGTCTCCTGAATCCGGCAGCGGAACAGCAGCTGATTGATCAGCTGCGTTTCTCTTCGGAATTCATGGCGGGCCTCGTGACAAAACAGGCAGGATGCGTAAAACAAACCCTCGCGGAGCTCGGTTCGGAAAAAATATTCGGCGCGTTCTACGGCTATGCGAATCTTCCGGCGAACAGCATTTCGCATTACGCTTGTGGACAGGATGCCCACGGAATCGTTCTGGGATGCCGCGAGCTGGATTATCTTTCGGCTCCGGTCGGATACTCGGCACGCCAGCCGGGAGGCGTGAGCACGCCTCAGATCCTGCCGGCGTCGGTGGAGCTCGCCGGGAAACTCTATTTTGCCGAAGACGACACTGGAACTCACCGTTCCACGAAACCGCACAACGTTCTTCCGGAAAATGCGGAACAATCCATTCAAATGATGACGCGCGGTTTTCTGGATGTCTGGCGCAGCGGAGGAACCCAATGGTTCATGGATCTCTTCGGAGAAGGAACCTTTCGCGATCCGCTCCTGATGGACAATGTCCGGAGACTCGCCTCCTTCGCGCAACGTCATCTTGCGGATAAGGAAAGCACGGCGAAAATCGCCGTGTTCCTTTCCGATGTCAGCCTCTCCTGTTCCAAAACCTTTCAGTTTCTGACAGGCTCCCTGATTGAACAGCAGCTGAACGAAATCGCCGCAATCGGAACGGGTTTCGATCTCTTCCGGATTGAAGACCTTCCGGCGCTGACCCGCGGAAAACGGCTGAAACAGTACCGCTTCGTCATTGTGCTGAACGCTCACGTTCTGGACGACTGTTTACGGGACCTGGTGGAATGCGAACTGAAAAAAGACGGTCGGACCATTCTCTGGATCCATGCCCCCGGCATCATCCGGAATGGACGGTTCGACGTCGAAGGATGCAATGCCCTGACAGGAATTCACTGCATAATGGCAGAAGGACAGCGTTCGTCGCTGATCACCGAAGTCCTGATCGACGGTCAGCGGTTCAGTTATGGGACTCCGCGCAACATCAATCCGCGTCTCTACGGAGCCGATCCGGAAGGGAAGGCTCTCGGTTGGATCGTCGAAGGATCGTGGATTCCATATCGAAAGGGCGCGAACGGGGCCATGCTTGTCGAAAAAAAATTCCCGGAATGGACTTCCATCTGGAGTTCATCCCCGAATATGCCGTCCGGTCTGCTCTCCCGGTTTGCAGAACGCGCCGGAGTTCACCTCTACTCCACCCGCGGAGATCAGGTGTTTCCGTCAAAGAACTGGATCGCGGTTCATTGCAAGTGGGATGACGTTCTGGAGCTCCGTCTCCCGGAGCCGGGCACCTGGCGCGACGCGTTCACCAACGAGACTCTGGTTGAAAATTCCGACCGTCTTCGTCTGAAAACGCACCGAGGGGAAAACGTGGTGCTCGAACGGATCGATCCACGTCCGAATCCGGAAAACGGCAAATGACCGTTTTTAGAAACGCCTCATTCCACGGAGGAAACGCGAAACAATGAAGAAAATGCGTCAGTCCACACGGTTTTTCCGTGCGGGCTGACGCCCGCGGCGGATCTTGTCAAGCATATCCGGCTCCTCATACACCCAGCCGATACGGACCGGCAGATCGAGAGTTTTTTGTAAATGTCCGCCGTTCCGACCATTTGTCCGCTTCAGGATGAAGCATCGCCACATCACATTTCAAGGATTCCGGAGCAACATACCTCTCCTCTTCAAGCTGAATCAGTTTGCGGGTGATCCAAACCGGAAATCATCTTTCTCTGCAACAAGACATAAGGATATGGAATCTCAAGGATAACATGTGTTTCGACGTTGTGGGACATCTGAACGGCAAAACGAAAATCTGACAAAACCGCTTTTTTAAACGGATACCTTTCACACAGAATACTCCTGTCAATGCCCCGTTTTGTTTTTTTATGGGACAGCTCTGATTTATTTTTAAAATTTCAGTTTCTCCGTACATAAAAAAACCTTTCCCTGCGACATTTTGAAGCGGGAAAGGTTTTCTGTTTGCGGAATGCGGAAAATCAGAACAGCGGATTTCCCGCGGCATCCATGATGAATCCTGCGACACAGCCGCCATCGGACGCGCGCTTTTTCAGCTTTGCCGCACTTTCCTGCCCTGCGTGTCCATCCACGAATCCGAGGTTTGCGCCCTGCTGATGAATCAGCGGAATGCCTTTCGTCGCTGCAGCATCGTTTTTGTCAATGTAATAGAAATTCTGTCCCTTGTTTGCCGCATCCCCGCGCATGGAGTCGCTGATCTGGAAGTAGTTGCTCGGGGTTTTGACCTTTTTCGCATTCAGGAAATAATCGCTTCCTGCTGCGACATATGGATTTTTTACTCCGGCATAGGGTTCTTCATATCCATAATCGTACCATGCCATCTTCGCTCCATAGATATTGTAATGATTTGCGGTCGCCGGACGGGGATTGGAGGGACAGTAGTTATACTTCAGAGCTTTCCAGTCGTTGTTTGTTATTTTATCCTGATACAAAGCAACCGACCAGGAAACACGGCCGCCACCATAAACGATGTACACCGGCCAGAAATCCTGGTTGTCGTTTGCGTACATTCCGAAGTCGAGCAGAGTCTGCTTCAGATTGCTGGTGCAGGAAATTGCACGCGCTTTCTCCCGTGCGGAATTCAGCGCAGGCAGAAGCATGCCCGCCAGGATAGCGATGATGGCAATTACTACAAGAAGCTCTATAAGGGTAAATCTGCAATAGCGCTCCTTGATGTGTGAGATGAAGCGTGCCGTTGATTTGGGGTTCATGGTACTGCCTGCCTTTCTTGCTGTTCTGTTCATTTTTGTTTCCTTTTTTTGTTTCCCGTTTCAGGCACCTTTTATGTATCTGAAACGGGGCTGTTTTTTGTTTTCCGTCTCTAATATAAGAGACGTGTTTGCAAAAAGCAATGGTACTGGTGTACTGTTTATAGTACAAAAGTATGATTGCCGTAATTATTCATCAGACGTTCCGCGTCTTTCAGCAGAATATCAACCTGTTTCAAAGAGAACGGGAAAAGCTTTCCGCGCACACGCTGAAGCTCCTCGAACGAAGGGGCAAGGCGCGGGAACAGCTCTTTCGTCATAACCAGTTCCTGCGGAAGCGTTTCCGGATGCAGAGTGAGACGGCGGGTCATATGCGCGAGTTTCTGCGCCAGACGGTCGTCTTTCACAGGCATCGTGCAGCCGGCTGTGCGGTTCTGGATATCCGCAAGCAGACGCAGGCGGCGGACCGCGCCGCGCCATCCGGCAAGAGAAGCATATTCATCTTCTTCCGCGAATTCAATTTCAAGACGGACGCCCTCTCGGGTCTTCATCAGCGGAAGCGAAATGGAGCAAGTCAGCTCGCCGCCGTCGTACGACCACGGAATTTCCTTCCCGTCCGCCTTTACAGAAACCGGCGGAACGTATCCGCAGAGTTTCAGTGTGACAGGGCGCTCTTCCTGCCAGCCCTCACAGGAACCTTCTGCCGGAGCGATTTCTACAATGCGGAGATGTCCCTCGCTCCAGTGACGGATTCGCGTGCGGACGCATTCGCCGCGTTCGTAAGCGACGGAGGAACCGTCGTCTTCGTAAAGCTCGTATTCGCCTTTCGGTCCGGGATAAATCACAAAGACCGGATGCGGCAAAACGGCGGAAGTTCCGGCGCGCTCCCCCTCCGGAGCCTCCGCGAGAACGGTTCCGGGACGGACAAGACAGGGCAGATCCGAATAGAGACGGCGGAACGCAACCTTCTGCCCGCCGGTGAGGAAGATCCCGGTTTCCACATCGTACCATTCGCCCGGCGGAAGCCAGAGATTCTGTTCCGCAAGTCCGGTTTCCGGATCGGCGGGAATCGAAACGGGGGCGGCGAGAAAACTGTCGCCGAAGAAATATTCGCCCGGATGCTGATACGCCTCGTCGAGTTCCGGATATTCATAATAGAGTGGGCGGCAGAGCGATACGGCAGTATCGCAGGCTTTCCGGCACTCCCCGTAAATATAGGGAACCAGACGGAGACGGCGGCGGATCTCGTTGCGCAGCAGTTCATTCCACGGCGCGGGGAAATTCCAGAAACGGCGTTCCGCGTAGGCGAACTTTGCCGAGTGGGTGCGGAAAACAGGAGAACAGACTCCGAACTGCATCCAGCGCAGATAGAGCTCCGGAGAAATGGCGCTGTGCTCCATATGGCCGCCGATGTCATGGCTCCAGTACCCGAACAGGACATTCGATGCAACGGAGGTGACTTCTATCTCCTTTGCGAGAGTCGCCCATGTCGAACAGGCGTCGGCGGAAAATCCAATCGGATAGCGGACGCCGTCCATTCCGCCGCGGCAGCTGAAAATGAGCGGACGTTTTTCCGGATTCCGGCGCTCC
>OQVZ01000676.1_pt1 | contig 13050 bp, 8 predicted proteins | sample 1691571 | NCBI WGS metagenome assembly OQVZ01 (sample SAMN03418261, study PRJEB22391) | human gut metagenome | biome: human-gut; feature: organic feature; material: feces | host: Homo sapiens | place: Tanzania | collected 2013-01
AAGACTTCTTCAGGGGTGCCATCCTCCGTGATATAGCCATTACTGAAGAAGAGCACACGATTGGCAACTTCACGGGCAAAGCCCATTTCGTGGGTTACTACCACCATCGTCATGCCTTCAGCTGCCACATCCTTCATCAACTGCAATACTTCTCCTACCATCTCCGGGTCGAGCGCAGAAGTAGGTTCATCGAAAAGAAGAACCTCCGGATTCATTGCCAGGGCACGGACGATGGCAACACGCTGCTTCTGTCCGCCCGAAAGACTATCCGGGTAACTGTCTGCCTTGTCGAGCAATCCGATGCGGGAGAGAAGCTCTGTAGCCTTCTCATCCGCCTCTTCACGGGTCATCTTTCCCAACTCTACCGGTGCCAGCATGATATTGCGGCGGATGGTCATGTTCGGGAAGAGATTAAACTGCTGGAACACCATACCCACCCGCTGGCGCATCTTGTTGATATCTACATCCCAGGAGGTAAGGTCTATACCATCGATCAGAATCTTTCCCTCAGTAGGTTTCTCCAAGAGATTGATGGAACGCAGGAAGGTACTCTTGCCACAGCCCGACGGGCCAATAATGGCAACCACTTCGCCCTGCTTGATGGAAGTGGTAATGCCTTTCAGGACTTCATTGTCGCCGAAGCGCTTGCGTAGTCCTTCTATCTTGATTATCTCGTTTTTGTCCATATCATTTAAAGCTTTTGCCCTTTCAGGGCGCATTTCTAACTGCAACTATACCCAGGGCGATGCCCTGGGCTAGGTGCTTCTGCCCTTACAGGGCGTGTGGAGCCTGCATGCGAATCTTCTGTACAAAAGTAAAATCCCCCATCCCGCTTGAGAAAGCAGGATGGGGGATTTAGTATTATTTGACCAATAATGAAATTAACATCATTAGTTCGTTGCGGGCGGAACTTTTCCGCCCGACTGTTTACGGTTTCCTCAAGGTAGGCAATGCTCCTTTAAGTTCGTAACGCCACTCTGAGCCTACGTTCTGCAAGGCGCGGTTCATGGCATCAACGGCATTCTCCCAGGTAACGTAAGTGCCGTCCACCTTCGTAGATTCGGGGGCGGTCTTATAGCCTCGTTCCTGATTGTTCTTCCAGTAGCAGGCGGTCACGGTGGTGAAGTTATCTCCCAAAAAGCCGAAGATATGTACATTGCCGGTGCTACTACCTGTACTTGTTACGTTGCCCGTGGCATAGCAGGCAATGAGGCCGTTTCCTCCGTTCATTCCCACCAAACCGCCGCCAGAGATATTGTTTGTGGGGTGTATTTCTATGATCACGTTGCCCGTGGCATAGCAAGCGGTCATGGTGGCACTCGAATTCGTCTGACCTGCCACGCCGCCGACATCGACCGTTCCCTTCACTGTGGCAGAGGAACTGCATCCGGTGATGGAACCGTCTATTTGAGCACCCACCACACCGCCGACATACACCGTGCCGCTGACGCTGCCCGACACCGAGCAGTTTTCAATGGTGCCCCAGCTATATCCTGCCACGCCGCCGGCAAAGGCACTCCAACTGCGATTGTTTGTTATCTGTACGCCCTCCATCACCACGTTCTTCACCGTACCAGCTCTATTGAGCCAGCCGAACAGACCCGCATATTCGTCATTTGTCGTAAAGGTCAGCCCCGTAATGGTATGGCCGCCACCGTCGAAGGTGCCTTTGTATGAGTTGTCGTAGTCTGTGCCTATCGGTGTCCAGTCTTTGCCTGTGAGGTCAATGTCTGTGTCGAGGGTAATGTTAATGTCGGTCTTACCTCCGTTCACTAATTCGGCTACATTCAGCAGGCCGTCGGCGTTATAGACCGTGTAGCTGCCGTTGCTCTCTATGGTATAGCCCAGGTCTTTTGCCGCAGCGAGGGAGACGGTGTAGGTATATTCACCGCCCGCCTGCCAGTCGGTAGCATTCTTCATCTTATAAACGAAGGTCTTGCCGTTAGTGAAGGTGCAGGTAATGAAGGTCGTGCCAGCTGCCACACTTTGCGGGGCTACGATGGCGGTGTAGGTGTTGCTGCCCTTGTCATACGGGGTGATTTTATCCGGGTTGTCGCCTTCGGTGGAGAGCCCCGTCAGCTGCACGGATGCCAGCCCCTCGGTGTAGTCCGTCAGAACGATGGTCACCCGCGCCGTGCGGTGGGTGAAGCGGAGCGTGGGGCTACCGTAAGTCACCGTCTGTCCGTCGGCTACGATGAGGTCACTGGTCTCAAAGTCTTTCTGGGTACTTTGGTTGGCTTTTACCTTTACCGCAGGTGGGGTTGTCTCGCCAGCGGTGTAGGGCCACCACGCTGTGACGGTGATGTCGTTGTGGTTGGTCCAGTAGTACGGGTCGGTGGAGGTCAGCGTGGCGCTGGTGGGGTCGGCGGTGGAGGGCGTCACGTTGTACGTCTTCACCGTGCCGTCCATCAGGACTGCCACGCTCTGCACACCCTCCCAATTGCCGTCCACCGGGGCACGGGTGCCGGCGATGGCTGTCGCGGCGGGGTTCAGCCCCGTGGCGGTGAAGACGATGGATGTGCCTTCCGCCCCTTCCGGCAGGAAGCCTGCTTCGTCCTGTGTGCAGGCGGCGAGGTCGAACAGCAGGGCGATGGCTGCGGATATATGAATGGTTGTTCGTTTCATGATGCGTGTTGTTTAGAGATTGTTATTGTTTCTTTTGCAGTACGGGCAGGCCGTCGGTGCCGAGTGCCCACTGGTAGTCATTGTCGGAGAGGGCGGTGTTCATGCCGTCGACGGCTGTCTGCCATTTCACGGTCGCGCCGTCCACCTTCGTGGCAACTACCGTTCCTCCTTCATTACGTAATACTCCTTGCCCGGCATTGCCTCCCCAATAACAGGAAGTTATATTCTTGTAGTTGAAACGCACTATAGTTCCACAGCCAGCCTCATCTTTCAATGTGCCGTTGAACCAGCAAGCGATGATATCGCCATAATTTGCATTGGCTATACCACCACTATGTACAGTAAGTTTTCCCGTCACAGAGCAGGCAATGATTTGGCCATGATTTCGGTCCACCATTCCAGCAGCTCCTCCACTACTGCCATCCAGATTCACATCTATGAGTTGTAGGTTCTTTATCACTCCACTTACATTTAAAAAATAAAAAAGTCCAAAACTCGCTGCTGAAAAGTTTAATCCCGTAATGCGGTGTCCCTGCCCATTAAAGACGCCGGAGTAGCCTGGCCATGTGTCTAAACGTGTCCATTTCTTACCCGTCAGGTCGATGTCGGCGGTGAGGGTGCAATTTATCGATTCATCTTTTTGTATGGCTTTGTTCCATGCCAGCAGGCCGTCAGCGTTATACACCATGTAACTGCCGTCGTTCTGTATAGAATAGCCCAAATCTTCAGCTGCGCCGCTCTCGCCGCCGCCGTCAGCCCAGCTGCCGATGGTGCAACCCTCTAACGTCAGGCCGGTGGCGTTCACCTTAACGGTGTAGGTATAGCGGTTGCCAGCCTCTAATACGACGTTGTTCTGCGGGCGGAAGTAGAAGGTGCCGCCGCCGAGTTCCACCCGGACGAACGGATTGCCTGCCGCAACGGTCTGCGGGGCGGTCAGTGCCTCGTAGGTGTTGCCGCTTGCGTTGTAAGTCTTGATGGCGGTCGGGTTGCCGTTATCGGCGGACAGTCTCACAAGGCTCACCGTGGCACCGGCGACGCTCGTGAATCCCGTGCCGGGCTTCAGTTCGATTGCCACGCGTGCCGTTCGGTGGTTGAACTCCAAGGTCGGGTTGTTAAATTCCACTTTCCGGTTCTCAGCGGCGATGAAGTCGCTTTTCTGGAAGTCAGCCAATTTGCTCTGGTCTTCGGCCACCTTCACGACAGGCATCTGTGTGATGTCTGCATTATCCAAGGGCCACCATGCCGATACGGTAATCGGGTTGCGGCTGATCCAGTAGTACGGGTCGCTCTCGCGTGAGAGCATGGCACTCTTGAAATCGGTAGAAGCCGTAACGGTGTATTCCTTTACCGCATCGCCCATCTTGAGTGCCACGGAAGTGACGCCCTGCCAGTCGCCGTCCACGGAGGCACGGGTTGATGGGGCTGCCTGCGGCGTTGCTTCTACGGACAGTCCGGTGGCACGGATGACTACGGGGTATTCACCTTTGGACAGACGGTTATCGTCAGCCAGTTCGTCCTGTGTGCAGGCGGCGAGGGCGAACAGCAGCGCGAGGACTGCGGGGATGAATAATCTATGTCTCATAATTCTTTATTCTTAATTATTAATATCTTACAGGCCCGCGCCCACTTCTCCACCGTCTATATCGTTCCACTTTGCAATGGTGGCTTCGCTGACTTCAAGGACTTTGTTGCGTACCTTGACGGTATAGGTATAGTTGTTGCCCGCCAGCAGTGCGCCATCGGGCATGGTGAGTGTGGCATGATATTCCTGACCTTTGTAATTCACAACCAACGGCAGGGATGCAACTGTCTGCGGGAAGAGGATGACCGATGACGTGAGATTGCCGTCTGCCAGATTCATGGTCAGTTCTCCGGTCTGTAGTCCGTTGTCTGCGGTGGCAATACCGTCGGCCGTGTTGAACGTACCAGTGAGTAACAATCCGTCCAGCGTGTAACGTTCAGGCTTGACCACGTTGAAATCCACACCATCGCCCGCCTCGAAGGTAAGGGTTATCCGGCTCATGCGGTGGTGGAAGGAGTTGTCTTCACCGCCTTTGTAGGTTTTGTCGGTAAAGTTCACCACCGGGCTGTTTTTGTCTCCCGTGGCTCCTGAAGCAAAGAGGAAGTCGATGGCAGGCTGGTTCTGCTGCGCCGTGGCATCGGTCGTGGCTGTGAGGATGCCTCCCGCCGCGTTGTACGGATAGTAGGCGCGGAAAGTATGGGTCTTTGTATCTTCGATATAGATGACCTTTCCTTCTGCCTCAAATTTCCCGTTTTTCAGGATGAAAGGCACGTTGCCGTACTGGGTATCGTTGCCGATGTCGGTGATGCCGATACGGTCGCCGGCAGTCCAGGTGGTTCCGCTGGCGCGGGTGGCGGGGGCGATGCTGGCGGTAAACTGGGCGGCCACGGGGTCACCGTTCAGGTTCTCGTTGTCGTTGTTGCAGGCTACAAGTGCGAGGGCGAGCGCTGCAAGTGCAAAAAATCTTGTCTTCATTATATCTGTCATTTTATTAGTTAAATTCCATTTCAATAATTGCTGCACCTCAGCAAAATCAATGCAAGCTTTGCTTCTGTGTTCGGTTTGCTAATTATTTACAAATCGGCATTTACATCATCACCTTTCACTTCTTCCCAGCCGTTGATTTCGGCTCCGTCCACTTCCATGCCTTCGGGAGTCTCAACCAGCGTTCCGCCGAGGGTCAGCGATTTGCCCTTTCTGGTGTTGAACTCCTTGAGAGCTTCTGTGAGGTCGCTTTTCAGCGTGGTGGGGGTTGGGTTGCCGTCAGCATAGCGGATTTCAGCCGTCAGTAGTTGTTCCGTACCGGTCACACCCAGCAACCGCACCGTGGCTTTCCACTTGCCGGCATCGTCACCTTCGGTTATCTTGGTGAAGGGCAGCACGACGTTTGAAGCGGCTCCGTAGGTATCGGTAGCGAAATCGAGTGTTCTGGCTGCACCCGTCAGATGGGCAACAATCTCCGTGATGCGTCCGGCGGCATCACCCGTCGGTTTGATGATAAGTGTCAGTTCGCGTACCTGCTGCTTCATTGCGGCGGTCAGCGGATAGTCCTTGTCTTTCTCGATGCTCACCTGTTTCGTATAGGTGAAGAACCATCCAGGGGCATTGTTCACAAAGGCATCCGTGCCTGCCCGGTTTCCCGTGGCTGCGGCAATGGTGGCGGTGGTACCATTTACCGTGATTCCTTCAGCTGGGTTCCACACCGCAAGGGTGTAGCTGCCTGGAGCAAACAGATGGTCGGGGGCATGGGTGGCGGAAGTCTCCGTACCCGTATAGTCGCCCATGGTGACCGTCCACGTGGCAGGTATGTTGATACCCTCACCGCAGGCCGACCAGTCGGCTGTCACCGCAATCTTCCCGTAGTCGGGATGCGGCGTGTCATAAAGCGTGTCCTTCACGCAGGAAGAGAGCAGCACGGCGGCTGCCATTCCAATCATATATATATATTGTCTTGCTTTCATACTCTATTCCTCCGTATTAGAATAACTTCCATACCAATGTCACACCGGCGTTGATGGGGCCACACCAATTTTTTGTCTCGTTGCCACAGCGCACGCGCACACCATCGATGACTTCATATTTTTCGAAATCGGCATTCAGGTAGCCCAAGCCGAGGTTGAAATCAAGAGCCAGTGCCTTGTTCAGCCGCAGCTGATAGCCGGCGGTGATGCCGCCACCCATCAGGTCGCCTTGCTTGCCTGTTTCGGAGAGCTTGTAGTTGAACTGTCCGGCCTTGAACATCGCACCCAGATACCAGGCTTTCTTCTCACCCATGTAATAACGTATTTCCGGAGCCACTTCCCAGAGTGCATAGCGGCGGTCTTTGTCGCTCCACGTCCAAGAAGTCCATGAGCCGTTTACGGCAATGCCCCACGATGGGCAGATGCGCCATTCCACGCCAAGATCTGGTGTCAGGGTAGCCCAGCGCAATAGGTTGGCACGCAGGGAGAGATGATAATCATTTGTGATTTTAATATCCGACAGCGTGCCGGCAAGTGCATTTTGTAGAGCATCTTTCTCGGCTTCTGCCTTTTCAGCGGCAAGTCGGGCTTCTTCCGCCTTGCGCTGCTCTTCGGCAAGCCGTTCCTGCTCGGCACGCTTCTCGGTTGCCAGTCGTTCGGCTTCTGCCCTGCGTCGCGCTTCCGCTTCCGCATCCATCGCGGCTGTTTCCTTTGCGGGTACCGTTAGGCGCACGATTACAAAATCACCCCCTGTCGCATGATTATGGGTAATGAAGTTTTCTTCCTTGATTTTCGCGCGTGTAATCAGTTCTGATTTTACTCGATTGGCACGGATCTTCGCCGTGGCAAGGTTCTCGGCTTCACCGCCCAGCGAATTGCAGTATCCGTCAACCAGTAGCGGCAACTTGCCGTCAAGAATTGTTGCTTTGTTGTTTTCAATACATTCCAACAGGCGGGCAAGTTCCGTGTCATTGCCATTCCAAGGCACGTAGAACATGTCCTTCTGCGGAACGAACCGGAAGGTGTAGGTCGTGTCTGCTTTCTGCTGCGCAATGACAGGAAAAGTTACCGTCATCAGCCACAGAAACAGGGTAAGAAAAGTGATTTTTCTGCGCATATAAACTTGAATTTATTATCTTCGTATTCCCTCAAAAATAATAAATGCCATTCAGCGCACAAAAACTTTTTCCGTTAAAATACAGTGTTTTATGGAAACTGTCGTTTGAGCACTTTTCAAATTGTCGTTTGAGCACTTTTTTGTCGAATCAGCACTTTTTGATATTCTTTCCAACCGTGACGTGAGGCTTTGCTCTTGTCCTCCAGAAACGACATGTCAATTATGTCGTGGAATTTCGGTAGGAGTTTTCTGTACTTTTCTAGTATATTGTCAAATACCTTGGGATTCAATCCGCATCTTGGATAATTCCGGCACGGAAAAGTTGTCACCCCGTACAGTCCCCGGCGGGACGCGGCCACACTCTGGTATTTAGAACCGTTGAATATCAATTAGTTATAAAATGCAGCGTGGAAACGCGACCAAAAAAAGCCTGCGTTTCCACGCTATATCTAAAATGGATTCTGATTATCAGTGAGTTACAAAACACCCCGTGGCCGCGTCCCGCAAACGCTCACATTGATTTTGTAAAAGAAACTCTTCCGCCGCCCTGTCAGAGTTCAATTGCGACTGTCGCCTTCGTATAGACCCTTCCGCTCCGGATGCTGAGTGGCCAGGCGCCGGTTTCATATGACATCGGGGCGTTTGTCAATGTTAATGTCAATGTCTTACCTTTGGTGGAGCAGGCCAGAGGTGTCTTGTCATTGATAATAACCTCAATGTCCTCCGAAGGCAACTTTACGCTGATTGAATTGGACTTATGGCTGACCAGGTCGAAAGTGAGCGTTCCGAGGTCGCTGTCCATTTCCGGCATCTGCCCGCGTTCCAGAGGGCTGCTGAGCAGGAAATAGACATTGGCCCCGACATTCTTTCCGTCAGTCTGAATCCATGAATCGACATATGCCCTGTAAACGAGCGCATCCTCACGGATTGCCTTTTTCCTGGACGGGAATTCCTTGACGTTGTCAGAATCGCAGATGACGTAGCCGTGTCCGGGTATCACAGCGACTTCCGGCGCCATGTTGGTGAAATCCGGCAGACCGATGTCTCCTATTCCGCTCTTCTTCCCGCAGTCGAGAATCGGCAGATCGTTGCTCTTGAAGTTTCCGGAAGATGTCAGATAGACATTGGAATTGCCCAATGTGGTGCCTCCGTTATCCTCATCCATCATCTTTATCATTGACGTTCCCTCAGGAAACCGTTCAGTCTTGTCTGATTTTCCGCATGACGACATTGTCATCGCGATGACGGAGCAGGCGATTGCCCCGAATAATTTATGGTTCTTCATCATGTCATTTTGTTAATGAGTGGCAAATATATGATTTTTTCATTTATTGAGAATTACTTTTTTTCGTAATATGTTAAATTTGCTCCGAATTTGCTTTCTGACATGATGCATGAAAATATGATACACGTAAAAAAGTTCGTATTGGTTCCGATGATTTCGGGACTCCTGATTTCATTGATGTCATTTGCTCCGGCCCGACATCATCATCGTTCATCTGAAGCTCAGGACTCTTCTGAAGTGACTGTCCAGGATGACAGCATTCTTCCGGTTATCGCTTGGTTCAGCAAGCGGGACACCATGACCTACTGGATACATGACAACCAATGGGAGGTCAACGGCAAAGACACGGTGATGACACTCGGCGCCGCCGCCAAAGTGATGCTTACGGTTACGGATTCCACCAGGAAAGGGTATGACATGGAATATACTTTCCTTGAATTTGTTTCCGACGACCAAATCAAATCGGAGGCCCAGAATCTTGTCGGACAGGCAATGGATATTCTCAATGATGCCACAGTGGGCACGACTATAAGATTCCGTACCGATCAGTACGGCAAGATTGTCAAATACTACAATCTGAAGGATATCAGGAAACAGGCGGAAGAAGTCCTGGCGAAGGCGATCAGTAAAATGCCATATGCGGATTCCCTGCGCGCTGTCGGGCTTGATTCGGATAAATTGATGTCAATGATTGATTCCGACGATCTGGTCGACGGATATACGGAAGAGATAGAACTTCTGTTCAATTATCATGGAGACCAATACAAGATAGGCAAAACGGAAAGCCATGAAGATGCGACGGAAAACGAATACGCCTCTGATACCAAAACGGATATCTGGCTTGATCCTGACACGTATGAATACGGCATATCCGCAGATGTCTATTCGTATATTCCAAGAGAGGACATAAAGGTTCTGCTCGGAAATCTCATAGAGTATTTCACTGATGAGGAGTCCGCAAAGGATGTTCGGAAAGGTCTCGATACCGAATTTGACAGTCAGGTGACTACGGACGGGGTGTGCAACTCATATGTCCGCATAAATTATTTCAATGACGGATGGCCTCAGGAGGTGGTCAGTCAGGAGAACATAAGCCTGGGTGACCGCCAGAAGCTGACACAGAAATACATCACGTGGGATTACCGCAGCGTGGGACATGCGGAGTGAGATGACTGACGTAATTCTGATACGAGAATGATGATTACGGCTCTCTATTGATAACCTGGATTTTGTTTTAACCCTTTGTTTAAATCCAGGCATCTTTGTGGTATCGGGAAAACAGTTGTGAACCCGGTGAACTCGTTTTCCAGAGGAGTCCTCTGGTCGTATGCTTTGGTGTATTTGCCAAAGCGGATGAGATCTTGACGTCTCCAACCTTCCCATACCAATTCCAACAGCCGCTCTTTAAGTATATTGCTCAAATTGGCCTTTACATGCGGCATGCCTGCTCTGTCCCTAATTGCATTCAATTCTTTTGAACCATCTTCTCCATTACGGACTTTAGCCTCGGCCTTCATCAATATGGCATCGGCGTATCTGAATAAAACTATATCGTTGTCAACTTGTCTGCCGTCCGAATATGCAGTCCTGTCAACTTCATATTTGCCGACACGGGCACCTGCTGTCTGCTTATATGGACTGTCACTAAGATTCAGTTTCAATTCCATTGGCATATATACCAATGGCTTTCCGTTGTCCAGATATATCTTCTTACCGTCAACAAAAACGGTGTCTGCATAGAAATTTGTCTTGAATCTATTGTCAACATGGTCTGTGCCGTAACCGAAAGCCTTGACGGTTGAGATCGTCGCACATGTTCCATTTTCGGATGAACCTCCATAGGCCCCGCCATGTTTGTAGTGGCGTGAGCGGAAAAGATAGTGGTATTCGTTCAAATATAAGTTCTTGTCCAATGGTATGGTGAAAATGTTCTCCATGGAGTATTCGTTGTGAACAGCGAAGTTCGAGGCGTAATCGCTTTCCAGCTGATACCCTTCTTTGTCAAGTTGCCCGCAATACCAAATGCAGGTGCTCCAAGCGTTCATCTTCTCTCCATTCACATTAAAGAAGATGTCATTGCCATCAATGCGCTTTCCGTCTGTCCAGTTGTCATCGGTGTATATTTCAGCATTGAGCGCCAGTTTTGCAAGCAAAAAGTTGACTACAGGCCGAGTCACTCGTCCGTAGTAGTCTCCCTCCCTGTTGGAATGTTCGTCAGCAAGCAACGGCGCGACATCCTGCAGTTCATTGAAAATAAAATCGAAGACCTCGCGTCTCTCGCTTTGCGTTACCTGCTCCAATTTCACATCGTATGATGTCACGATAGGAACACGCCCGAACATATCCATCGCATAGTAGTAGAACAAGGCCCGTACAGCTCTTACCTCTGCCGTGAAGTCTCGGACCTGTTCGGCCGAAAGCAGACTCTTGTGGTTATCAATGACAGAAAGCGACTGGTTAGATATAACTATTACCTTGAAGAGGTATTTCCATACATTATATAAGTTGATATCATTGGCGTTCCAATTGTGCTGATACATGTTTTCCCACAGGCCGCCATCATACCAGTCTCCTCCACGGATCGGAATCATTGCCTCATCTGTTGTCAACGTATTGTAGTCGTAGATGCCCCTACAGGTTCCTTGAAGTCCTTCAGACTCCTGGTTGCTCCCAATGTAGTTGTACAGGGAAGCTACTGCATTTTTGTATATATTATCTGCGTTGTTGTAAATTTCCTCTTGGTCCAGCTGGTCTTTTGGATGTTCATCCAGACAGCTGCAGAAGCAAAGCATCAACGGTACTGCCAATATGTATTCAATAATCTTCTTCATGCCTTTTCCGTATTAAAACTGTATGCTCAACCCCAACGAATATGTGCGGAACAAAGGATAGTTACGTTTGTCATCAATACCCATAGTACTGTTCACCACGTAGCTGTTTATCATTGGCGTCAAACCTCTGTAGCCCGTAATTGTTCCAAGGTTGCTTACGTTGCCAGATATGCGCAATGAACGTAACGTCTTGCTTTTTAAGGGCACGTTATATCCTAATGTCAAATGCTCAAAGTTCAGATAGTCACCTTTTTCAAGCCAATAGTCGGAGACTCTCTGATCTACGATGTTCTTCTGAGGGGCATCCTTAAGCACATTGTAGTCCGGGAAGCAAGCCATACTTGTAAATGATAATCCCGTTCCATTGAAGATCTTGTGCCCGAATGCTCCATTCATCTGTATGGAGACATAGAAATTCTTGTATCTGAAACTGATGTTTGATCCGAGGATTACCTTTGGTGTGGCTTGTCCTGCGACGTACCGGTCGCCGCCGTCGCTTATATCTACCTTGCCGTTATGATCCAGATCCTCTATGTCGTAGAAATAACTGCCGTTCTCATTTTTTACGAGTCCCTTGCAATGTGGCAGATAGAAAACGCCAAGTGGCTGTCCGACTATCTGATAAACCACATTGTTGTCGCCGCCATTCTGTCCCGCTCCGTCCAAGGCCCCGATGGCGGTGACATTCGCCGCGGACATGCTCATTCCTTTGTACTTTCCACTCAGCGAGATTAGTCTGTTGCTTTGAAACGACAGGTTCATATTAACGTTAAGTTCTATGTCTTTCTTTCTTATCGGCTGCCCGGACAGGCCGAATTCCAATCCGCTGTTTGACATTGAACCGATGTTTGCGAGCAATGTGTTGTATGCAAATGGCGGAACCGGGACTTCGTAGGCATAGAGCATGTCGGTAGTCTTGGAAAAGTAATACTCCGCCGTAAGTATAAGACCGTTGGCAAAGAGCCCCATGTCCACACCGATGTTGAATGTCGTCTTCGTTTCCCACTTTAAATCGGGATTGTTGTTTCTCACCATGCCAAGTGTTACTGTCGGCGAACTATTGATAGGGACAATGCCGGTCTGCCTTACGGTGTTCATGGTGGTATATGCAGAGATGCCTCCAAGGTTGCCTGCCTGTCCTGCGCCAGCACGGAGTTTGAGCATGGACAGCGGCTTTACATTGATGAGAAACCTTTCCTTTTTCAAATCCCATGTAAATGATATGGAAGGGAAGAATCCCCATGTGTTGCTGTCGCCTACCATAGACGATCCGTCACCGCGTGCATTCAACGCCAACGTGTATCTGTCAAGCAGACTATATGTGATGCTCCCCATTAACGAAGCCAGAGATTGGTCTTCATATGTGCTTTCCGTTCCACCATATGGTCTGACAGCAGCCGCGCCCAGATTGTCGTAATGAAAGTTATTTGTGGGTATGCCCTTGGCATATACCCAGAAAGCCGTCTTTCTCAGCTTGCGGTATTCGCCGCTTACTCCGGCAGAGACCTTATGTGAGCCGAACTGCTTATTGAAATCCAGAGATACATTGCCGAGCCACTCCTCTTTCTTGAACTCGCCACGGTACACGTTGCCTTGTGCCCATACCAATGTCGGGCAGAATTGCCCGTTCTCGGTAGAACCGTAGAGGTAGGAACCGAAGGCGGAGACCCGCCAGCATGCCAGAATCCAACTTTTCCTGCCGGAACCGA
>OQVZ01000677.1_pt1 | contig 13040 bp, 10 predicted proteins | sample 1691571 | NCBI WGS metagenome assembly OQVZ01 (sample SAMN03418261, study PRJEB22391) | human gut metagenome | biome: human-gut; feature: organic feature; material: feces | host: Homo sapiens | place: Tanzania | collected 2013-01
TGTATCCGATGATCACATCAACAGAAGAGGTAGAAAAAATCTACGCAATTGTCGCGGAGGTAGAGGAAGAGCTGAAAGCGCAGGAAGTGCAGTATAAAATTCCGGAGCAGGGCATTATGATCGAGACACCGGCAGCCGTGATGATTAGCGACCGTCTGGCGGAAATGGTGGATTTCTTCAGCATCGGAACGAACGACCTGACCCAGTATACCCTTGCGATTGACCGTCAGAATGAGCAGCTGGATGATTTTTACAATCCACACCATGAAGCGGTTCTTCGGATGATTCGTATGGTGGTGGAAAATGCGCACAAATGCGAAAAATGGGCAGGAATCTGCGGGGAACTCGGTGCGGACCTGACATTGACGGAGCAGTTTGTACGAATGGGAGTGGATGAGCTTTCTGTTGCTCCATCCATGATTCTGAAGCTGCGGAAGATTGTCCGCGAGATGAAAGCAGAAGAGTAGAAAAAACGATACAGCAGATAAGAAAACTCTCTGTTTTGGAGAGTTTTCTTATCTGTTCATAAATAACAGAAGATACAGCCGAAAAATCAGAAAAAAAGAAAGGATGTTTGGGACAACAGTAAGAAAATGTCTCAAATCCTTTCATTTCCTCTTGACGAATGACGTATTTTGCGATAGTGTATCAGAGGAACAAAAAACAAAATCAAAAATTCAGTTGCTTTTCTCTTATTCAGAGTGATGGAGATACATAGGATCAATGAAGTCACGGCAACCCCACAGCATAAGGAAGGTGCCAACCTGAGCGAGCAAGTCGAACAATAAGAGGATTTGATTATCTTTACCGTTATCGGGTCCGCTTATGATGTAAGCGGTTTTTTTTATTTTACGCGAGCAGCGAAAAAAGGTCTGGAAGAAAGAGGAGCCAAGCGCACCCACCAGATACTTAATAAGGGAATCAACAAAACGAGAGGAGAAAACGATGGAAAAAAGATTATTCACATCAGAGTCCGTAACAGAAGGACATCCAGACAAAATGTGTGATGCGATTTCAGATGCAATTCTTGACGCATGTATGGCAGAGGATCCAATGAGCCGTGTTGCCTGTGAGACAGCAAGCTGTACCGGATTTGTACTTGTAACAGGAGAGATTACTACAAAGGCAAAATTAGACATTCCTGCAATTGTAAGAAATACTGTAAATGAAATCGGTTATGACCATGCAGAAACCGGATTTGACGGACATACCTGTGCTGTTATGGTAGCATTAGACCAGCAGTCACCGGATATTGCAATGGGTGTTGACAAGGCTTTGGAAGCAAAAGAAAATAAAATGACCGATGAGGAGATTGAAGCAATCGGTGCCGGAGATCAGGGTATGATGTTTGGTTATGCAACCAACGAAACAGAGGAGTATATGCCTTATTCCATCGCCCTTGCACACAAGCTTGCAAAGCAGCTCACAGATGTCCGTAAGAACGGAACTCTGCCTTATCTGCGTCCCGATGGAAAGAGCCAGGTTTCTGTAGAATATGATGAGAATGGCAAGCCCATCCGTCTGGAAGCAGTTGTCCTTTCCACACAGCATGATCCTGATGTTACACAGGAGCAGATCCATGAAGATATCAAGAAGTATGTATTTGATCCCATCCTTCCGAAGGAACTTTTGGATGAGAATACCAAGTACTTCATCAATCCTACAGGCCGTTTCGTAATCGGTGGACCTCACGGAGACGCAGGTCTTACCGGACGTAAGATCATTGTAGATACCTACGGCGGATATGCACGTCACGGCGGCGGCGCCTTCTCCGGAAAGGACTGCACAAAGGTAGACCGTTCTGCAGCTTATGCAGCACGTTATGTTGCAAAGAACATTGTTGCAGCAGGACTGGCTGACAAGTGTGAGATCCAGCTTTCTTATGCAATCGGTGTTGCACAGCCGACATCTATCGCAGTTGATACATTCGGAACAGGAAAACTTTCTGATACAAAACTGGTTGAGATCCTTCGTGAGAACTTTGATTTCCGTCCGGCTGGAATCATCAAGATGCTGGATCTGAGAAGACCGATCTACAAACAGACAGCAGCTTACGGACACTTTGGACGCAACGACCTGGATCTTCCATGGGAGAAGCTGGACAAGGTTGACGATTTAAAGAAATATCTGTAAGATAGAAATATCTGATACAAGCACCGGAAGGTGCCTGACACCCGTCATAAAGTGTCAGGCACCTTTTTCAATACGGAAAGGAGATGCTTCTATGAAATTACGTACTAAACTGATTATTGCATTTGTAGTAGTTATGATTTTTCCGGCAACATTCGCGCTCATTGCAATGCATGCATTTGCCCCGTGGAGAGGAGCAGAGATACAGCAGTTGTATCTGATCGCGGTTGTTATTACAACAGCATTTCTGATCTTGTGGATCTACAGATCGGTATCAGTCCCGTTGGAGAAACTACAGAGAGCTGCGCGTAACATCAAGGAAGGAAATCTTGACTTTGAGATCAAGGCAGAATCCAATGACGAGATCGGACAACTCTGCCAGGACTTTGAAGAGATGCGTCTCAGACTGAAGGCACAGGCGGAAGAGAAGGTTGCATTTGACAGAGAGAATAAGGAGCTCATCAGTAATATTTCACATGATCTGAAGACACCGATCACAGCAATCAAAGGCTATGTGGAAGGAATCATGGATGGAGTGGCAGATACACCGGAAAAGATGGACAGATACATCAGAACCATTTATAATAAAGCTAATGAGATGAATCTTCTGATCAATGAACTGACACTTTATTCAAAGATCGATACGAATCGAATTCCGTATAATTTCACAACAATCTCTGCGAAGGGATATTTTGCAGATTGTGCGGAGGATTTAAGTGTAGAACTGGAATCAAAGGGAGCTGAATTTACTTACAGGAACTTTATGGAAGAGGACAGCAAGGTGATCGTAGATCCGGAGCAGCTTCGAAGAGTCATCAATAACATCGTATCAAATTCTATCAAATATACAGATAAGCCGAAGGTGAAGATTACGATGGATGTAAAGGACGTGGGAGACTTTATTCAGGTAGAACTGGGAGATAACGGAAAGGGCATTGCGGCAAAGGATCTGCCGAATATCTTTGACCGTTTCTACCGGACAGATGCTTCAAGGAATTCTTCCAAGGGAGGAAGCGGCATCGGTCTTTCTATCGTGAAGAAGATTGTGGAAGAGCACGGAGGAAAGATCTGGGCAACCAGCGAAGAGGGCGTTGGAACCACGATGTATTTTGTAATAAGAAAATATCAGGAGGTACCCGTAGAAGATGAGTAAACGTATTTTAATCGTAGAAGACGAGGAAAGCATTGCAGATCTTGAGAAAGACTATCTGGAACTGAGTGGCTTTGAAGTCGAGGTTGCGAATGATGGTGAGATAGGACTTAAGAAAGGACTTGAAGGAGAATTTGATCTGATCATTCTGGATCTGATGCTTCCGGGAGTAGATGGATTCGAGATCTGTCGTCAAATCCGCAGCCAGAAGAATACACCGATCATTATGGTTTCAGCGAAGAAAGATGATATTGATAAGATCCGTGGGCTTGGACTTGGCGCAGATGATTATATGACAAAACCGTTCAGTCCAAGTGAACTTGTAGCGCGTGTGAAAGCACATCTTGCAAGATATGAGAGACTGATCGGAAGTAATGTAGAACAGAATGAAGTGATCGAGATCCGTGGATTGAAGATTGACAAGACAGCACGTCGTGTCTGGGTGAATGGAGAAGAGAAGTCTTTCACAACGAAAGAATTTGACCTGCTGACATTTCTTGCAGGACATCCGAATCATGTGTACAGCAAGGAAGAGCTTTTCCGTGAGATCTGGGATATGGAGTCGATCGGAGACATTGCAACTGTTACAGTACATATTAAGAAGATCCGTGAGAAGATTGAGTATGATACTTCACATCCACAGTATATTGAGACAATCTGGGGTGTGGGATACAGATTTAAAGTATAAGAAGAAAGAGAGGACTCTGCCAGTGAATGGTGGGGTTCTTTTTCTGTGGAAACAATAAAGATGTCAACTTAAATAAAAAATAAGTTGACAATCAAAAAAGACATGGCTATACTATTTTCATATGTTGTAAATAGAATCAACAGTACAATAACGCAGAAGATGTGTTGGAGATATTGTTATACTAATAGAAGCAGAAGAAAGGGAAATATACCATGTCAAACAGATCAATTCATACATTACTGAAAAACTGGGATGAAGAATGTCCACTTACAAGGGAAGAAGCAGTTGAAGTGCTGAATCTTCCGGAGGAGGAGATGGACAGTCTGATGGAGTGTGCTTATGCACTTCGTACAAAATACAAAGGGAAGAAAGTAAGCGTTCAGCTTCTGACAAATGTTCGTAGTGGAAACTGTACACAGAACTGTGCTTACTGTGCACAGTCCAAGGATTCACAGGCAGAGATCGAGAAGTATAAGAGAGTATCAGATGAAAAGCTTTATGGTGATAATGATCTGGTAGATGAGAAACATCTTGCAAGACATTGTATCGGATTAAGTGGAATCGGATTCTCAGACGAGGAGATTGAAGATCTTGCAGACCGTATCCGTGAGATGAAGAAGAAAGATACACAGATCTGCTGCTCCATCGGTTTCCTGACAGAGAAACAGGCAAGAATCCTGAAAGAAGCCGGACTTGATCGTATCAACCATAACCTGAACAGCAGCCGTTCTTTCTATCCGGAGATCTGTACAACACATACTTATGATCAGCGTGTGAATAACATCAAAATGCTTCAGGGACTTGGATTCGAGATCTGCAGTGGTGGAATCGTTGGCATGGGAGAGAGTAAGGAAGATATCGTTGATATGCTGATGGATCTCCGTGAGATCAATCCGGAGTCTGTTCCGATCAATTTCCTTCTTCCAATTCCGGGAACAAAACTGGCAGACCGTGATATCTCAGAATTGACACCTGAGTATTGTATGAAGGTTCTTTGCCTGGCAAGATTGATGGTTCCGAAGTCTGACATTCGCTGTGCAGCAGGAAGAGAAGTTTATTTCAAGGGAATGGAACCGGAACTTTTCAAAGTTGTTGATTCTATCTTTGCATCAGGTTATCTGACAGCCGGAGGCCAGGGAATCGATGACACAATGAAAATGATAAAAGATGCGGGATTCTATGGAGAGATCGAGTCTACAGATCACTAAAAATATTAGAACTATACTATAATTTTAAATAAACCGCCAAACGAAGGATACGCTGTTCTGAGGATGAATCAGAGTGGCGTATCTTTCGTTTTATCAGCTTTTACTTGCGGATGATAGGAGGGAGTGGTAACATGGAATCTAACAATTGCCGTGTGAGAGCGAGGGAAAGCAACAATGTATGGATTTTATATAGATGAAGACAGGAGAAAGGCGAGAAAAGCAAAATGGAATACGGTGCGGATCATTTCAATCGGATTCTTTGGTGTGATTCTGTTGGGGAGTCTGCTTTTATGGCTTCCGTTTTCGAACCATCAGCCGATCCGCTATATTGATGCACTGTTTACAGCTGTAACCTGTGTCTGTGTGACAGGACTTGTGACGGTTGTTCCGGCGGCGCAATTTACTGTGGCAGGAAAAGTGATCCTGCTTATCCTGATTCAGATTGGTGGACTCGGAATTATTGCATGTACAACCGCATTTTTTATTTTGCTTGGAAGAAGAATCAATATGAAAGAGAGGATTGTGATCCAGGAAGCTTATGGTCTGTCTACGCTTCAGGGGCTGATCAAGTTTATTGAAAGAGTTCTGTGGGGAACATTTCTTGTAGAAGGAATCGGCGCAATCGGATATTCATTTCAGTTTATTCCAGAGTATGGTGTTGCGAAGGGAATCTTTTATTCAGTATTCCATTCTATCTCAGCATTCTGTAATGCGGGTGTGGACATTCTTGGCGATTCAAGTTTTATGAGATATGTAGATACGCCGGTCATCACAATCACGACAGCAGTGCTTGTCATTCTCAGTGGACTCGGTTATCCGGTCTGGATAGATATTGCTAAAAATATAAAGATGACAGTTCAGTCCAGGGGAAAACGTCCGGCAGGAAGAACAATTACAAGACTGAGTCTGCAGAGTAAGATCGTTCTGACAATGACGGTGTTCCTTCTTACATTGGGAACCGTAGGATTCTATCTGTTAGAACATCATAATCCGGCAACGATGGGCTCATTAAGTATTGCGGGAAAATTACAGGCGTCTCTTTTCCAGTCTGTGACGACGAGGACAGCGGGATTTGCAAGTATCTCCCAGTCAGGTCTTACGAATGGTTCGAAGCTGTTTGCCTGCATGTTGATGATCATTGGTGGTTCACCGGCTGGAACTGCAGGTGGTATCAAGACAACAACAGTTGCAGTTCTCTTGCTTACAGCGATTTCTGTCTTGAGAGGAAACAAAGATACGGAATGTTATGGAAGAAAAATCACATTCGAAATTATAAGAGTAGGGATGACGATCACACTTGTGACATTTGTATTCTGGTTGTTTGGTGTTACGGTGATGACCGTGATCGAACCGCATCAGAAATTCCTGGATCTTATGTATGAGGCAACTTCAGCAATGGCGACGGTAGGTCTGACAGCAGATCTGACGCCAGCGCTTAGTGATATCAGTCATGTTGTGCTGATGATCATGATGTATATCGGACGAATCGGACCAATGACGATGGCACTTATATTTTCCGGTCATGCAGATAAGAAGAATCAGTTCCGTACTCTGCCGGAAGCAAAGATCATGGTTGGATAAAAATAAAAAGAAGATAAAAGAAACGTGATAAAGATAAGAAAAAGCATGGAATAAGAAGGAGAAAACAATGAGAAAGCAGTTTGCAGTTCTTGGGCTTGGAAGCTTTGGACGGAGTGTGGCACTGACACTTGAGAGTATGGGATGTGATGTAATCGTTGTAGATAAATCACAGGAGACGATTCAGGAGATTGCAGATAAAGTGACTTATGCAATCACAGCGGATATTACTGAGAAAGAGGCATTGAGTACACTTGGAACAAGAAATCTGGACGGGGCGATCATCGGAGTCGCAGAGAATCTCGAGGCAGGAATTATGGCGACTCTGCTTTGCAAAGAAATAGGAATTCCGATGGTTGTTGCCAAAGCAAAGAATAAATTACAGGGAACTATATTGAAGAAAGTCGGGGCAGATACGATTGTATATCCAGAGATTGAGATGGGCAGCAGGGTTGCCAAAAGTCTTATGGCAACAGAATTCACAGACTGGATCGAATTGTCAAATGATTATAGTATGGTAGAGATTGCTGTACCAAAACCGTGGGTCAATCATAGCATGTCAGAGTTACAGATCCGTACGAAATATGGAGTTACCGTGGTGGGAATTATGCAGGATGGAAATGTTAATGTAGAGCTCGATCCACAGATGCCGCTTCCGGAAGATGCACTATTGATTCTGGTCGGAGCGAATAAAGTACTCGAAAAAATTGGAAAATTGGAGAAATAGATTATGATAACAAGTACATCGAATGCACAGATCAAAGAACTGGCGAAGCTGCAGAAGAAGAGCCGCTTAAGAGATGAGAAAGGAATCTTTCTGGTAGAAGGACCAAGAATGACAGAAGAGATTCCGGCGGAACGAATTGAGAAAGTGTATGCTTCAGAAAGCTTTGCAAAGAAGAATAAAGAATTTTTAGAGAAATTACAGGCGCCGGTCGAGCTTCTGACAGATACTGTGTTCGCTTACGTGTCAGATACAAAGACACCGCAGGGAATTCTGGCGATTGTGAAGAGACTCAATTATACGATGAATGACCTGATGCAGGTGAAAAATCAGAAGGCACCGCACTTGGTTGTGTTGGATAATCTGCAGGATCCGGGAAATCTCGGAACTATTTTCAGAACAGCTGAGGCAGCAGGTGTAACCGGAATCTTATTGAGCAAAGACTGCGTGGATGTCTACAATCCAAAGGTGATCCGTTCCACGATGGGGGCTGTGTTCCGTATGCCATTCCTCTATGTGGAGAACCTTCCGGAGAAGATCAAAGAGCTGCAGAACGAGGGCATTAAAGCTTACGCAGCACATCTGCATGGGAAAAATGCATACGACGAGGAAGATTATACAACCGGCTGTGCATTTTTGATAGGAAATGAAGGAAATGGACTTCGTGACGAAGTTGCAGATTGCGCGGATTGTCTGATCCGTATTCCAATGGAAGGCGAGGCAGAATCCTTAAACGCAGCGGTTGCAGCGGCGGTTCTGATGTTCGAAGCAGGAAGACAGAGAAGAAAGAAGTAATAAAAATGCATAAAAGAATGTATAAATGATGAATAAATATGTATAAAAAAGAGTAAAATAAAGTTTATGTTGCATTTTTATACATAGATGTAGTATACTAAATTCATCGGTTACAATGTGGATTCAAAGATATGAAGAAGAGAAGGACAGAGAGGGTTCTGATTCATATAGTTATAGAATAGAAAGGACGAGAACAATGGATTTAAAAGGAAGAAATTTTCTGACACTGAAGGATTTTACACCAGAGGAGATTACATACCTGCTTGATTTGGCAGCAGACCTCAAAGAGAAGAAGAAAAACGGAGTACCGGTGGATCATTATCATGGCAAGAACATTGCGCTGATCTTTGAGAAGACAAGTACAAGAACACGTTGTGCATTTGAAGTGGCAGCACATGACATGGGAATGGGAACAACTTACCTTGATCCGTCAGGTTCTCAGATTGGAAAGAAAGAGAGTATCGAAGATACAGCCCGTGTACTTGGAAGAATGTATGACGGAATCGAGTATCGTGGATTCGGTCAGGAAATTGTAGAAGACCTTGCGAAATATGCAGGAGTACCGGTATGGAACGGTCTGACAAACGAATACCATCCGACACAGATGCTGGCAGATATGCTGACAATCCGTGAGAATTTCGGAGAACTCAAAGGCCGCAAGCTTGTATACATGGGAGACGCAAGATTTAACATGGGTAATTCCCTGATGATCGCATGTTCTAAGCTTGGAATGCATTTCGTAGCATGTACAACAAAAGAATATTTCCCGAACGAAGAGCTTGTTGAAACTTGTAAAGGTTATGCTGCGCAGTCCGGAGCAACGATCACTCTGACAGAAGATGTGAAAGAAGGAACAAAGGACGCAGATGTTATCTATACAGATGTATGGGTATCCATGGGCGAGCCGGACGAAGTATGGGAGAAGAGAATCAAAGAACTGTCACCATACAAGGTAACAAAAGAAGTTATGGCAAATGCAAAAGATACAGCTATTTTCCTGCATTGTCTGCCGGCATTCCATGACCTGAAGACAAAGATCGGAGCAGAGATGGGACAGCGTTTCGGAATCGAAGATATGGAAGTAACAGACGAAGTATTCGAGTCTGCACAGTCCAAAGTATTCGACGAGGCAGAGAACAGAATGCATACGATCAAGGCAGTCATGGTTGCAACACTTGGTGAGTTCTAAGAGAATACAATCTATTTGACGAACTTGAGAAATCAGCAGAAGTTTGGTATGATAAATGAGTTGAAGATCAGACCTGCTTCTGTGGAAAATAAGAAAGAGCAGAAGGTGTCTGTTATTCCAGAGATGGGACAGACACCTTTCTTTTGTATATAGGTCTGACGAGAGGTGGAATTAAGATGAAAGCTGAAATATTAAAATTATTGAGGGAAGCGGACGGATATGTGTCAGGCCAGCAGCTTTGTGAAAAGTTCGGAGTGTCAAGAACAGCTGTCTGGAAGGTGATCCGCCAGCTGCAGGAAGAAGGATACCAGGTTGAAGCTGTGCGCAATAAAGGTTATCACATCGTAGATAGCCCGGATGTAATGACGAAGGAAGAGCTCGACAGCCTGATGGATACGCAGTGGGCAGGAAGAAATATCGTTTATTACGATTCAGTAGATTCTACAAATCTGAGGATCAAGCAGATGGGAGATGAAGGTGCACCGGAAGGTACACTTGCGGTAGCAGATAAGCAGACAGCCGGAAGAGGAAGAAGAGGCCGTTCCTGGGATTCACCGTCAGGTTCCAGCATTTATATGTCCTTGCTGCTTCGTCCGGAGATTGAACCGGATCAGGCACCGATGCTGACGCTTGTGATGGCGTTAAGTGTAGCGGAAGGAATCATGGATTGCGGAGATTCCTGTGGAAATCCGGATGTAAGGATCAAGTGGCCGAATGATATTATCATTAATGGAAAGAAGCTTGTCGGAATCCTGACAGAGATGAGCACCCAGATTGATTACATTAACCATGTAACGATCGGAGTCGGAATCAACGTGAATCTGACAGAGTTCCCGGAGGAGATACGTGAGACAGCGACATCACTCAGACTGGAATGTGGACATGTGGTAAAGAGAGCACCGTTGATCGCGGCAGTTATGAAACGCTTTGAACAGAATTACACGGTTTTTCTTGAACATGGAGATCTGTCCGGTCTGAAAGAACGTTACAGCGAACTACTGGTTAATAAAGACCGTGAGGTCCGGATTCTTGGTGCGAAAGAACAGTACAATGCTTACGCACTTGGAATCAATCAGACAGGAGAATTGATCGTTCGGAAAGAAGACGGAACCGAAGAAGCGGTGTATGCCGGAGAAGTTTCGGTGCGTGGTGTGTATGGATATGTATAACCTGGTGGATAAGAACAACGGAATGTGAATAAGTCATCGGGATTACACAACGAATGTGGAAAATATAGAAAGGTAAGTACTGTTTACAGGTAATGTGGACAGTGATATAAGGTGAAAGAATTATGGATGAAGAAATGGTATTGTGTGCAGCCAGCTCCTATGAGCAGAAATATTATCTGAATCCGGAGTTTGAGTCTCTTCCGGAAGCAGTGAAACAGGAATTGCAGATTATGTGTGTTCTGTATACAGCAGATGTTGGAGGAGTTCTTCTGCTGGTGTTTGATGAGAATGGAAACCTTGAGTTGAAAGTAGAGCACAACGAGGGTGATTTCTCATTTGATGAGATCGGAAGTGTCCTGAAGATCAAAGAACTGCAGAACACAAAGGAAGAGCTTTTCAAGTCTCTTGAAATGTTTTACAAAGTATTCTATCTCGGAGAAGAGATGGAAGAAGAGACAGAGGAATAAACAGTCAGGTAAATAGATTACGGTCTATCTGTCGAATTTTTAAACTATAAAAAGCCCATGGCGGAATCTGAATGATAAGTTTGTTTGAGCTTATCAGAATTCCTGTCATGGGCTTTTGCTTTTAACTTCTGTTTAACGATAGGTCACTTTTTATCCGAGCAATAACTTCAGAACTTCGCTGACCTTTTTCACCGGAGTGATTTTCAGCTTATCTTTTATTTCAGAAGCGACATCCTCGAGATCATCTGCGTTGTCAAAAGGAATCAGTACTTTTGTAATACCGGCTCTCTGGGCAGCCATCAGTTTTTCAGGAAGCCCACCGATCGGAAGAATACCTCCGCGGAGGGAAACTTCACCGGTCATGGCATAATCCGGGCTGACCGCTTTTCCGGTAACAAGGGAGGCAAGTGCTGTGGTTAATGTAATGCCGGCAGATGGGCCGTCCTTTGGAACAGCACCTTCCGGTACATGAATGTGCAGATCATGATCCTGAAAAACCTTGCTTTCTTTAGGATAAAGAGATTTCACAAGTGTCAGTGCAATCTGTACAGATTCTTTCATGACATCACCGAGCTGTCCGGTGATGATCACCTTTCCTTCCCCTTCCGTCAGTTTCGTTTCTATAAATAGAATCTCACCGCCGGCCTGCGTCCATGCAAGTCCGGTGACAACACCAGGCTGTGAGGAAGTTAATTTCTGGTCATGATGCAGTTTCTTACGGCCGAGATAGTCTTTCAGATTCGATTTATTTACCGTCAGAGCCTGCCCCTCTTCTTTTACAAGACGCACAGCAGCAGAACGACAAAGCATATCAATCTGTTTCTTGAGTCCACGGACTCCGGATTCCATCGTATAATCCTCAATGATCTTGCGTAATGCACCATCCGTTATCTTCAACATTTTCTTCTGGATTCCCATAGCGTCCATTGCCTTTGGAAGTAAGTGCTTTCTGGCAATGTGGAATTTTTCCACCGCCGTATATCCAGGAAAATCGATCGCTTCCATACGGTTCAGAAGAGGTTCGGGAATCGTATCAGTAGAGTTTGCTGTGCAGACGAACAGGACATTGGATAAGTCATATGGAACATTCATATAATGGTCTGTAAATGTACTGTTCTGCTCCGGGTCAAGCACCTCAAGCAATGCACTTGCCGGATCTCCGCCATAATCTTTCGCAAGCTTATCTACTTCATCAAGAACTACAACAGGATTGGAAACACCGCTGCGTTTAATCCCTTCCATGATCCGTCCCGGCATAGCGCCGATATAAGTTCTTCTGTGACCGCGGATCTCAGCTTCATCTCGGATACCGCCGAGACTGATGCGGACATATTCGCGGTTTAACGCACGGGCAATACTCTGTCCGATACTTGTCTTACCGGTACCGGGTGCACCGACAAAAAGGAGAATGGAACCATACTGCTTCCGATTCAGTGCCATAACAGCAATCTGCTGGATGATACGCTCTTTGACTTTCTTAAGTCCATAATGATCTTCGTCAAGAATCTCTTCTGCCCGGTTTAGATCAATCGGTGTAAATTCCGGATGCTTCCAGGAAAGACTGGTGACAAAATCAAGATAGTCATAGAGAAGACCATATTCATGGCTGTCTTTCCCTTCCTGTTTCATACGATTCAGGACTTTGTCCGCTTCTTTGCGGGCATCTTCGTTCATGCCGGATTCCTGGATCTTTTTCTCAAAAGCACGGACATCGGAAATGTTTTCCGGGTGCATCTCATCTAATTCTTTCTGAAGGTAATCAATCTGCTTCTTAATTGCAGCCTCTCTGTAAAGCTGCTCCTGGTCGCCTTTCTGTGCCTCCTGTGCTTCAGAAGAGACTTTGGCCACTTCCATGAATTCCTTGATCGCATTTTCAATCAGTTCACAGCGTTCGCGGCGGGAATCTGTCTCAAAGGGGTAATAGTTTTTTGTATAGGAGTTT
>OQVZ01000678.1_pt1 | contig 13037 bp, 12 predicted proteins | sample 1691571 | NCBI WGS metagenome assembly OQVZ01 (sample SAMN03418261, study PRJEB22391) | human gut metagenome | biome: human-gut; feature: organic feature; material: feces | host: Homo sapiens | place: Tanzania | collected 2013-01
AGCCAGATTCCAGCCCGCAGCCTAGCTCCTCATCAGCTCCCTTCCCATCTGCAGATAATAAAGATACAATTTTTTACTGTTTAATTTTCCGGATGCATTTGCATTTTTTATTTCTGCCGCCCAGTTTCTTTCGTCCCTAATGCTTTCATACAATTTTAACAGACGTTTTTCTCTTGAATTCTTTCTTCCCTGTTCTCCTTTTTCTTCCTCTGTTCTAGTCATCTCAATAAAGATACGTTTTGGATTATGTCCCATGATCTGCGTAATTTCTTTTAATGCCTGAACAGCCTGCCAGATCATACGTTTCACAGGTGCACTGTAATAGTACTCGTCCAGATCTTCAAATAATCCATGCATACTGCCTGAACAGCCATTGATGATGTTATTAAGATAACAATCAGCTGACAATTCCAATTTTTTCTGCATAGGAAATACAGTTGCCGGTGCTATTGAATCATTAGTCTGTGAAACAAATATCAACGCACCTATATCTTTTGGATTTATATTTAATTTTCTAAAAATATCTTTACATAAATCCACACAAAGATCGGATGTAGTCATTTCAAGAGGAATTTGTCTTATATTTTCAAATCCTAGAGTTTTTACTAACCTCTTTGAATGACGCTCATCAAGAAAAGAATTACATATCTCTACAACATTACGTTGAGTTTTTCCTGAAGCGGAAGCAATTGCTGATATCTTTACATTAGAGAACTGTTTGAACATATAATTTCCACATTTAGTAGCTTAGATAGCTATTATATCGGTCGAAATAGATTACTTTTAACTAAATGATTTAATTATATATTTATGATGTGACACAAGACGAATTATTCAAATGTGTCTTAGAGAATAAGACACATAAAATATCTGTTATGATTTTATCCTATCTAAAATCAAGGTAACCAATTGACCTATGTTATCCAATTTTTTTAAATCTTCTATTGAAAATTTAATTTTGAATGTTTCCATTACAGCTACTACAATATTGATAAATTCAAGGCTATCCCAATCCTGAATATCACTTGAAACAGTATCTTCCTTTAAAACAATATTGTCATTGTCAAAAACATCTCTAAATACTTCAGTTAACTTTGTAAATACTTCATCTCTTGTCATAATTGCCAATCCTAAGTTATTAGAGTTTTATCTTGATATGTTTATTTTTATTTTGGTACCCTTTTTTAAGAGAGAATTTCCATACAGAATTACCTAAATCATCTTCTGATATCTTTGAAAAACCATGCTGTTCATAAAATGATGAAACCATACTATTTTTATCTGTCTTGTAATAATAACCTATTACTGTAGATACTCCCAATGCTTTTGCTTTATACATTAGATAATCAAGCATAGCATATTCCATTTCTCTTTTTAGAACTCGGCAACTCATTAGCCACAGTTTAATTTGAATTGTGTCTCCTGCAATCTTACCTATAACTAAAGAAACAATACCGTTGTCTCCAAACTTATCTGTTAACTTTCCATAAAAAGACAGATAACTCTCATCTTTAGAAATATTTTCTATTTCGCTCTCGGTTAACCTTAACGTCGTTAAATTAAATTGATTACTTTTATTTGTTAACTGTGAAATTCTCTCAAAGTATACTGGAGCAAAAGATAATGAAATATTTTCAAAGAACCCAGATCTATCAATGCAACTAATATAATTAGTAACATCTGTTAGTTCAGGAGCACTAACACCTTCAATTTGGCTTCTCACTAAATCTCTTTCAGCAGGATTATCATCGATAAAAACTAAACTATCATCAGAAACATTGATTACCTTTGCAATATCTCTGAAGTTATCATCTTTGTTATTCCAATTTGCTTTTATGACAACAAAATCGTCTTTTTTCAAAATAGAGTCTGGATGATTAAGTCCTTTTAAGGCATTGTCTTCGTCATTTTTAGAATTGATGCTTAGAGTGATTCCTAATTCAGATACAGATTTTAAGTAACGCTGAAAATCCTGATATGCTTGTCCGTCTGACGTCTCCTGTCCTAAAACTATTCCATTTACTCCGTCATCGCCAATAACACCTCCCCATAAGGTATTATCTAGATCCAGAACTATTCCTTTCTTGTTCTTTCCATATATCGCTTTAATAACATTAGCTACATTAAAACTTAAATAAGGGATTGCAGGCACTGCAAGGCAATACTTGTACATGTAGTAATAAAAAGGATCAGACCACTTTTGCAATCCATAATCTGCTGACAAGTAGTTGATATCCACAATGTGAAGAAAAGAATTTTCTTCAGCGTATTCAGAGAACTTGCTGTTCAGTTTGTTTACAAAACTAACTTTGCCTCTATAATCAACTGAATCTCTATTACCGAGCAGTCTAAAATAAGGAAATTCAAAATTATTTTGTAATATAGGAACGTTGTATTTCTCTTTTAATGAATTCCATATATTAACGAACTTAGCAAATTCTGTATCTAATAGAGTTTCGACCTCTTCTTTAGAATTTTTAATGTCAGGAAATGAAGAAATATTATGTACACTAGTACATATATAAATGATGTCTGGTTTAAATTTTGACAGAGTCTTATTTTCAAATACAGAATCTTCATAATAGGAATTGTATTCTGACTCATAAAAATGAGGTTCTATGCCATAGTTTAAGAGAAATAGCTCTAGCACTAATTTAATGTCATTTGTTGTTCCCCCACCCAAAATTGCTATGTTTTTCTTAATGCGCTCACGATTTATTTGCTCATCTGATAGCAAAGATCTCTTTATTGATTTCTTCTTTTTTAAGATGAATGAAGGATCAAAGGGATATTCCAAAATTGTCATAGATATTCAATCTTTTCGAAGGCTATTATTTTACAATACAAGATGTTTATATGCTAATTTATGATTTTTCCATAATTAAACATCATGTAGTCTCTTACATAATCCTCCACAGTTCTGACTCCACTTAAACTATGGAACGGTTCGCTTTTAACATAACTTTGATGCATTAACTGCCTAGAAAATTCTAAATTTAGTGATTTAAAGACAGAATTATAAATTGGGACTTCTTCATAATCCAAATCAACAAATCTTCCGCTTGAACTAAAAAAGCTCCTGTAAACAGGGATAGATGAGTCTTCTAACAAGTCGCAACAATCTCGCATATTTAGAATTTTTAAAACTTCTTCAGATACATAAGTTAATAAATAGCGAGAAGGATGTCCCAGATCATAAAAAAGCTGATGATTTTTGTAATTCTTAAGAATGAAATTTTTGGTCTTTACGTCCCAATTCTTATCCCTTTTAGAAAGTTTCTCTATAAACAAATCAAACAGATCCTTAATCAAATTATGATCTATAACATCATCTTTACAAATCATATTTACTAATGAATATAATTTTCTTCTTTCATGATATCGATCTATAAAATAATCTCTGCTTGAAAAGGGAGAAATTATATCCTTTTGAGATGCACATTTTAATAAAGTTATATGAGCATCAATATATTGAGATTGAGGGAAAAGAAACTCTGGTAATTTCACAAAATTTGGAATGCAAATTTTTCTGCAAGAACAACTTACCTTGTTTAGTAAAGAAATAGACGAAAATTCAGGCCCATATTGATTATTTAACCTTACATCTTGATATAAAAAAAGAGCTGCTTTTTTTAGAACCTTATTGCTATACTGTGAGGCCACAGGTATTCCTTCTCGATATAACTCAAAAGTTGGTTGAACCGGATAAAAGCCATATTTTTCATTAAAAATTTTGGAAAAACTTAAAATAGTTGCAACTCCATGAGCATTACAGTTTCCATAAACAAGAGCTATTTTTTTGTTAAAAGTTGCACAATATTCAAAATGTACAAACTCTTCAAAGCCTAATTTTTCTAGTACTTTTTTTATTACCCAATAAGTTCTAACTGACGTTGCTACAACAGTATAGTATTGCTTCAAATCGTTAATTGCTTTCAAAACTGGAATTGCAACATACTGTTCGATATGATCAAAATAGCTAATATCAACCATTTTTTCAGTCGAAATCTGTCCGTCAATGAATTTATTGACTTTTATGCGATCTTTATTCGCTAATAAAAAAACTAAAGCACTCTCCCTAGTTCCATATATATTAATTTTCTTCATAAGAAAATACCTCTGGTTATTGTACAGTTAGTTTGTGACATTACCTTCATATTTGTGAATAGCCTCAAATTTTCTTTTTTAAGAAAAAGAGGGGGCTCGGGGGAGAAAAGGAAAACTTTTTCTTTACCCTGCTTTTAACATCTCTTCCTTACCAACCATTGCGAATTCACTGCTGTCCATTTTAGAAGCTCTGATCTTGTTCTTTATCTTAGAACGTTTGCTGTAAAACGGCATCACCACAGCATTCTTTGGCATTTGCCATCGTTTGAATTTGCCTGTAGTTTCAACCAGTACCTTTTGCTTCTAGTGACTCTCAAAGAACTTCTCAATGATCTTGTTCCTTCTGCTCATTATTTAGTCACCTTTACCATCAAAGCAAGCAGATGGAGTGATTTAGCAGATGCCACTGTGACGGTGAACGTTGTTATACCTGTCATAGTATTTATCAACCCAGGCTCTAGCATGAGATAAGGTATCAAAGCTTTGAGAAATAGCTACTTCATGACCGTGTTTAACTAATCTGAAGCTTGCTTCCATATGAGCATTATCATTGCTGTGTCTTGGTCTGTTATAGGTACATGAAATACCAAGCTCCAGGCACTTAGCAACCATGGTTGAACCTCTCATAGGAGCACCATTGTCACTGTGTAACTCAAGAACCTTACCAAAGATATCTGTATTGCGTCCGTCAGCTCTTATAAGAGTGTTGTCACCCTTTATAAAGCCTACCTTTTCAACAGCTTTCTCAATGAATTTAGCTGCTATCTCAGCTGACTGTATATCATGAACTTCCCAATGGAGCATCTTTCTGCTGTACAAGTCCATGACAGCGTAAAGGTAATAGTACTCTCCCTGAGGATTGGTCTTATACATGTAGGTAATATCCCATACCAATATCTGTTTAGGTGCTGTTGCTACAAGTGTTCTACGCTCTACTGAATCGTCCTTGTTTGAGTTCTTATCTGTTCCTCTTTTGTTGTTACACTTAACTTCTTCAAGTAATATATATAGCCATTTTACAGAGCCTAAGTAAACTCCATTCTCATCAAGGCATTTAGCCTGCAACTCTGATGGTGACATATCAGGATTTAGCAACAGTGCCTCTAACGCCTGCTGTCGCTCTTCATCTGAGTATTTGGCGTTATTTGGATGAGATAAGCCTTTTCTCTTGTCTTGCAGGCTCTTCTTCCAATTGGCATAAGTATTCTGTCCTTTACCAATGATTTCTGCCATGTACTTGATGCTCAGGATACAGCTCCTGTTTACTTAAAATTGTCCACAGCTAAGAACCACATTACCAACCGGAACCACCTGGTGGTTTTCATCTATAAACTGTAAATATCTTTGCCTTATCTTCAGCTGAGGTTATTTTTCCTCGTTGATTTTGCCGAAGAAGGCTTGAGTTTTTTTTAGGAATGCCTCCTTTACTGCATACTCAGCCAAGGCATCCTTCATCCTATCAAGCACTTTGTCCTTGCTCTTTAATTCTGCACTCTGCTTGCTATCTTTCTCTTTTAGCTGCTTGTTCTCTGCTCTTAGTCTTTTTAACTCATTCTCAAGGAATTCTTTCTTGCTGTTATTGGCGTTCATACAGTTTACTTTCCATGCATTCAATTCACTGGCGTAAATACCATTGCTTCTACAGTAGGCACCTACTTCAACTTCTGTCATTTTAGCGGTTTCTAACACCATTTTGAACTTGCCTATGCTGTCTTTGGGCTTTTCTGTGCTCTCTGATGCATCTGTTGAATCATTACCATCTGTTGTGCTAGGAAAGTATTTCTCTAAACAGCTATAAATAGTGGTTCTCTTATACTCTGGATGTAACCTTGTGAACTCCCATTTAGTTAAGCCACTCTTGGCAAACTCATTAACCAATTGTTGCTTTTCTTCCATGCTGTAGCTTGTTTTAGTTCTCATAGTTTGTAACTCCTATACTGATCTTATAAAAAAGATCAATCGCTTAATTTCACGTCACAAACTATTGTGTCACCTAAGGCATCTTCATTATCGATTAAAGTTGCAACCTTAGATGTTCTTTCAGGATCATGTTTCTTGTTTTGTCCATATCTTACAATTGCACACATATACAAGACTCTCTTTAAAATACGATTTCCGCTTTTTCGAGTTCCGCCGACGCTTACTTTTCCTCCGCTTCCTGTTACTTTTGGAGCAAAGCCTACAAATGCAGCAAAGTGTCTGCTATCAGGATAGTCATTAGGATCACCCATGACTATCCTTAGTACTGCTGCTGATAACAGAGCTATACCAGGTATGGTTATAAGGTTCTGACACACAGGATCATTCTTTGCAAAGTCTGTTAAGTGCTTTTCAATAGTGTTCAACTGGGTGTTTACATTGTTAAGATTAGCCTTAGCAACTGCATCACAGGAGCTAAATTCTGATAAAGCTTCTGATTTACTCTTTTCTAGTGAAACTAAAAGCTTCTGTGCACACTCATCAATGGCATTCTCACCTAGAGAGCAAACTTCTCCTAACTCATATAGAACCGCTCTTCTGGCATTTTGGATCTGTACCTTCTGTTTCATCAACTGCTCCCTTACAGTATTATTCAGAAAAGCTTCTCTTGCCTAGGATGTGATAAGCTGTTTCTAAATAATGCAGTGACTGTTCCTTGTCACCACATTATTCTTCTAAGGCCTCTTATACAAATCATGTTGTTCTCCCAGAGAACGCAAAAAACTTATAGCATCACAAATACGGCGATACACTACTCAACCATGTAAAATCGATATCATCTACATTTTATACAAATCTCTTTCCAATTTTGTCAAATAATTATGAGTAAACAAACTTTTTATCACTCTATAAATTCTACTAAGTAAAGAATACTGTCTTCTTAAAATTGGAATGTAATGCTTGTAACTTTTGTCAGGATCAAAATATACTGAACCATGATCTGATGGTAACTGTTTTGGAGTCATATAATCTTCACCAAAATAGGTTCTTAAGACATTTTTATACCCAATAGGAACAGGTAGTTTCATGTTTTCAAAATCGACCAAGATTGAATCTGAGTAATCAGCTCTATCATAGACAACTGAATTGCCACTTGCATAGTCAAAAGAAATCAACCCAACTTTATCACTGGTATCAAAATCAGTTTTTCTAAACATGTTCTGATATTCTTTGTATGTTTTTACATATTCATTTTGATCCTTTATAAGAGCCTTTGCTTGCTTTCTCCTTTTGAGTAACATAACAATAGTTCTAGGACTAATGCTCAAGATCTTATCGTAATTGTAAAAAGACTTTAAAGCTCTTCCAGTTACAGATGCTTTTTTAAACAAAGCTCCTCTTTCAGATATATCATTAGGTACTCCATCTAATGGAAAGACATCTATAAAAATACCTTGATTAACATCTGTGAATAACCAACTATTCAAAATAGCTGTTGTATCAGATTTTCTTATTTTGACATGTAAGCCAGGATATTTTCTATCGGTTGTTATGTATTGAAAAAAATATGGCTCAGAGAACTCTTGAAATCCGATCTCAACTAATTTATCGTAGTCCTTACGGGGCATAGAAATATCTATATCATCATCCCATGGAATAAAACCGTGGTGTCTAATAGCTCCCAGTAAAGTACCAGCCTCTAAAAAATAAGTAAGATTGTGCTTTTTACAAACATCATCAAACTTTTTTAAAATCAGCAATTCACATTCCCAAATTTTTTTTCTTTTTTCACTTTCAGTCTTATTATGATTTTTATTAAGATATTCGAATTTCATTTGTAAGCCTTTTGTAGATATAATTAATTTCTCTATGCAGAGTTCATTCTAAAAATCAACGTAACTACTCAGAACCTACCCTAAAACGATCTCAGTCTTACCATTAAAAGCAGAGGTTAAAGCTTCAAAAGCATCTATACCTTGTTTCCTAGCTGTGCTGAGGTAGGATGTGATCGTTAGGTAGGTCTGAGCTCCTTTAATTGAACGAAAACATCCTGAAACCTTTGATTTAGTCTTTACATTGCGAACATCTCTTTCAGCCTGATTGTTGTCAAACGGTACAGCAAAGTTATGAATAAACAGACATACCGATGCCTTGAGTTTAATCAGTCTCTCAATCAATGAACGTTCTTTACCTTTCTTACGTTTGCCTCTTTTTATAGGCTCCGTATTATCAGGTGGAGGACATTCCATATTGGCATAATCCATGATGTCATCATATTCTCGTTCTAAAGAGCTGATATGAGAGTCTTTTAAACTGATTTGGTTCTGCTCAATTGCTTTTTCTTTAGCAGATTTCATGGTTAAAAGCAGATTGCTCAGTCTTTTTGCCCATATATGAGAAGGATTATTCTCACTTGCTACAATTAACTCTCGTAGCAGATGAGCACAGCATACAGCATGACTGATGTTTTCAAATCTCCAATATGCTCCCCAGCAGTCATGAACTGCAGTGCCTGTAAAATTGGTTATCCCACCATTATCAACAATACCTACTTGTCCTCTTTTTTTGTTGACTGTAAGGTAGGTATACTTCTCATTAGAAGAGTTATGTACCCATTGAGTAGAGCCTTCAACTCTGACACCTGTTTCATCGAAATTAACGACTTTAGAGCCTATTAGTAACTCTCTGATTTTTTGCACTACAGGTTTTACCTTAAGTGCACATTTCTCAATCATTGAGCAGATAGTGCCCTCTGATAGAGTTACATTGAACATGCCATCGATTATGTTTTGAATTCTATCTGTACTTACAGCTCCAAAGGTGCTTAGAAGACCTGAGATAGCTGTAAAGCTGTCGCCATACTGAATATAGCCTCTTACGTTCTCAGGAAATTCTCCCTTGAGCTTTGACTCTCCACATGGACAGTCTATGGCTTTGACTGTCTGATGCTCTATAACCTTAGTATTGATTACTGCTTCTACCACATATCTCTTTTCGGTACATTCAAATACTTGTCCGTTTGCTGAGCATGAGCTTAGATATGGACAGGTTTTACATTTTTCTGGTATATGTGTCTTTACCTCATCAGGAGCATGCGGTACTGACAAATGTGCTCATTTATGTCCTTTCTGTCCACCGGCTTTCAGCCCTGAGGTCTTCCTTAAACTTCTCTTCTTCTGACTCTTAGCATAACCATCACTTGATGGTGGCTTTGAACTGTTATTTGAGTTCTGTCCTAGCTGACGTTTTAGCTCTTTGATTTCATCTTGCAGGGCTTCAATGGTTAAATTCAACTTCTTATTTTATTCTAACGAAGTTTCATTCTGCTCCATTACACCTGAGAACAAGGTTATCATCAGCTTGATGGTGGTTGACAACGAGAGTACAAGTACAGATAAATCTGCCAAAAACTGGTTAAAAACAGGCTACAACATCATTGTGATCTTGATCTATGCGTGTTGTCGCCATAAACATAAAACTAAAGGGTTAAAATTGGAACTTTAATATTTTTCTTTGAGATATATTCATAAACTTCTTTGAGTCGGAATTTTTTATTATTTACTATAGTTATAATAACAATATCTGGTTTTAGAATTTCAATATCTTCTAATCCATATATAGTTTTGTTAGCTATTTGTTGTCCCTTTAGAGTACCTTTTTTATCTACGATTCCAATTAAATTTGTGTAATCAAGACCATTTTTGTTAGCGTAATCTTCTAAAAATACACTTGCTCCCCACAGTATCACTTTTTTGTTTTTATACTTTGTTCCTAACAGGTAGGTTAGCCTAAATTCATTATATTTTTGCTCTAGTTTTTTCTTATAGTAGCTAAAAGACAGTTCGACAATTTTTTTTGCTCTTAAAAAATTAAGATAGACTGGATTATATAAATATTCCTTATAGGATCTATTTGCATCATAAATATATGAAGGCACATTTTTGCTTTTGGAAGGAATTTTTTGATAATCAACAGGAGTTCTCCAATCTCCATAGTATTTACTTAAAATTATGTCATAAGATTTTGGAATTGGGATTTCAAGTTTTTCAAAAGGATGCATTGTTAAATCATCAAAAAAATTCTTATTAAAAGTGCAAATTTCCTCTGGGCGATTAAATATATGAATTGCTCCACCAATATCACTATCATTTTTATGTTTTTCTAAATTATCTCTATATAACTTAAAAAGCTCTTCATCAGAAAACGACTCATAGTCAGATAAAAATTTTTTTATCTTTTTATAATAGTCATACACACGCAAGCGCCTTATAAGACTGCTTCTTAAATTCAAATAATTTAATATATATTTTTCTTCAGTTACTAAAGACAACATATCTTCTTTAGATTTAGGCAAGATATCATATGGGAAAATGTCTATCGATATTCCACAATTTAGATGACTTTCTGTTAATCTACCAATTTCGTTTAACATGCATGTGTTATTACATCTGATTGTTGCATAACCGGCATAGTACTTTTTTTCAGAAAAAAATGATTGAAAAAAGAACTGGCCAGTAAATTCGCTTGGACCTATCTTTAATAGTTTTTCATAGTCATCTCTTGGCATAATTAGGTCAATATCATCATCCCAAGGTATAAAACCGTTGTGTCTAACTGCTCCTAAAAGAGTTCCAAAATCAGCCATAACTTTTAAATCATATTTTTTGCAGACTTCGAGCATTTTTTTTAGCATATTTAGCTCGACATTCCAAACTGCTTTCATTTTTTCAGAAACAAAGTATCCATCTATTGTTTCTGCTTTTAAATTACATAACTCTTCCATAAGCTTCATTTTAATTCCTTTTTTAGTAGCATTTGTTATCAATAATAGAAGTCAATGATGTCATCTTTGCTGTGTAAATTATTGATGCTTGGTATGCCCGTTTGCTTTATCTCTTTTGTATAGAACCATCTTCATTGAAGTATCGTTGTCCTAAAAAAATTCAGTATTAAATCTAAGTAATATATCAATTACTCATGTTTTGCGTTTCAAAAACAGCTAATAAATAGCTAATAGATGCGTTCTAGCACCACATTTGTTGTTTAAAAATTGATTTCTTTAATTACTTTGAAAGTTTGGTAATCAGGAAGAGAGACCTTTTGGAATAAATTTATAATATTTATATGTAAAATCATATAGATAGGTATGATTTTAGGTATCTCACTGTTACAATATTAGTGATAAAAATCTATAAGATAACACAGAGATATCGATGATATAATATAATATAATATACTGCAAAATGCTTGTAACTCCAAACCTGTTTTATCAATTAAATCTGTTTGCTCTAAAGACGGTCTTAATCTTTCGGGACTCTTAGTTAGAGCTAGATTCATAAAAAGGTCTGGAGTTTCTGTATATGAGTTTCTCATGGTTCTTATCAGCTCTATATTTACGGGAGCTAAAACAGTTCATGATAGATAATCTCTTGCTTATGCTGACAATCCTAAATGCAGTTATTATGCTCTGAAGATATTTGTATCAGACGGAAAGCATAACTAGGCATTACTTCTTTGGTTAATAGCAAAAGCAGCTGTTTCTATCATAATGAAACTCAACGACAAAGAGCATATCTACACTCTCGGTATTGATGACATCATTATAGAAAGAGCAAGAGGTAAACATATTGAAGGGGATGTCCAGAACCTTTGGACCATGTAAAAGGCAAAAACGTTAAAGATTTTGCCAATTTGCTTATTGGCTAGTCATATGGTCTTAATATCTTTCCCGTAATATCTGCTCTTGTAAGCTCCAGAAGGGAGGAGCTAGTTATACAAGACTTTGATAAAAAGGTTGATAAAAGAAAAGCAGGTGAAGACACAGAGTTGATTCTAAGAACCGTAAAACAACTTTTGTTTTACGCTACTGCAAATCTATCCTCAATTCAGGTATCAAGGCTCAATATGCTCTTATGGACACCTGTTTCTATTCAAGCAATCTTACTGATGAGCTTCAGGAGCTTGGTTTACACAGTATCTGCATGATAAAGAATAGCCTTAAGTTTTCCTTTGTAGGTGAAATAGTAAGCTATAAAACAGGAAGACTTCTATCTACCTTAAAGAAAAGACAAAATCTGAACTCCGATATTATCAGTGCCACTGTAGTTCAAACCAAATCAGGTCAGGTAGTTAAGCTTGTCTTTGTCAGAAACCGTAATAACAGAAAAGAGTTTATTACTCTCCTGAGTAGTAATACTAACCTATCCTCTGAAAAGATTGTCGAACTCTATTCAAGACGCTGGTCCATTGAATGCTGCTTTAAAGCTTCAAAACAATATCTAGGTCTTAATAACGAATGTTTCGGTACTGACTTTGATACTGTTACTGCTTTAAATCATATCTCCTATATCAGATTCATTATCATTGAACTGATAAGAAGATTCAGAGATGATCCTCGCAGTCATGGTCAGGTGTTTATAGACTGTTATGACGAACTGAGAACCATTCCATTCATAGAAGCACTTGATCCTCTTTCTCGCTGTTTTAACTCTGTTGTAGATGAACTGCAAAAGGCTGGTTGAATCGCTAAAGGTAAACTGGAACAAACCTAAAAGATTGCTCAAGAAGTTATCAGCAAAAGGTATGAAACAACTAGTACTTTTATTCAGGATCTATTAACGCCTAAACTTGAAGCACAGTTTCTAAATAGTTAAAGAAATCAATTTTTAAACATCAAATGTGGTGCCAGACCGCATCTATTAGCTGTTTTAAGCTAAAATTTGAATTGCAAATATTGAGACAAGTAATTACATCGTTCTGAATCCATTTTGCGTAAGTTCCTTAATTTTGCCATAGCAAATCTCCTTTTTCTGTCTGCCTAAAAACTACACAATTCATCACATATCCTCATTTTCCCTTATATAATCGATCTCTGTAGTATGAATCAATTTCATTTGTATAAAGTTTCGATTCTCTTTCTATATCATAATTTAAGGAACAAAAATCTACAGCTTGTGTTAATGTATCAATAACACAATATTGTGCATTTGAATTTAAATTTCTAGGTTGGC
>OQVZ01000680.1_pt1 | contig 13035 bp, 8 predicted proteins | sample 1691571 | NCBI WGS metagenome assembly OQVZ01 (sample SAMN03418261, study PRJEB22391) | human gut metagenome | biome: human-gut; feature: organic feature; material: feces | host: Homo sapiens | place: Tanzania | collected 2013-01
CATCGCTAAAAGGCTGTTTTTTATGTTTTTGTTTCTGTGCCCCCAGCATTTATCCACTGAACCGCATTTTCGGCTGTGAAAATGCGTTTTCCGAAAATTCACCAAATTATTTGCCGATTTGGAGAATTAGAGCCGATTTTATTTGCGAGAGTTGCAAAAAAAATGTAAATTCGTAACGAAACCAAACAACGGAAATTATTAACTAAAAATATCCCATAATACCGCTTATCATGAGTTATCTTAAATTTGATAAGAATCTTTTGATTAATCTTGAGCAGTCGCTCCGCTTGGAGGTGCTGCGCACGAATCAATCTGGTGCATACCACTGCACTACCATTGTGGGAGCCAATACAAGAAAGCAGCACGGACTTCTTGTGATTCCTGTTCCTGAAATTGACGACAATAGCCATGTGCTCTTGTCGTCGCTTGATGAAACGGTGATTCAGCACGGTGCGCCTTTCAACCTTGGCTTGCACAGGTATTCCGGTGGCGTGTACAGTCCTAATGGTCACAAGTACATCAGAGAGTACGATTGCGAACGTGTGCCTACTCACACGTTCCGTGTAGGTGGCGTGATTCTGAAGCGTGAGAAAATCTTTATCACCAACGAGAATCGTATCCTTATCCGCTACACCCTGGTAGATGCTCACTCTAAGACCACACTCCAGTTCCGTCCATTCTTGGCGTTCCGCAACGCCAACGACCTTTGCGTTGAAAACCAAGTGGCAAGTCGCGATTACAAGGAAGTGTCAAACGGCATTTCCACACGCATGTATGAGGGCTATCCTGAACTCTTTATGCAGGTGAACCACAAGCCTAAGTTTGTGTTCGACCCACACTGGTATAAGGGCATCGAGTATATCAAGGACCAGGAGCGAGGCATTCCTTACACCGAGGACCTGTATGTGCCTGGCTACTTTGAGGTGGACATGAAGAAGGGCGACACCATCATCTTCTCCGCTGGCGTGAGCGAGGTGAACACTCGTATGCTCTCCAAGATGTATGAAGATGAGATTAAAACCCGCACACCTCGCACCAGTTTCTACAACTGCCTTAAAAACAGTGCAAAGCAATTTTATGTGACCAATGCCGACGGGCATTATATGCTTGCTGGCTATCCATGGTTCAAGTTGCGTGCGCGCGATGAGTTTATCGCTCTCCCAGGCTGCACGCTCTCTAACCACCACCGCCCCGACTTCGAGGCTATTATGGACACCGCCAAAGAGGCTTTCACTCGCTGGATGGAAACTGGTGAGCCCGACAAGCATTTGCAGGGCATCGACCTTCCCGATGTGCCACTGTGGGCTGCTTGGGCTATTCAGCGCTATTCACACGATACCGATGTGCCTACTGCACGCGAGCGTTATGGCGAACTGGTGGCACAGCTCATCGACTTCATTATCGACGGCAAGCACCCGAATCTGCAAGTCGACGACAACGGCTTGGTGCGCACCGATGGCACACGCCAACCAATGTCGTGGATGGATTCTGCGCGCCCCGATGGCACTCCACTCATTCCTCGCACCGGCTATCTGGTGGAATTTAACGCGCTGTGGTATAACGCGCTCATGTTCTTGCTCCAGATGTATGCCGACGACAAGCAGATGCAGAGCCGTGTGGAACGCTGGCAGAAGATTAGCGACGCTTACGCCGAGTCTTTCGCCCCCACGTTCCTTAACGACTACGGTTATCTCTACGACTATGTGAACGGCTCATACACCGATTTGAGCGTTCGTCCAAATATGGTGATTGCAGTGGGTGTTGACCACACGCCGCTCGACCGTCGCCAGCGCAAGCGCATCCTCGACTTCGTCACCCGCGAGTTGCTCACCCCTAAGGGACTGCGCACATTGAGCCCTAACAGCTACGGTTACAATCCTTGGTATGTGGGCAATCCAGAACAGCGCGAAAAGGCGTATTATTCTGGGTCGGCTCGTCCTTGGCTCATGGGCTTCTACTGCCACGCCTATGTGAAGGTGTTTGGCATTGGCGGCCTCTCGTTCGTGAATCGCATGATGATTGGCTTTGAGGACGAAATGTCGCAAGGTGCTATCGGCACCCTGTCGGAACTTTACGACGGCAACCCTCCATTCATTGGCCGTGGCGCAGTGAGTTTCGCCGCCAATGTGGGCGAGATTCTCCGCGTGTTGCGTTTGTTGAAAAATCTTGATGTTTAACCGTAAATTGATATTAACCTGACGATATGAAAGCTTTAATGTTTGGTTGGGAATTCCCCCCTCATATTCTCGGTGGTCTCGGAACCGCAAGCTACGGTCTTACGAAAGGTATGTACGATTGCGGCGACATGGACATCACATTCGTTATACCCAAGCCTTGGGGCGACGAAGAGAAGGGATTTGCACGAATCATTGGCGCCAACACCACGCCTATCGCATGGCGCGATGTGAGCAGCGAATATGTGCAAAGCCGTATCGGCAATGTGATGGACCCTCAGACTTATTTTGATTTGAGAAATCACATCTACAGTGATTTCAATTATATGAACACCAACGATCTGGGCTGCATTGAGTTCTCTGGTCGTTACCCCGACAACCTCGTTGAGGAAATCAACAATTATTCGATAGTGGCTGGTGTGATTGCACGCACCATTCCATGCGATATTATCCACTCTCACGACTGGCTCACCTATCCTGCCGGCATTCACGCCAAGCAGGTCACTGGCAAGCCATTGGTGATTCACGTTCATGCCACCGACTTCGACCGAAGCCGTGGCAACGTCAACCCCACAGTGTTCAATATCGAGAAAGACGGCATGAACAATGCCGACCACATTATCACCGTGAGCAACCTCACTCGCCGCACCGTGATTGAGAAATACGGCATTTCCCCCGACAAGGTGACCACCGTGCACAATGCTGTGGAGCCGCTGAGCGAGGAGTTGCTCAACGTCACCGTGCCACCAAAGCACGATAAAGTGGTCACTTTCCTCGGCCGCATCACCATGCAGAAGGGACCCGAATACTTTGTGGAAGCTGCCGCACAGGTGCTGAGCAAGGTGCGTGGCGTGCAGTTTGTGATGGCTGGCGGTGGCGACATGATGGAGAAGATGATTCGTTTGGCTGCGCGTCGTGGCATCAGCGACCGCTTCCACTTCGCAGGCTTCCTGCGAGGCAAGGAGGTGTACGAGATGCTCAAAGCCAGCGATGTGTATATCATGCCATCGGTCAGTGAGCCTTTCGGTATTTCTCCACTCGAAGCCATGCAGATGGGCGTGCCGTCCATTATCTCCAAGCAGAGCGGCTGTGCCGAAATTCTTAATAATGTGATTAAAGTTGACTATTGGGACACCAACGCCATAGCCGACGCCATCTATTCTATCATCAAGTATCCTGCCATGTATAAGGAACTGCGCGAAAAGGGACTTGAGGAAGTGGGGCAGATTGTGTGGAAAAAGGCAGGTGCCAAAGTCATCGACATTTACAAGAGTCTCATCAACCGATAAAACAATCTTAAACGAATAAAATCAACAACTAAAAAATAAAGCAATGAAAGCAATTTGTTTTTATTTCCAGATACACCAGCCATTCCGCCTGAAGAATTATCGATTCTTCGACATTGGTAACGACCATTACTATTACGATGATTTTGCCAACGACGAAATTATCACTCGCATTGCACAGCGCTCATATTTGCCAGCCAACGCAATGCTCCTTGATATGATCAAACAGTATGGCAAGAAGTTCAAAGTGGCATTCTCAATCAGCGGCACCGCTCTTGAGCAACTCGAAATCTATGTGCCAGAGTTCATCGAGTCGATGAAGGAATTGGCTGACACCGGCTGCGTGGAATTCCTCAGCGAAACCTATGCCCACTCGCTCGCTTCGCTTGAAGATCCCGACGAGTTTGTGGCACAGGTGAAGGACCACGACAAGAAGATTTTCCAACTCTTTGGCAAGCACCCAGTGGTGTTCCGCAACACCGAGCTTATCTACGACGACGGCATCTCCGCCATGGTTCAGAATATGGGCTTCAAGGGCGTGATTACCGAAGGCGCAAAGCACATTCTGGGCTGGAAGTCGCCTAACTACGTTTATTCTTCTCCTGTGGCTCCAAAGTTGAAGTTGCTGTTGAAGAACTCTAAATTGAGCGACGACATCTCGTTCCGCTTCAGCAACCCCGACTGGGCATCGTATCCGCTCACAGCCGACAAGTATATCGACTGGATTGCGTCGCTCCCTGAAGAAGAACAACTCGTCAACCTCTTTATGAACTACGAGACCTTTGGCGAAATGCAACCACGCGAAAGCGGTATCTTCGAGTTTATGAAGGCACTGCCACGCTTCGCTGCCGAAAAGGGCATCGAATTCTTCACCCCAAGCGAAGTGATTTCAAAAATGAAGTCGGTGGGCGAAATGCCAGTGATGCACCCAATTTCTTGGGCAGACGAGGCGCGCGACACCAGCGCATGGCTCGGCAACACTCTCCAGCAGGAGGCTGTGAAGAAACTTTACTCCATCGGTGAGCGTGTGCGCCTTTGCCAAGACCGCCGCATCAAGCAAGACTGGTACTACCTCCAGGCAAGCGACCACTTCTTCTATATGAGCACCAAGCACAACGAAGACGGTTCAGTGCACTCGCACTACAGCCCCTACGATTCGCCCTACACCGCATTCACCAACTATATGAATGTGCTCAGCGATTTCATGATTCGTGTGCAGGAGCAATACCCAGAGTCAATCGACAACGAGGAATTGAACGCATTGTTGCTCACCATCCGCAACCAATCTAACGAAATCAGCCAACTCAACCGCGAGGTGGAAATGCTCCGCAACAACATCGTGAAGGACACCACAGGCGATTTCCCAGTAGATGAACCAGCACCGGAAGAAAAGCCAGCCAAAAAAGCACCAGCCAAAAAGCCGGCAGCAAAGAAACCCACAAAAAAACCCACAAAAAAATAACCCAATTATCCCATAAACAAACAACTACCGAGGGCGGCTTTCCTAAAAACCGCCCTCATTTTTTTCCGCCCCACACCACCACCAAAAAATCCCAAAAAGTCAAATCCACTTCCCTAATCTACCAAGCCCACCTCCCTGTCTGTCAAATGCGTCCGAAAGAGATGGGTCTGATAGATGGGTTTGTTATGTTTTGTTATGTTTTGTTGTGGTTTGTTATGAGATTGGTCTAAAAAAATCCCTTCCTATAGCCACCTTTTTCTCAAAAAAAATGACTAACTTTGCTAATTAAGCATTAAATTCTGAAAAAGGCAAAAAATTATGAAATATGCTTATAATACACCTTTATAGTTGAAAGGGTTTGTCGCCTTCAGAAGCTATTTACTAAGTAGGACTTAGTATCAAAATGACGAAATATAAAAAATATACTTTTATAGATTTGTTTGCAGGTTGTGGAGGCTTGTCAGAGGGTTTTTATCGACTTGGATTTAAGGCGCTTGCGCATGTTGAAATAAATCATTGGGCATGTGAAACTTTAAGAAAACGCATGGCTCATTTCGGATATAGTAACTATGAAAAGGAAGTGATAGAGGCGGATATCACCAATAAAGATATAATTAAATCCATAAGCGATGTTATTTCTGGAAAAGAAGTTGATGTCATTATTGGAGGTCCTCCATGCCAAGCATATTCAACCGCTGGAAGAGTTAGAGATGGAAAAGGTATGGCCAAAGATCCTAGAAATTTTTTGTTTGAAAATTATGTCAACATTTTAAATCACTTTAATCCTAAATTTTTTGTTTTTGAAAATGTTACGGGCATTTTTTCTGCAAAAGTTAACGGAGATTTTATTTTTCCAAAAATTATTAATGCGTTAAGTAAAAATTATAATATAGTTGATGACCCATCGGTTTTGGTTCACAATAGTGCTGATTATGGAGTGCCGCAAGTTCGTAAACGTGTCATAATTATTGGAGTGAGAAAAGATATTAACCAAGTCAAAGTATTAGACTTGTATAATGACATAAAAAAAACTCATTGGAATCCTGACACTCCTCAGAAAGATAGAAAAGGTCTCAAAAAATTTGTTGATGTTTATAAAGCTATTGGTGATTTACCCTTTGTCGAACCAGGCTGTGATGCATCAACAGAAGAATTTGATTATCCTTGTAATAATGAGTTTCTGAAAAGAATTGGCAAAAAAGGCATATACCCATTACATGATCATATTGCTAGAAGACATAATGATTTAGACAGAGAGCGTTTCGCAACAATGATACATAATAATTGGTCATTTGGCCAACTCAGAAGGAATATGCCAAAATATGAACATAAACGTGCTCGATTATTTGACAATAGTTATGTTGTACAATGGTGGAATTTACCTTCGAAAACCATATTAGCCCATATATGGAAAGATGGTTTTCAGTTTATTCATCCAGACGAAAAGCAAGCACGTTCATTTACTGTTCGTGAAGCTGCGCGAATTCAATCATTTCCTGATGACTTTGAATTTGCAGGTTCTCGTGGAGAAAAATTCAAACAAATTGGCAATGCCGTTCCTCCTTTATTTGCTGAGGCTTTAGCAAAGTCCATTATGAATAATCTTAAAAAGATTTCAAAATGATTTTTGAGAATGCAGGACATATTACCAATAAAAATGCTTTTGTAGAACTAATCACAATATATATACGTATTGTAGAAGTTACTGCCCAAAAGTACAACAAATGCATTGTGGAATACCCAACACCTGACAGTTTTATACTTTCAGAACTAAAAGATATGGGTATTATTGATGCTGTTACTCAAATTGACATATTAAGAAAAATTTTAGGGGATAGATTTCTTCATTTTATTAGTTGCATAAATTTCTATCTTAAACATAAGGGCTATTTTGATGATACTATTAAAAAACTTAGTAATAAGAACAGAAAATTGTTGCAAGATAAAGAGACGCATTCAAACAAACCGACATTTGTGGATTTCTTTGCTGGGGCTGGGGGATTAAGTTGCGGCTTTACAGAAGCTGGATTTAGAGTTGTCTTTGCAAATGATTTTGAAGATGTTTGTGTGCGAACTTATCGTTTTAACCATCCAGAACTATTAGCCACTAATGTTTTAAAAGGAGACATTCGAAATATAGTTGTCAACATTGGAGAATATGTGTCCACACCTGTTGATATAGTAGTAGGTGGACCTCCTTGTCAGGGTTTCAGTTCTGCAAATCAACAACGCATAATAGATGACCCCCGAAACGAATTATACAAGTACTTTATTAAGGCTGTTAAAAGTATTTTGCCTAAGTTTGTTGTCATGGAGAATGTGAAAGGTATGCTTTCTGTGGCGAATCAAGTTATTGAGGATTATCAAAACATTGATGAAATACGAGAAGGGAAGCATTACAGTTACAAAGCAGGTTACAAACTACTTAACTCTGTAGATTTTTCTGTAGCTCAAAATAGGGAACGTCTTATCTATATTGCTATAAGAACTGATATTGTGGCAGATAAGCAGATAAATCCAAAGGACATCTTTCAACAAATTCAGGACAATAATTTGGGTAATAAAGTTTATACTCTAAGAGATGCTCTAGATTATATCAAGCCTTTGGACGCACCTCGGATTAAAAATATGAATGAAGTTGATGACCCAAGGACTGGAAAAAAAATTGATATAAGTGAGTTCAATGGAAATGAAAGTAGTTATCTTAGACTAATCAATGGAGGTAGGAAGATTTTATATCTATTCAATCATAAGGCAAGATTTGTTAATAATGTTAATTATGAAATCTATAGACTGTTGAATCAAGGAGATGATGCTTCAGACCCTAAGATTGAAGACATAATGCCTTATACTAATAGACTCCATTGTTTTAAGGATAAATATTACAAACTCATTGCAGATCGACCGTCTAGAACGATAACAGCACATCTTAGAATGGATTGCCACTCTCATATACATCCATTTCAGATTAGAGCTCTTACACCACGTGAAGCTGCTCGATGTCAATCATTCCCTGATGACTATTTGTTTTTAGGAGCATATTTAAAAACATATATGCAAATTGGAAATGCGGTTCCATGCGTTATGGCTAAAGGCATCGCTAATGTTATTAAGAAATATATATAAAATGATGCAACGTATATTGGAATATATCCATCGTCCAAATAAAACGGAAGTTGGTGTGGAAACAAATACAAACGATTCTTATCTTAAGCTGGCTCCAGCTATAGAAAAAACAGATATGTTTGTGCCAAATGAGGTAGAAAGTTTTCTTTATTTACAAAAAGGTGAAGAAGTCATTTTTAAAGCTGTAAAATACCCTAGTAATAATGAGTACCGGTTAACAAAATTAGGAGCAGTACGTAAACGATTTGATATAAAATGCGGTGATGAACTAGTGTTCAGAAAGGTAATTTCAGACGGATCTGTTCAGCGTTTTTTTGAAATCAAAAAATTCGAGAAAACGATGTTCTATTTATCCTCTAAAAAACGATATATTCTTATCAATCCCAACCTACTACCTGATTGGAAAGAGGATGGAGTAGGATTGACTGTTTGGTATAAAGGAAGAAAAGTGTCACTTGAGATTTCTTTTGTAGAAAAAAAACCAGCACGTAGTGACTCCCCAACCCCTACCGATTATTATTGTTTGAAATTGGCAGGAACAGAATTGTCTGGAAAATCTTATTGTCTTTCGAAAAGAAACGGCGAAATGCATTTTGATGAATGTGTCAAGTGGACGTTTAACGAAATAAAGTACTAAAACATGAAATATTATATTTTAAAAATAAACGGCAGTTCTGTATCTTTTTCATACGCAACAGCAGGCTGTGAGATTGTTTGCTCTATGGAGTCAGAGGATGGTAGCAATCTTTGTGATTTCTATGATGGAGATCATGTATTGGTTTATAAAGACGAGCCTATAAACACTTGCACGATGTCCCTAATAGCAAAAGGAGAAAATAAATTCATTAAAGAATTTGAAGTTGCAAACGGTGCTAACATTAATTCTTTTTCAGATGAAATTAAAAGTAAAATTCATAATCAAAATGGAATATTTGTTGAAATTACAGATAAAGAATATAATGAAATCTTTCTTGAAATGATTAATTCTTTATCGGTCAGCAAAAAAGTAAAAACACCCTCATTAGATTACCCATTACAGAAAATTTATTTCGGTGCACCGGGAACAGGAAAGTCTCACGAAATAAATATGTTATGTGCAGAGCATGAGAATTATCGAACAACATTTCATCCCGACACAGACTATGCGTCTTTCGTCGGTTCGTACAAGCCTATTACCGAACTTGTGCCAAGATATACATATATGGGAGCGCAAGCAATAGCTGTAAAAGATGAAAAAGGGAAGCCTATAATAGACACAAAAATTTCTTATCGCTATGTGTTTCAGTCTTTTCTAAAGGCGTATATTGCTGCGTGGAAAGAGCAAATGAACGAAGTTCCTAAACCTGTTTTTCTTATAATTGAGGAAATTAATCGAGGCAACTGTGCTCAAATATTTGGAGACATCTTCCAATTGCTTGATCGCAATGCAGCAGGTTTTTCTGATTATCCCATTGTTGCAGATGATGACCTTGCCAAAGAATTAAAAAGGGCGTTTGAGGGATTGGTTATTGCAAAAAGCGAAGGCATCAACAATCTTTATGAAGGAGGAAAAGATGTGGTAGGTAGCGTGCTGAAAGGAGAAAAATTGCTGCTACCAAATAATATGTTTATTTGGGCAACGATGAACACTAGCGACCAGTCTCTATTTCCAATCGACTCTGCATTCAAACGTCGTTGGGATTGGAAATATGTGAAGATTAAAAACGCTGATGAGAATTACAAAATTTTATTCTCAAATGGTCATGAATATGATTGGTGGGCATTTGTTGACACAATTAATAAACGTATTGAGGGTGGTGAAATTCAGCAAGAGGATAAAAAACTCGGTTACTTCTTTGTTAAGGCTAAGGAACAAAGTGATAAAAAAATCATTACTGCTGAAGCGTTCTTGTCAAAGGTGATTTTCTACCTTTATAATGATGTGTTCAAAGATTTTGGTTTTGAAGAAGACTTTTTCAAGGATTCTAATGGAGAGATAATGACTTTCGCTTCTTACTTTAACGATAATGGAGATGTGAATGAAAGTCAGGTGGAAAAGTTTATCAGAAATCTTGGACTAGCTCTTGATGAAATCGAAGAATCTCAAGAGAATGGTGAAATCGAAGAATCTCAAGAGAATGATGTAATTGAAGAATCTCAAGAGAATAAGGTAACAATAATAGTAGGGGATGTAGTAACAACTCTGCGCAGAACCTTATACGAGATAACAAGACAAGCCGTAGAGAATAATTCTGATTTGACTTTTGACGCAATAAAAGAAGCCTCGTCTGTAATCAAACGTACCCAACCGTTATTCCTAACCGATGACGAGATTGATGCATGGAAAGAAGAGCATGTGAATGATAATTCCTCGAGCTACCGTTATTTGTTTAAAGAACCGCTACAAGCCTCAGGTATTTCTTTCGTTGTTCTATCTCAATGGGGGAAACTTGAATTGTTGAAAGATCCTTTTACGGAATATGCCAAGAAATTAGGAGTTGAAATCAAGTTCGGTGAATGAAACTGCTGATAGAGGAATACAGGTATCCTTTTGACCTCGTTAAAGAGTTGTTTCCTAACATTGACGAACTTGACGTGGTTGATGAAGTAGCGAGCATAAATTTTGTTGGCTATTTCTATCATGCTGCTCGTCAAGAATGTGTCTTTGTTCTGCCTAAGGTTGTGCTTGCTCAGAATGATAAAGTGTTTGGTAAATATGCTCCAGAAGACATCGTTGACCTTACACAGAAAAGTCCCCTTACAGCAGGAGAGAGTAAATTTGTCTATGGTTTGTCGGTCTGGATCTATCGAGCAATATCAGTTTATCTTGCCGACTGTATAGCTAAAGGTAAAGACCACTCCGTCGTGAGGCATCAGAAGTTGATTAAAGTTGGGCGTGGTCGCCGCAGGTTGAGCAACACTTTTCTTGATATTCTTCTTGCTCTTATCGACTTTAACCGACAGAACCAAGATTGGTTCATGTTCATTTTGAAAAACACCCATAGTGGGTTTAATAAAATTAATTGGAATAAAACCATCACTTCTTCTCAGGTGATTATTCAAGAAGATGAGCCTATCTATATAAACCCGGTCACAAAAAAACGTCATATTAACTTCGATGAAGAACTTCTTGTAATCTTTTATTCAATACTTAACTATCTTCATGAGTTTTATGGATTTCACGTGAGCCTCAATGTGAATTATGAGTTAATAACTGGTAAGCGTTTTGACCGATATTTGAATAATGGTTTTGGCATTCGTCGACTTCGTCAAATTAAATATAAATATTTCAGCGACAAGGCTCTACATTTGTGGAAATTATGCTATGCTTTCTTTGAGCAATCAAAGCAAGTGAGAATGAACTCGCATATTAATGAATTTTTGCTTGTCAAGAACTTCAACATTGTCTTCGAAGCTATTATTGATGAGCTGGTGGGTGACAATTCGTTCCCCGACCGTTTGAATAAGAATCAAGACGATGGCAAAGAGGTCGACCACATGTTCCTTTGGAATAGCTTGACCACAGTAGAGCCCGAAAAGCAAGTTTACTATATCGGCGATAGCAAATACTATAAGCAGAAAAATGAAATAGGGCAAAAATCTATTGCTAAGCAATATACTTATGCGAGAAATGTGATTCAATGGAATTTAAATCTATTTTTTGGGGAGAATGCTGATGAGAAACCAGCGGAAACCGACTTCTGTCTGCGTGACGAGCTAACAGAGGGTTATAATGTGATTCCCAATTTCTTTATCAGCGCAACAATCCCTGATAATTTGCTCTACACAGATAATATCGACGAAACAAAACGCTCGGCAAAAACCCACGTTTCTCGCCAGTTTAAGAATCGTCTTTTTGATCGTGATACTTTACTCATAACCCACTATGATGTGAATTTTCTCTATGTGGTTTCGCTCTATGCCCGAAATAATGCAATTCAAAAGAAGAATTGGAAGTTAAAGGTACGTGAAATATTTCGTGATAAAATTCGTGACGAATTGGCACGTCGCTATCATTTCTATGCGATGCGTGCAAAGCCCAGCGTTAATACTAAAGAGTATTTTGAAGCGCATTTCCGTGATGTGTTGGGAAAAGTGTTTGCTCCGTATGACGATAAAGGCATTATAGCTTTGGCTCTCGATAATCGTAAAGAGTTTAAAGAGGAAAACCAAAATCTTATTTCTCAACTAGAGAAGTCGTTTGAAATAAAGGAATGTAATCTTGGTGAAGACCCGCGGCCAAAATTGCCCGCATCTGCTGTTTCCTTTAGTGGTGTGAAATTATCGAAACGTGGCGTGCTGATGGTGATGATGGAAGATTACGCCAAGCGTTCAGAAAAAAGTTTCGCAAAATCAGGCAAAATTGCTGTGGGCATCAAATACCATGTTCGTGGTATGGAAATTATCAATAATCTTGCAAATATTGGATATGTGCTATTTCATACATGGGACAAGTCTTCACAAAAAATGTTTGCTTTAGAAGGTGATTGTCAGATAGTCGCAAAAAATGCGGTTCCAGATGAATACTATATGTCACCAAAGAATCCCACTCATCCCGATGGCACTCCTGATGAGGCACAATTTCTCTATGTTCTGCTTACCGCAGATATGACAAATCCGTTAGATGCTTCACGAGTGGATTGCAATAGAAAAAAATACAAAGAAAAAACTCAGCGTTATGATGCACAATACGCATTGTTAGATGAGATTGTCACTCCTTCATAGATATGCTGGAGTCGTATCTTTTTAGAATGAATATGTGTCACCCACGAGGTGGCACGTTTCTTATCTATTCTACTCACGAAGAAAATCCTTGTAATTTGTGTGAGGCAAACTCATTTCACTCTTTTGTCATTTACGCACACCCATCTAATCATTATTTTTGCACCAAGTTCTTTGAAGTCGTGTTTCTCAACTGGTGTTTCAGGTGTTTCGGGTGTTTCGGGTGTTTCGGGTGTTTCGGGTGTTTCGGGTGTTTCAGGTGTTTCAGGTGTTTCAGGTGTTTCAG
>OQVZ01000681.1_pt1 | contig 13029 bp, 9 predicted proteins | sample 1691571 | NCBI WGS metagenome assembly OQVZ01 (sample SAMN03418261, study PRJEB22391) | human gut metagenome | biome: human-gut; feature: organic feature; material: feces | host: Homo sapiens | place: Tanzania | collected 2013-01
ATTCGCGCCCTCCGCGCCCTGAGAGGCGGCCGCCGCGGTCATGTCGTCGGTGATGTCCAGCTTGTCGCCGAACTCGCTGCCCTCGGGAGCCACAGCGCTCATGGCGATGCGGGTGTTCTCCGCATCGATGGCGGCGATCTTGTCGGCGGTCACGTTGTCGACCAGACCCAGCAGGGCGGCCACAACGAGGGAAATAACGGTCAAGGTGCCGGCGACCTTGAGAATAAACTTACCGGAGATCTTCATTACTTCGCCGCCTCCTTCTTTTCTTTCTTCACAGCACCGTAGATGGTGGGACGGATGTACTTATCCAGCAGCCATGTGGTGCAGTTCATAATCAGGATGGAATAGCAAACGCCCTCGGGATAGGAGCCGAAGCGGCGGATGAAGCAGGTCAGCAGGCCGCAGCCGAGACCGAAGATCAGCTGGCCGGGCTTTGTGACAGGGGAGGTGGCATAGTCGGTGGCCATGAAGATGGCGCCCAGCATCAGACCGCCGCCGAACACGTTGTACAGCATGTACTGCACGTTGTCGATGCCCGCGGGAGCCGCGATCAGGGTCAGGATAGCCACGGTGCCGATGTACGCCACAGGGATCTGCCAGGAGATGACCTTGCGGATCAGCAGGTACACGCCGCCCACCAGCAGGCACAGGGCGGAGACCTCGCCCAGAGAGCCGCCGACCTTACCCAGGAACATGTCGCCGATGGAATAGTTGCTCATCAGGGTGGTGAACGCCTCCTCGGTGCCCTCCTTCATGATGGCCATGGGGGTGGCGGCGGAGGTCACGTCGGGACGGATCTGGGGGATGGCCCAGGAGGTCATCCAGGTGGCATAGCTGGCCAGCAGGAACGCACGGCCTGCCAGCGCGGGGTTCAGGAAGTTGCAGCCGATGCCGCCGTAGAGCTGCTTGACCACAACGATGGAGAAGAACGCACCGATGATGATGACCCACCAGGGCAGATCAACGGGGCAAACGAAGCTCAGCAGGATACCGGTGACAACGGCGCTCAGGTCGCCCACCATGCAGGACTTCTTCATGAGCTTGCGGTACGCCCACTCGAAGAACACACAGGATACCACGGAAACGGCGGTCAGCAGCAGTGCCTTCCAGCCGAAGCAGTACACGCTCCATGCCAGAGCCGGCAGCAGCGCGATGATCACGTCCAGCATGATGCTGCGGGTATCCTCGTTGGAACGGATGTGGGGGGAGGAGGACGCGATCAGCTTCAGATTTTTGTAATCAGTCATGGTTTACGCCTCCTTCTTTTCGGCAGCGGCCTTCGCTTCGGCCTCCGCCTTGGCCTTGGCGGCCATTCTCGCGTTGTTGACCTCCTGCTTGCCCAGACGGAACGCATGGGTCAGAGGCAGGCGGGCGGGACAGGTATAGGTGCAGGCGCCGCACTCGATGCAGTCCATGCCGTGCAGCACGTTCTGCCAGGTGTCCACGTCGCCCTTCATCAGATACTTGTACATGAAGACGGGCTCCAGACGGATGGGGCACACGCCCACGCACTTGCCGCAGCGGATGCACTGGGGATCCTCGACGTACTGCTCCTCCTTGTCGGCGAAGGCCAGCATAGCGCCGGTGCCCTTGCCCACGGTAACATCCACGTCGTACTGCGCCAGACCCATCATCGGGCCGCCCATAATCAGCTTATACGTCTCGTCCTTCAGGCCGCCGCAGGCGTCGAACAGCTTGGTGATGGGCGTGCCGATGGGACACTCGATGTTCTTGGGGTCGATGACGCCGGAGCCGGACACGGTGACGATCTTGTTCACCACGGGCAGACCCTCGTACACCGCGCGGTAGATGGCGCAGGTGGTGTTCAGGTTGAAGATGCAGCAGCCTGCGTCGGCGGGCAGCTTGCCGCTGGGCACCTGACGGCCGGACACGGCCTGCACCAGCTGCTTTTCAGCGCCCTGGGGATAGCGGGTGTGCAGCACCTCCACCACCACGGGGGCGTTCAGCTCCGCGATCTTGGCGTTGAGCACGTCAGCCGCGTTCTGCTTGTTGGCCTCGATGCCGATGTACACCTTATCCACGCCGAAGCACTTGGCCAGCAGGGTCGCGCCCTTGATGACCTGCTCCGGACGCTCCAGACAGGTGCGGTGGTCGCCGGTGATGTACGGCTCGCACTCTGCGGCATTGATGATCACATAGTCCACCTTGCCCAGACCGGAGCTGATCTTCACGTGAGTGGGGAACGTTGCGCCGCCCTGACCCACGATACCGGCGTTCTTGACGATCTCCACCAGCTGCTCCGGGGTCAGACTGTCGGGGTCTGCCACGGGCTTGACTTCCTCGGAGATCTCGTTCTGGAAGTCATTTTCGATGACCACGGACATCATCTTGCCGCCCATGGAGAACGGGCGCGGCTCCACGGCTTTCACCGTGCCGGAGATGCTGGCGTGGATGGGGGCGGAAACGAATCCGCCGGGTTCGCCGATCCTCTGTCCAATTTTTACCTTGTCGCCCACCGCAACGATAGGCTTGCAAGGCGCACCGATGTGCATAGACATGGGAATGACCACCTCAGCCGGCGCTGCCAGCTGTTCGATGGCCTTTTCATTGGTCGCGGCCTTCATGTCGTTGGGATGAACGCCGCCAAAGAAAGCTTGTGCCATTGTCTTCACCTCATCTTACTACCGGGTGGCGCTATGCCACCGCATACTATTCTAAATATTACAACAAAACTTTTCTCTTGTCCAGCCCCGCGTTGAAATTCCTGTGTTTTTTTGCGGTTTTTGTCGAAAGCTTTATTGGGCCACACGCCCTCTTGTGTTTTGCGGCGGTCTGTGGTACACTATGCAGTAGAAGGGGCGGACACTGGAAAAACTTACCTGCATCCTCCGTGACCGCCCGCCCATATATTTTATAGTGTATGCAACAATATTCCGGAAGGATGGTGCTTTGTATGGTTCTCGATCGCGCTTCCCTGAAACAGGAGTCCAAGGCTCTGCTCAAGACCGCACGGGTCAACCCCTACCTGTTTACTCTGCTGGTGCTGGCTGTAACGCTGGTCATCAGCGGCATCAGCAACTACATGAACATGGACGACGAGTTCGCCTACCTCTACTCCGTGCAGTACGGCATCGACCTGAGCTTTCTGGCGCTGCACCGGGCGTTCCCCACGCTGGTGGTGCTGTTCGTGTCCGTTGTCTGTGCCCTGCTGAATATGGTGCTGGAGGCGGGCGTGTCCCTGTATCATCTGGGCATCCGCCGGGGCGAGGAGATGCCCTACGTCACCCTGTTCGACGGCTTCTCCTTCGCCGGGAAGATCATCCTGCTGTCCATCGTGCAGTATATCTTCGTCTTCCTGTGGACGCTGCTGTTCATCGTCCCCGGCATCGTGGCGGCGTACCGCTACCGCTTCGCCATCCTGAACCTGTGCGAGAATCCGGAGATCGGCGTCATGGAGGCCATCAAAATGAGCAAGGCGCAGACCGCCGGCTTCAAGTGGCAGCTGTTCGTGCTGGATCTGAGCTTCATCGGCTGGGGGCTGCTGGCCAGCCTGACGCTGGGCATCCTGAATATCTGGCTGCTGCCCTACATGGCCCAGAGCAACATCGCCTTCTTCCAGGAGATCAAAAAGGCCAAGGGCATCGGCTTTTTCCCACCGCGTCCGGAGGACGACGGGCAGTTCCACCCCCATGACCCCTTTGGCGAGGACAACTGGTAAAATGAAACACAGCACCCCCGGCGCGCAGCGCCGGGGGTGCTGTGCTGCCTGGTGCGCGGAACGGTTGCCTTTTTCCGGAAGGGCTGGTATAATGCCCTGTAAACAAAAGGAAAAGGTGATGCGATTTGACGTACATAATGATGGGACTGGCGGCACTGGTGGGCGGCATTATCCAGCCGCTGACGGGCTTCGGCGCGGCGGTGGTGCTGATGGTGGCGGCCAGCGCTTTTTACGATATGACCATCGCGCCCAGCATCGTGGCGCTGATCTGCATGGCGCAGTCCGGCGCCATGGGGTGGATGTACCGAAAACACATCGACATAAAGCAGATCGCGCTGCCCATCGGCGTGTACACGGTGTGCAGCCTGGTGATCATCAACCTGCTGGGGCGGTTCGACCTGCACGTGCTGACGGCGCTGTTCGGGGCGTTCCTGATGGCGCTGGCGGCGTACTTTCTGTTCTTCGCCAAGCGGGTAAAGATGCAGCCCAGCCTGACGGCTGGGCTGGTGTGCAGCGCATTCTCCGGATGCTGCGCCGGGGCGTTCACCATCGGCGGCCCCATGATGGCGCTGTATTTCGTGGCTATCGCCAGAGACAAGGAGACGTATGTGGGGAACATGCAGTTTCTGTTCATGGTGACGAATCTCATCAACTTCACCATGCGGGCGGTGCGGGGCTATTTCCGCGCGGAGTTGCTGCCGGTGGCCGGGGTGAGCATTGTGTGCATACTGACGGGGCTGTGGATCGGCACACGGCTGAGCCGGAGGATGTCCGGCGACGTGGCGCGGCAGGTGGTGTACATCGGCGTAGGCGTCAGCGGCCTGGTGACGCTGGTGCAGGAGCTGCTGAAGTAGCTTGTTGTGTCTGCAAAAACCGAAAAGCTTGTCATTGCCGCGCCGGTGCGTACACTGGCGCGGCGATCCGTTTCCAAAACGCACAGAGCCTGCTTTCGCACCCTCGTGTACGTCATACTGCCAGAATCAGGAAGAAATTTCGGCAAAGAAAAATCCCACCTCAAATGAGGTGGGATTTGGTGGAGACTGCTGGACTCGAACCAGTGACCTCCTGCGTGTGAAGAACTGCGTAATATCCGGCGCAGGCAGTCATAGCCGCTGCATTCCGCATAGGCACAGGTCGTTTGCCCCACCGCAAGTTCTCAAGCTGTACACCGCAACAGCGGTTTACAGTCTAAAAAAGCCCGACACATAACATCATCCAATATTTGGTAAATTTAACTAACACCGCGCAGGGAAGATCATGAGATTTATCGATGCTCTTTATATGCAAAGTTGAGCACTTTTGTTACCGCACGAAATGTACCGATAGCTTTCCTAGTAAACACTAGCATGAGCCTTACCATACAAGTGTGTTTGAAGATGTCTGTTGCTGACAACTAAATCACATTAAATCCATCAGCATAGGTAGCATTTTTGTTTTTGCTTGCATCAACCGAAAAAGAGCCTTGCCGATCAAATAAGACAGTAATTACTTTTGAATAGTCAATGTCGCCGTGGAGAACACGAATGTAGAAGCTCGCATGGTGCTTTTTGCAAAGATTGCACACGGTCATCAGCCCAATGCCGCTACCTCCGGAATCCTTGCGGGAGGTATTGCGCCGTGAGCCGAGAGTTTTAAGGATCTCCGGCAAAAAAGGTGGCCCATTATCGCCGACACTGACAAACAAGGAATGTTCATGCACGCCCATTTCGATAAAGACGCACCGTTTGCCCTCGTTGCCTGTAACAGAAAGCAAGGCATTCTCAGTTAATTCAGCCAAAATGGTGGATATGTCATGGTCGGGAACACCGGCAGGAATAAGCTGCTGCACATCACAGGGAACGCGGACGTCGATGGTGATACCCTTTTCCTTTGCCCGGTAGCGCATAATGGAAACCGCCGCATCAATGATAGGGGAACCTGTTTTTGCCAGATGACCCGTGTCGTTTTCATAACCCCTTACAACGCCTGCCCTTTCTTGTGAAAGGGCATCGATTTGTGCGACCATTGCCTTTGCGCATTCCATGCGCCCCATAAGATTATCATTTTTTGCGGTGGAAACAAGGAATTCCTTGACACAGAGATCTAATGCAGGAATGAGCTTATTGTCCCTATGTACTATGGCAGATAATATCTCATTCTCTTTGCGGAGAGTATCAACCTCTTTCTTCATTTCATCCATTTCGCGGCAATTTAGGCGTGCATGGTAGTCCTGCGTAATACGGCTTTTATACCAAAACAAAAGCAGCAGGCCAAAAAGAAAAACGGAGAACATGATCATAACGGAGATCTGATTTATTTCAGGCCCCAACCCCAGAAACGATGCCATCAAAAGGATGGATACGCTGAGATATACGCCAATGTCTCCATATTTTGAGTCCGTGAGAAAGGGCAGTCCGTGTGAAAAACGCCGTATTTTGAAAAACAGGAAAGCTAAAAGCAACTGTGCTACGCCAATCAGACCAGCTTGTATCAAGGGTGGAATGGTTCTGAGCGCAGGGAACACTTCCTGCATGATTGCAAGAACGGCTACGCCTATGAAAAAGCTGATATAAGAGAACGCAAAACTGCTAATTACCGCGACAAGTATAGTATTTGCCTTTGCGGGGAAGTAATGCTGAAAATAAACGACCGTAACAGCAGCCAGCACGATAAGGCTTACAGCCGGGGCAATACTCCGAAGTATACATATAAGGGCTGCTCCGGTAATGGTAAAGATAGATAAGGAGAGGATTTGAGAAAGTTTGCTCGGTGGATGCTCATTCAGAAGCCGGTGAATGGTGTAAACGCAGCACAGGATTATAAAAATGTATTTGATGGCAACGGTGAAAATCAAGCATCCCTCCATCCTAACAAAAACCAAAGAAAAGATGCAGCCAAATACGAATAGAGAAATCCGCACCGCACCGTTATCCTCTAGGCATATCAAAAAAAGGAGGGTATTCGGATGCGGTGGCTGCGTACATTCTTCTATTGGTTTGGCCTTTAATCTATTTCGTTATCGCATAATAGCCGGCTCAAGTGAGTCGGCTATTGCATTTAATATGCGTTCTTGATCTTGTTGGCGTAATAATAGATGAACTCAGTCAAAGTGGGGGACCCTCTCTCCTGACTGATTTTTGCAGTATAGTGCAGCAGCAACTCATCAATAGGGGAAGATCTCCACGCTCGTGTGATAGCATTTTGCATACCGCGTTCCACGCTGGATGCCGTTTTGCCGTGTGCCAGACCAATTCTGTCACAAAGATTTGACACATTGCGGTCAGTGATTGCGAACTGTATTGCTTCCACGAGATAGCCATAGCCAACCACCTTGGGATTGATGCCAATGGCATCCAATTCCGCACAGATTCGCCGTACCATTCGCTTTTGTTGCTGCGCATGGCTTTCCTGCGTCCCACTCAGTTTGCCGGAATGTGTCCGTGCCTTTGGCATTACGCTACCCAACATACGCAGGAAGTCAACAAGAGAGCGCGGGGAATATCCGTCCTGATGCTTTGAAAAAATATAGTCTGCACCAAGCTTTCGCGCCAGTTCATATGTAATCGCACTGGAGTTGTTGGTTGTAACTATAACATAAGGGTGTACGTCCACAGGAGCGTTCTGTAACGCCTTGAGTAGAGACAAGCCGCTTCCGCCCCCTTCGTGTAGTTCCAGGTCAAGGATGATCACATCTGGCAGCATGTCGCACACCATTTGAAACGCCTCGATAGAACTGCTTGTAATACCCAGTAGCTCCAATTCACTTTCGCCGTCCAAACAGGCCTCTAACTCCCGACAGGTGCGAGTGTCATCTTCAACAAGCAAGATGGAAACCACGCTTTTCATGGAATCACCCCTCTCACACTCATAGAATACACGAACTTCCAACAGAAAGCAACATTTTCCAACATAAACAACTTCAAAAACCAATAGAAAAGAAATGCAAGAGATGAGATAATACGATTGTGATGGAAAACGCTATGCAAGGAAACTGTTTTAAGAAAATCATATCCTGTTTTGAGCCAAGGGTCTTGGGTACATATATCATTCGAAAGCCGATGCACGACGGTTACCGCATGGATATAAACAAAAACAAAGGAGAAAAATTATGGAACTGAAAAACATGAATGGCCTCTGCGAACTGACGCAGGAAGAGGCGATGGAGATTGATGGTGGGAATCGTAGCAGGTATGGTGGCAGAGGAACGTTCTGTGGCGGCTATGCAACTAGGGATTTCTGTCAAACTGCAGCCTACTTTGGTGGAACGATGGCGGCTGCACTGGCTGTCTCAAATCCTGCTGGTGCTGCGGCATGGGCGTTTATTGCCGCAACATCTGCCTATGCGGGGCGTTAAGTATTTAAATGGGTGAATTAAAATGAAGATCGATTGGCATGCAGGAATCATGCTTCTATTTGTGTTGTCTTCACTTTTCTTTTTAGGTAAGGCATTGGCAAATAAGCGAAGCGGTAAACCATTTCGTTGGAAAATAGGAAATCTCCTATTTATTGGTATGAGTTCTGTCACTGTCGTGTTATTACTCGCAGCACTTCTGTTCCTGATTCTCAAGAACTACAACTTGATGCAATGGTTTATTTCAATAGGCTACGTCTTATCTGCTTTGTGTGGCGTTCTCTTTGCACATGGATCGTAAGCGAGTACTTCTCCTGGTGGCGGGACTTCTTGCCGGCACAATCCTAAGTGTGTTGTTATATAAAGTCATGGATATCTCCTTTCTCAAGCAGATAATTCCTATTGTTGTTCTTATCATTGCCGCATTTGTAATTATCAGAGCGTTTCACAAGGGCGAAAAGTGAGACTGTTTTGCCAGTTTCCATGGCATGCATACAGGTGACAGCAGTAACTCATATATCTCACGGAAACTGGTACGTACTTACATTCGAAGGTTTCGTATGGCTTTTATCTTAATTACCATGCTTGTACAGGCGGCGATTGCTCTTGCTGTGCTGCATGCATTCAAAGTGCGGAAGCAAAAGAATATCACATGGACGTCTCCGGCACGGAAGTGGTATTTTGTGGTCAGCGCTGCGGCGCAGGCAACCTTAGCAGTCATTTCCTTTGTCAAAACCGACGACAGCAGCTTTTGGCTATTGACGATCATTGTGTCCGCACTGGCTGCGATCAATCTCTGTACACAACTAACTATCGGTAAGGCAAAATAACAGTTCCCCCACAAGACAAAACCGTGCCATTTGTGGTGCAGGGCAGCGATACGCTGCCCCGCACCGCAAGCCAATAATCCGCAAAAGAGAACAGTTGATCGGAGTTTCGTTATGACCTACTATTGTATCAAACAACATGATGTTACCGACTGCGGAGCGGCGTGCTTGGCAACGATCTCCAAGCAGTATGGGCTGAGTCTTCCCATATCCCGCATTCGCGAAGCAGCGGGAACGGACAAACAGGGAACGAATCTACGGGGACTCGTTCAAGCAGCGGAGCGACTTGGCTTTACTGCGAAGGCCGTAAAAGGAGATCAGAACGCGCTACTCAGTGATTTTCCGCTGCCTGCCATCGCCCACGTACTGGTAGATGGCAGGCTGCTGCATTATGTCGTGATACATAAGATCACAAAAAAGAGAATATTGGTGGCCGACCCGGCCAAAGGTATGGTCAAGTACACACCAGAGGATTTTTTTAAGATCTGGACGGGTGTATTGGTTATCATGATACCCAGTGAGGCATTCAAAAAAGGAAATGAGACGAAAGGCACGCTGTCGCGGTTCTTCTCGCTGCTGTTGCCGCAGAAAGGACTATTAGCACAAATATTTCTGGCCTCACTCCTTATTACTGTTTTCGGGATAGGCGCATCCTTCTATTTCCGATTTATCATGGATGAGGTCGTGGTCAATGGACTGGAACGTTCACTGACCATCGTATCTATCGGCGTGTTGGCATTGTATGTATTCAAGGCGGCACTGGAATACTTCCGCGGACACCTGATGCTCTATATGAGCCAAAAGCTGGATATTCCGCTGATATTAGGCTATTATCAGCGTGTTTTGCGGTTGCCCATGAGTTTTTTCGGCACCCGGCGTATTGGCGAAATTATCTCCCGCTTTACAGATGCATCGAAAATTCGGGACGCCATATCCAGCGCGGCTCTGTCCATTATGATCGATACGCTCATGGCAGTGGTCGGCGCAGTGGTGCTGTACTTACAGAGCCAAACTCTGTTCTTTATCGCCGTGCTGCTTCTGTTGCTTTACGGTTTGGTGGTGTTTGCCTACAATCATTCCATCCGCAAGGCAAATGAGCAGGTGATGGAGGACAATTCACAGGTAACTTCCTATCTGATAGAATCGCTTAATGGGATCGAAACGGTGAAAGCCTATACCTATGAACGCCATGCAGAATATGAAACAGAGAAGCTGTTTGTCCGTTTTTTGAAAAGCATCTTCCATGGTGGGATGCTGGCCAATGGGCAGCAGACTCTGACTGGTGTTATAGCCGCTATCGGGGAAATCGCGATCCTATGGGTAGGAACTGCTTCTGCCCTCAAAGGCGATATGACAATGGGACAATTGATCACCTTTAACGCACTGCTGGGTTACTTCTTGACACCTATCCAGAATCTTATCAATCTCCAACCTACTATGCAGACCGCCGTTGTCGCAGCAGATAGGCTCTCTGAGGTGTTGGAACTATCAGCAGAACAGGGAGAAGACGAACACGGTAAGCTCAAGGACATCTCCCTGCGGCAACCCATATCCATCAGCAACCTCGACTTCAGATACGGAACACGAGAATTGGTACTGCACAGCATTGATCTGCACATCCGACAAGGCGAAAAAATCGCGCTGGTGGGCGAAAGTGGCAGTGGCAAAACCACGCTTGTCAAGCTGCTTATGCGGTTTTATCCCTGGGAGAAGGGTGAAATCTGTTTTGGCGATTATAATGCCAAGGATATTGCGCTGGATACACTGCGGCAGCACATTGCCTATATCCCCCAGGAAACTTTTCTGTTTAGCGGCACGATACGAGACAACTTGCTGTTGGGCAATGAAAATGCTCCGCTGGAGGAAATTATCGAGGCTTGCAAAATGAGCTGTGCCAATGAATTTATAGAGAAGATACCTACTCGGTATGATACTCTTTTGGAGGAAAACGGCGCAAACCTCTCCGGAGGACAACGGCAGCGACTTGCAATTGCTCGGGCCCTATTAAAAAAACCGGACGTACTTATTTTGGATGAGGCCACCAGTAACTTGGATTCTGTAACAGAAAAAGCCATTGAAAAGACTATCGACAACTTGCCCGATACCGTTACAACAATTATTATTGCCCACCGCCTTAGTACAATTATGCACTGTGATACCATCTACGTCATGGATAATGGAAGAATTGTAGAGAGCGGAAATCACGAGAAGCTTATGCAGAGCAAAGGAATATATTATCAGCTTTGGAAAGAACAGAGCCCCACTATGCAGGGAGGTGACATGCGATGAGCGTGAAAATAATGGACATAAATGACCTTTCTGATAGTCGGGAAGTCATGGCAAAAAAGGTTCCTCCTGCGACAACTGTCTTTATCTGTTTTGTCGCTATGATGCTTATAGCAGCATTTATATGGGCGTATTTTGGGAAGATAGATACCTATGTCATCGCTACCGGAGAAATACGTTCCGCTGAGACACCATCCACGATAACTCTCAGAAATGGTGGAAAAATCGCCAATATTATTATAGCAGATGGTTCTTTTGTACATGAAGGGGACGCAATCATAGAATTAGATAAGGATTATTATGAAAAACAGCAATCTTTGTTGGACGAACAAATTGCAAAGAAAGAATCCGACATAGCAAACTACCAGCAACTCATCAAATCTATACAAAATGATGACAATATGTTTCATGAATCCCGTGATCCTGTTTTTTATTACCAATATGAGAATTACCGGTTAGAACTGGAAGCAGCAAACAAGAAAATAGCGGCGACCAATGATCAGGTTTCCGCAACCAGTAAAGGCTATGAGTTGGCAATTGACTATGCTGCGGACAATCTGAAGTCTGTGCAGGTATTGTACAAGGAATATCAAGCACTGTATGCTGCAGTTGAAAGCGGCGGCACCTATACTGGAGCTAATCAAACGGTTACAAGTGCATACAACAGCTATAAATCCTCATTGGATAAAGCAAGAATTAGTTATAGTGCCTATGAAGAAGCGTATACGCAGCTTTTGAGGGAATACGAATTATCTGGAACAGGTAGTACTCCTTCTGAAAGTGAAAACGAAACCATGCCTGATCCTAACGATATGTTTCCGGAAAAAACCGCAAATGGTACAGCAAATAACGAATCAACAGATACCGATGAGTCAAAAACGGCAGCTGCAGGCGCACCGGGTAACTTTGACACAGAGGGTGCCAGCCAAACCACATCCTTATCTTCCGTTACTGCTGAGCAGGTACGGCAGGCGAAATACTCTATGGACACAGCCCAAGCCGATATGGCGGCGATAAAAATGTCCGCGCTTGAGCAAATAACGGCAACGTTGGACAAGTTGAATGAACAGGCATCTGCCTATCAATCCAATATCAGCGAATATAGAGCGAAAGATGGTGCTCTTTTATATGATGACAGCCGTGAGATTTCCCGGCAGCAAATCAAAAACGGATATTACATTGATATTAGCAATTCCATTGTGTCTTTGCGTCAAGAACTTAAAACCTTGGAATCTCAGAAACTAGATGCTGAAGAAACATCTGCAAATCTTTCTGTCTCTGCGGCAAGGAGTGGCATTCTTCTCTACAGTCAGAATTGTGCCATCGGAGATGTTGTTAGCGGAGGAGCCACAATAGCCTCGATTATCCCGGAATCGGGTGGCTATGAGATAGAGCTCTACATTCCAGATGGAAGAATTTCAGAAGTTCATGTTGGACAAGAAATTGAGTATACCTTTGAAGCTGTGTCTGTAACAGACTTCGGGAAAGCACAAGGAAAAATCACGGATATTTCTGCAGACTCTTTTACAAATCAAACCGATGGAGGCAAATACTATAAGGCTACCGCTACCATTGATAATACAGTTCTAACAGGGGACAAAGGAGAGACACGTGTTCTTAAAATCGGGATGCTCACAAAAGCACACGCTAAAACTGGGACACAGAGCATTTTGTCGTGGCTTTTAGACAAACTGAATCTGCACATATCATAAAGTATCCTAAGTAGTCTCAAAAAAGCAGACATATCAACGGTTTCCATCCCGACAGCAGCCAGTGTTAGCCATCAAAGCTCTCCTCGCGTGAACACGCATGAGACGATAGTAGCGGAACGAAACGTTCCGCTAAGGCCGCTGTTGAGGGTACCGTCGGTATCATCTCTACCTTCATACTGGCCGCTCTGCGGA
>OQVZ01000682.1_pt1 | contig 12970 bp, 8 predicted proteins | sample 1691571 | NCBI WGS metagenome assembly OQVZ01 (sample SAMN03418261, study PRJEB22391) | human gut metagenome | biome: human-gut; feature: organic feature; material: feces | host: Homo sapiens | place: Tanzania | collected 2013-01
GTTGAATATGCAAACGTACTATTCAATTGCTTTGGATCCAAAGTAAAATATTGGTTAACAATCAACGAACAAAACACAATGATTTTACATCCAGGTGCAATTGGTTTACCTAAAGGTGGAAAACTACCATCAAAGAAAGACTTGTATCAACAAAACCACCATATGATGCTTGCACAGGCAAAAGTCATGAAACTGTTCCATAATATGGTTCCTAAAGGAAAAATTGGACCTGCATTAAACTTAACCGCTATGTATCCTGCTACTTGTAATCCAAATGATGCGATTGCCGCTCACAACTGGGAAGTATTACGTTGTTGGAACTTTGTTGATGTATGTGCATTTGGAAAATACCACCCTTTGGCATGGTCTTACCTAACAGATCGTAATATTGCTCCAGAAATTCAAGATGGAGATTTTGAAACATTAAAAGGTGCAAACCCAGACTTTATCGCAATGAACTATTACTCAACCGCAACAATTGCTGCTAGTAAGGGTGATGCTTCGGATGTAGCGGCAAGAGCCGGTGATCAACAAATTATGTTAGGTGAACAAGGTGTATATCGTCCAAGCGAAAATCCATATGTAGAGAAAACACAATATGGATGGGTTGTTGATCCAGTTGGATTCAGATATACTTTAAGAAAGGTATACGAACGTTACCAACTTCCTATTCTAATCACAGAAAACGGAATTGGCGCCAATGACACATTGGAATCCGATGGATGTATTCATGATCAATATCGTATTGATTTTATTCAAAAGCACCTTCACCAGATGCGCTTAGCCATTACAGATGGTGTTGAAATGCTTGGCTATTGTCCTTGGGCGGCTATTGATGTTGTAAGTACACACCAGGGATATAAGAAAAGATATGGATTTATTTACGTGGATCGTGATGAATTTGATTTAAAAGAATTAAAGCGTTATAAAAAAGATAGTTTCTATTGGTACAAACAAACCATCGAAGAAAACGGAAAGAATATCTAAGTATAAGAGGTGCTTCACATGATTATTGAAAAATTTCTAAACAACAATATGCTTCTAGTGAACGATAATCATGATGAAATGATCGTGATGGGAAAAGGTTTGCGTTTTCACTATAAGGTCGGAGATGAAATTAAAAAAGAAGACATTGAAAAAACATATGTTCTTCAAGAGGGCTCAAATAAAAGCGGATATCTTCAAGTTTTAGAAAATGCACCTGACATCTATCTAGAAATTGTGCAGCATATCATTGAAACAGCTCAACTTAAAATATCTTCTCCATTCAACGAACAAATCTTTGTGACCTTGTTAGATCACTTGTTGTATGCAGTAGAAAGATATGAGAAAGGAATTATTCTACAAAATAGAATGTTGTGGGAAATCCAAAAATTCTATCCCAACGAATTTATGATTGGCCTACATGCCGTAGATTATATTAATGAAACATTAAACATTCAACTTCCTGAGGCTGAAGCTGGAAATATCGCATTTCACTTTGTGAATGCACAAATCAAATCGAATGATCTTTCAACAGAGAATGGTATGTTGATGGTTAAAATGTTAAAAGACATTTTCCAAATCATTCAATTAAATTACGGTTATACAATCGATGAAGATTCCCTTCATTATTCAAGATTTGTTGTGCATATGCAGTTTTTCTTACAACGACTTTTAGAAGATAAAATGCTTGAAAATGAAAATGATGATATATATTATTCGTATATAATCAAAAATTCTTCAGCATTGGATTGTGTCGAACAAATCGAAAAATATATCGATAAATTACTACATAAACAAATTACACGTGATGAAAAGATTTATTTAATTGTTCATATCACACGAATTACTACTCGATAAGTATCGCAAATGCGATACTTTTTCTTTTAAATTATGTGGAATTATGGAATGTGTAGCACTCTGCTTGTCAAAGTGCTAATAAGGTGTATAATGTAATCAATTTCTTAAGGAGGAACACTCATGAATAAACAAAAGAAGCCTTTATATAGATATTATATGATCATATTGATTGTCATTATGGCTTTAAACTTTATCGTATTCCCTATGTTTCAACAATCCAAGCTTGAAACAACGAATTATTCCGATTTCTTAAATAAAATTGAAGAAAAGAAAGTAGATACCGTTCAAATTGAAGATCACAATATTTATTACACACTAAAGAAAGATTCAACAGATAAGACCTATAAAACAGGTGTTATGAACGATTCAGATTTAGTCAATCGATTGGATAAATCCGGAGCTAAATTTGGACAAGTCTACCAAGAACAAATGAATCCAATTTTATCGAGTTTAATTTCCTTTTTCTTACCATTAATCATTTTCTGGGCATTTGGCGCATGGATGTTTAAGCGTATGCAGAAGAAAATGGGCGGAGATGATCAAATGTCATTTTCACAAGGCTCTGGTTTTGGTCTAGGCAATCTAGGTAAGAGCAATGCCAAAGTCTATGTCGGTGAACAAACTGGAAAAACATTCAAAGATGTTGCTGGACAAGAAGAAGCGAAGGAGAACCTACAAGAAATTGTCGACTTCTTAAACAATCCAGCTAAATATAAAGAGATTGGTGCCAAAATGCCAAAAGGAGCCTTATTAGTCGGTCCTCCTGGAACTGGTAAAACATTACTAGCCAAAGCTGTTGCGGGTGAGGCTGGCGTTCCATTCTTCTCGATTTCAGGTAGTGAATTCGTAGAAATGTTTGTCGGTAGAGGAGCCGCTAAAGTGCGTGACCTATTCAAACAAGCACGTGAAAAAGCTCCTTGTATTGTATTTATTGATGAAATTGATACCATCGGTAAAAAACGTGATGGCGCAGGAATGAACGGTAATGATGAGCGTGAACAAACATTGAATCAGTTACTTGCTGAAATGGATGGATTCGATGGTTCTAAAGGTGTTGTATTACTTGCAGCTACAAACCGTCCAGATTCATTAGATCCTGCTTTAACGCGTCCCGGTCGATTTGATCGAAGAATCCCAGTTGAACTTCCAGATCTTGCAGGTCGTGAAGCCATTCTTAAATTACATGCCAAAGATATCAAATGCTCAAACAACATTGACTTTAACGTCATCGCTAGAGCTAGTGCAGGAGCAAGTGGTGCAGAACTTGCCAACATTATTAATGAAGGTGCTTTATTAGCGGTTCGTGACCATCGTAAAACAGTAGTTCAAAAAGACTTAGAAGAAGCCATTGAAATTGTTATTGCAGGTGAACAAAAGAAGGGTGCCGTCATTTCAAATCGAGAAAGAATGATTGTTTCTTATCATGAAATTGGACATGCACTAGTAGCTGCCAAATGCAAAAACACAGCGCCTGTTCATAAGATTACAATTATTCCTCGTACAAAAGGGGCTTTAGGCTACACTATGCAAGTAGAAGAAAATGAACAAAACCTACTATCAAAAGAGGAAGCTTACCAAAAGATTATGGTGTATACTGGTGGTCGTTGTGCTGAAGAATTGATTTTTAATTCTATCACAAGTGGTGCGAGCAACGATATTGAACAAGCCACTAAACTTGCTAGAGCCATGATTACACGTCTAGGTATGTCGGATGAATTTGGTATGACAGCCTTAGAAACAGTAAATAACCAATATTTAGGTGGCGATACATCTCTAGCTTGTTCAAATGAAACAGCTACTAAGATTGATGAGGCAACCATCGCATTAATTAAAAAAGCGCATGATGAAGCTTATCAAATTCTTGAAGACAATAAGATGAAGTTACATGAACTTGCCAAATTCTTATATGAAAGAGAAACAATTACGGGTGAAGAATTCATGTATATCTTAAATAAACCAGCTGAAATCCCAGCACAAACAAATAAAGATTAAGATGTGTGTAATGCACATCTTTTTTTAATATAATGTATTGCGAGTTTTTGCATTACATTATATTTTGTTTGATAAAAGTTTTATCACATTGTATAATTTTAATATAATGTATTGCGAGTTTTTATATTACTTTATACTAGGAGGATTTATGGAAATTCAAAGAAATCTATATTTACAGAAATTGATTGCTTGTCAACATGACGGACAAATCAAAGTCATCACAGGCCTGAGAAGATGCGGAAAATCGTTTCTACTTTTCCATCTTTTTAAAAATTATCTATTAGAAAACGGCATTGATAACCAACAAATTATCACTTTTGAATTGGATCAGATGAAAGACATTCAATATCGAAACCCCATTGAACTTTCAAAGAAAATCCATAATATTGTTGACAATACGGCACAACAATATTATCTATTCATTGATGAAGTACAAATGTCCGATGAAGTAAATAATCCTTATAATCCAAAAGGAAAAAAAATTTCTTTCTATGATATGTTAAACGACTTAAAAGAACTATCAAATTTGGATATTTATGTAACTGGCAGCAATTCTAAAATGCTTTCTAATGATATCTTAACGGAGTTTAGAGGTCGTAGTGATGAAATAAAAATTCATCCTTTCTCCTTTTCGGAATATTATTCATTTGTTGGTGGAGATAAAGAGGAGGCATTTGATAATTATTCGTTTTATGGTGGAATGCCTTTTCTACTCACAAAACAAGACGAAACCTCCAAGATTGAATATCTAGAAAACTTATTTAAAGAAGTGTATATTCGAGATATTGTAGAACGCAAACATATTGAAAGAGAAGATATTTTAAGTTCTATTATTGATTTATTATGCTCGTCTGTAGGTTCTTTAACAAATCCATCTAAAATCACTAAAGCTATCAATTCCAAACAACAACGCAGCGGAAAAGATATTGTTTATCTCCCCACAATTAATAAATATATTAATTTTTTAGAAGATTCTTTTCTTTTTAAAGAGGCTTTGCGGTTTGATGTAAAAGGAAAATCTTATTTAGATTTCCCAAAAAAATACTATTGCGAAGATATAGGATTGCGGAATGCAAGAACCGGCTTTCGACAAATTGAAATGCCGCACATTATGGAAAATATCTTATACAATGAATTAATCATTCGTGGATTTAAAATCGATGTGGGCGTAGTCTACGAAAACATTAAAACGGAAAAAGGAAACTATCGAAAAGTAGCTAGAGAAATCGACTTTATTATTCAAAAAGGAATGAAAAAATATTATATTCAATCCGCTTATGCAATGGAAAATGAAGAGAAAGTATATTCTGAATCACGTTCACTAAACATTACTGGAGACAGTTTTCCAAAAATTATTGTCAGAAGAGATATTCGTAAACGTTTTTATGATGAAAATGGAATTTTAAACATTGGCCTAATTGATTTTTTATTATCAGACAATGTTCTTTAATATAATATATTACAAGTTTTGATATTATATTATAGCAAATGCAGGGTTGAAAGCCCTGCATTTTTAATATTCTTCTTTTAAAAGAAAATCAGCCAAGTATATTATTTTTACGCCTTCTATATTGCCTGTTGATAATTCATCTAAAGTAACCACATATTTTGGATAATTATCTCTTATTTCTTCATCACAAACATCTAATCTTGTGCGTAATGCATAAAATAGAAGGATATCATTTACTCTTCACCCTTTTTACATTGTTTTAAAGCTTCCATTAACTTTGTTTCATCCAAAGGCTTAGCCAAATGCATATTCATGCCCGCAATTTTACTATTGAGCATATCTTCCACAAACGCATTCGCACTCATCGCAATGATTGGAACTATCTTTGCGTCTTGTCGTTTTATTGAACGAATCTTTCTTGTCGCATCTAAACCATTTAGTTTTGGCATCATGATATCCATTAAAATAAAATCATATTCATTGATTTGACTCTGCTCAAACAAACTAACGACTTCTTGTCCATCCTTGGCGCATACAACTTGAATACCATTTCGTTCTAACATATATTTAACGATTTCCATATTCAAATCATTATCTTCAGCCACAAGTGCATGTAATCCTTCTAAAGAAACTGATTCTGTAAATTTAGCCTTGTTTTCAATTTGCTTTCCCAACTTAAAAGGAATCTGAATTGTAACAGTTGTGCCCACTCCTTTTTCACTTTCCAAATAAATTTCACCATGCATGTAATCCACAAGCTTTTTGGCAATCGGCAAGCCAAGACCTGTACCTTGATATGTGGATCTACTTGAACTATTTTCTTGTGCAAATAAATCAAAGGCATGTTTAATAAAATCTTGACTCATTCCAATACCATTATCTTTACATCTAAATTCTAAAAGCGATGTCGAATCATCTAAACATTTTTCATTCATCCATACATGGATTTCTCCATTTTCTGGCGTAAACTTAACGGCATTTTGTACAACTATCGATAGTATTCGTGAAAGATATATTGGATATCCTCTAAACTGAGAATGACTCAATTGACCTTCATACCAATCTAAAATATATTGAATATTCTTTTCTTGTGCCAATTGTTGTGCATCTATATTAATGTTTCCCACTAATTTAGTAACATCAAAATCAACTTCTTCCTCTGTAAAATGATTACTTTCTAAATCATTCATATCCAAAACATCATTCACTAAAGAAATCAAATAATTTAAAGACTGATGAATCTTATTTCGGGTCGATTTTTGAAGTTCTAGATCATCCGGATTTTGATCTGCGATATGAAGCATACCTGCGATACCATTTAAAGGCGTACGCATATCATGAGACATACTCTGTAAGAATCGTGTTTTTATTTTTGCCTCACGCTTTGCCTGTTCTGCTTCAAAGAATAAATTTAATTCTTTACGCTTTGTTTCACTAATTGTACGAATCGTTGCGATTGCCTGTATTGCTTTTCCATTCTCATCTCTTTTACGAACAATATAACGCAACTTATGCCAGTTTCCATCTGCCATTCGATATTCAGCTAAAATATCATCTTCTTTTTCAAGTCGTGAAGCTAATGTTTTTAAATCCACAAATTGATGTATGATATTTCGATATTCCGGTGCAACCGCTTGTTCGCAAATCTCATACATCCTTTTCGATGCACAACCTGTCTTAGGAATAATCTCACTTCCAGAAATTCTTTCATATGTATCCGTTTCTAAATCAATTTGATAGATTGAACTATAACTTTTCGCAATTGTAGAAATCGTTTCATTACTTCTCTTCGTCTCATCTAAGGCATCCTGCAACCTTTTCTGAGCCGCTATTTCTTTTTCGATAATATCATCAATATAACGGAATCCTAATAATACGTGACACGACTCTTCATCTTCACTTACTTTAACTACTTTCGTTTCAAAATACTGATGATTCTGCGCATTTGGATAACTATGATAATGTTGCGTTAAACTCACTTGATTCTTAAGTAAATCTTTTAAATTATCCTTTGAAAACCACCATAAAAATTCAGGCTGCTCCTCTTTAGGAATATAATGCATCGCATATTGATAAGCATATTCATAAAAATCCTTATATTCCAAATAATTTTTAATCAATTCACTCGCATTCGATTTATCTCGAATATGAACAGGTTCAAATTTACCACTGTTAACTTCCAAATAATAGATAGCCGTAAAGTCAGAGCTTAGACTTTCTAGAATTTGTTTCTCTTCTTCCAATCGATCATTTCTTTCTTTTTCCTGCTGAATAATATCATTCACTATTTTAAATCCCAACACAAAATCATCTGTTTCTTCAGATATTTGCGCAAAACAAGCCTGGAAGTAATCTACGACTCCATTATATTCTCTTTGAAAAACAACAGGATATACTTTTTCTTTCTTGATTTGTTCACGAACAACGCGATAATCCACTCGTTTCAAGAACTCTTCTCGATCTTCTTCACGTACATAATGTAAAGCATAATCTTCCATGCTCTTTTGGTAATTATTTATTTCGGCAAACTCCTCAATTGCCTCTTGTGCAATATGATCTCCTTTTTTTGACTGTTGACACAACTCTACCGTTAAATCATGATTGATCATCCATACCGTGACATATTCATGAGTCAAACCAGAAATAAAACGTTGTTGAAGAAGTATTTTTTCTTTATGTTTATGAATATCAATAAAGAAGCCACATACACTCACAATCTTTCCTTTTTCATTTAAAACAGGTTTTCCAATCGCACGATACCAACGATATTGTTTGTCTTTATTCTGAAGACGATACTCTACCTCATATGTTGCAGTCGAATCTTTCGAATCATGAATATTTTTAAACTCTTCTTTCACAAGATCAATATCTTGAGGATGCATATGTTGCCACAACATAGAAAATGGAATATGCGTCTCATCTTTAAATCCATAAAGCATCTCAGATAGACTTTCATTTCCTATAAACTCTACTGGCCTTTCATTATCATCAAATTGAACGCGATAACGAGCCTCACCAAGCTCTCCATATAGTGCATCATCACTATCTTCATTTATATATACCCAAACAGAAAGATTCTCGTCATCATTATAACGATCAATTTTCAAACGAATTAAAGTCCCATCCTTTTTACGATACGTAACATTCACTTGATTGCCAGAAGCTAAAATATTATATACATAATCATAGTCCAAGACTCGATCAATCACTTCTTTATAGTCACAAGCTACAAAATGATCTCGATATAACTGCATCGCATCTAAAAAAGAGCCTTTTGAATCTTTGACATAATTACGAAATGTTTCATCAGCTAAAACATCACGGAATGTGCCTGTATTTCGATCAACAATGAAAACCGCTGTGTATTTAGGTGCTATTAATCGCAAAAATTGTTCAGCATCTCTTTTTTCTTGAAGAAGTTGGTTCATAAGTATGACCTCCTCATATTGATACATTAATTATAAATGTTTAAGCAAAATATTCCTACCGTTATAACTAGAAATTCAATAATACGTTACTATTTCAAATAAAACGATCTAATTTTTATAACCATTAAATAACCAAAAAAAGGAAGCACAACGCTCCCTAATCACATAAGTCATACAAATCTAAAACCAACTGTTCTGTCTTATCCCAACCAAGACAAGGATCCGTGATTGACTTTCCATACACATCTCCATCGGTTGGCTGATTTCCATCCTCTAAATAACTCTCAATCATCAAGCCCTTCACTAGCTTTTTGATATCTTCTGACTTACTTCTAGAATGCATAACATCCTTCGCAATTCGAATTTGTTCTAAATATTGTTTATTTGAATTCGAGTGATTACAATCCACAATACAAGCTGGATTCTTTAAATCGGACTTTTCATATAAATGAATCAATTCCATTAAATCTTCATAGTGATAATTCGCATGCGCATGATTAAATTTATCCACATACCCTCTTAAAATCGCATGAGCCAATGGATTTCCATCTGTCTGTACTTCCCAACCGCGATATACAAATCGCTGGTCAGCTTGAGCCGCTACAATCGAATTCATCATAACGGTAAGATCTCCACCTGTAGGATTCTTCATACCCGCAGGAATTCCAACACCACTCGCCACAATACGATGTTGCTGATTCTCTACACTTCTTGCACCAATGGCAACATATCCCAATAAATCCGATAAATACGCATGGTTTTCTGGATACAACATCTCTTCTGCACAAGTAAATCCAGTCTGCGTTACAACATCTGTATGTAACTTACGAATCGCAATGATTCCCTTCAACATATCCTCTTCGGCATGTGGATCTGGCTGATGCAACATCCCCTTATATCCAACACCCTTCGTACGAGGTTTATTTGTGTAGACACGTGGAATCATAAAAATCTTATCTTTTACTTTTTCTTGTAATATAGCCAAACGATTCATATAATCTAAAACCGCATCTTCACGATCCGCACTACAAGGACCAATAATTAAAATTAAACGATCATCTTTTCCAGTAAAAATATCTTCAATTTCTTGATCCCTTTGTTTCTTAATTTTTTGCACCTTATAAGGTAAAGGAAACTCCTTCTTTAATTCTTCTGGAGTAGGTAACTCCTGTATCTTCTTCATATCCATGTTCAACATCCCTCTTTAATCTCCCTTTGACAATATCATATTCTAAATATTTTTTCAAAAAAAGAAAGATGAAGTCAAGCTCCATCTTATTTTAATGATTCAACAAATTCTTTGATATGTTTAGCATCCAAACCATAATAATCCAATAAATTTGCATAACCATTCCTTTATCGGTATAATACCCCAAGTTTGACAGTTAAAAAAGTACACCCATCATTTACATGATGCAAGATTTTTTCCAAAAAATTAAGCCTTCTTTTTGTAAATAACGTTACCAATACCCTGTACAAGCTGAACAATGACAATCAATACAATGGACGTCACTACAAGGTAACTAATATCATATGCCTGATATCCTTTTCGGATAGCGATATCTCCAAGACCGCCACCACCAAGTGTACCAGCCATTGCACTCGCACCAACCATATTGATAATCAATAAAACAATACCATTTAATAGTCTAGGTACAGATTCTTTAAAATATACCTTTGTAATAATTTGCAGATCCGTAGCACCAAATGATTTTGCTGCTTCAATCACACCCGCATCTGTTTCTCTCAATGCATTTTCAAATACACGTGCAATAAATGGAATTGCGTAAATTGTTAATGGAACGATTGCCGCAGTTGTACCAATAGATTTGCCAGCAATTACACGCGTCACTGGAATTACAATTACCATTAAGATAATGAACGGAAATGAACGGAATACATTCACAATCACATCCAGAATTCCATACACAATACGATTTGGTTTCAATCCATCTTCAGCAGTCAATGTCAAAATTACCGCAGGAATAAAACCTAGTACAACCGCAATTAAAGTCGAGAAGAATACCATGTATAATGTCTGCCATGTTCCTTTTAAGATTACATCTAACATACTCATAGTACCTCCCAAGTAACATTCTTACTTTCCAAAAACTGAAATACACGCTCTTTATCTTTTTCTTGAATATTCAAGATCAAAGAACCAAATACATTTTCTCTAAACTCTTCTAGTTTTGCCCAGCAGATAGAGAAATCAATGCCTAATTCTCTTGCCATTTCTGTAATTACAGGTTCATCAGAAGAATCATCTGTAAAGAACAGCTGCACATTCACACCCGCTTTTGGCAATGCCTGGCCTTCTTCACCCAGGAACTTCTTCACATCTTCTGTTGGTTTCACAAATAACTCTTCTGGTTTACCCTCTGCCAAAACAACACCATGCTTTAAAAAAGCTACTCTTTGACAAATCTGTTTTACAACTTCCATCTGGTGTGTAACCACAACAATTGTGATACCAAGTTCTTCATTGATCTGCTTTAAAAGTTCAAGAATTCCATGTGTGATTCTAGGATCCAATGCACTTGTAGCTTCATCACAAAGCAAGATCTTAGGATCATTCACGAGTGCTCTAGCAATCGCAACTCTCTGTTTCTGACCACCAGATAGATTTTCTGGACGTTCATGCATTTTATCTTTCAAGCCAACAAGTTCAATTAAATGTTCAATTTTCTTTTTATTTTCTTCTGTATTTGGATTTTCATTCCAGAAGCGAAGAGGCAATGCAACATTGTCATATACATCCAATCTAGAAAGAAGATTGAAGTTCTGGAAAATCATACCCATATCTTTTCTCAGCTGGCGTAACTGCTTCTTATCATTTACATCAACTGCAGTACCATCTACTGTGATCGTACCACTATCATATGTTTCCAATCCATTGATACAGCGAAGCAATGTCGATTTACCAGCACCACTCTGTCCAATGATTCCATAGATTTCTTTTTCATGAATCTGGAGATTAATATCCTTTAATACTTCAAGTTCTCCAAAACTCTTTCTTACATTTACAAGATTTATCATCTCTACGCTCCTGTCTATTTACGCGAATATTCAGAGGGTCTCCCCTCTGAATATTACTGATTGTACTGTTATAATTTTTTGATTAGTCTACTGGATTGCCTTCTGTATCAATGAAGGAAGCAATCACAGATCCCTTATATGTATCTTCAATATATGACTTTACTTCATCAGATGTAATAGCCTTTACAAGTGCTTTTGTCTTTTCAGTATCAAGATTTTCATCCTTTACAACAACATAGTTTGTTCTCTTTACACTTGTTTCCTGGTCAAACTGTTCAACATAGATTGCTGGGTGCTTGCTTGGAAGATCAGCTTCTAATGCATAGTTACCATTTGCGACTACTGCATCAACATCTTCAAGTGTTAATGGAACCTGTGCAGCTTCCACTGGCTGAATATCATAGTTATGAGGGTTGAGTTCTTTATTTCCATTGAATGTTGTTTCAGTTACATATTCATCTGTTCCTGGATCCTCTAATAAACCAGCCTGAACAAGTACTCTTAAGCCTCTATCTAAGTTATCTGCATCATTTGGCAAGGAGATTGTTGCGCCATCCTTGAGATCCTTGATATCTGTTACTGTTGCAGAATAGATACCCATTGGTTCAATATGAACACCAACTGCAGCAGCCAGATGAAGACCCTTAGAAGTATTCTGATCATTCATGTAGCCTAGTGTCTGGAAGTAGTTCGCATCAAGAGAACCTTCTTCCAAAGCTGTATTTGGTGTAACGTAATCTGTAAATTCTGTCACTTCTAATGTCCAGCCATCTTTTGCGAGAACATCTTTTACGACATTATTCAAGATTTCAGCATGTGGTACTGCAGTCGCACCAACTTTGATTGTCTTGTCTTCACCGGATGTTTTTATAGATGTGGATGAGCAGCCAACTAATGCGAATGCTAATGCTACTGTTGCGATTGTTCTGATTGCGTTTTTCATTTTTCTTTTCCTCCGTTTTCTTGTAATGCTTGAAGTAGGACGAGGTGATTCTTTCATGCTCTAGAAACAAAAAACTACGCCCCTTAGATAAGGGCGTAGTATTACGCTGTACCACCTTACTTTAAAATGACCTCACGATCATTTCCTCTTCAAGTACGCTGAATATCATCAGATATACTCTATGTCTGTAACGGGACAGCCCGTCGTGATCTACACTATCGATCACGCAGCTCCAAGACCATGTTCACCAAACCTTTCCTTATCCCCTCTCAGCAT
>OQVZ01000683.1_pt1 | contig 12969 bp, 4 predicted proteins | sample 1691571 | NCBI WGS metagenome assembly OQVZ01 (sample SAMN03418261, study PRJEB22391) | human gut metagenome | biome: human-gut; feature: organic feature; material: feces | host: Homo sapiens | place: Tanzania | collected 2013-01
TGTCCACTAATCTGTACTGTTTCATTATTGTTTAAACTTTAATGTATTATATTTCGAAAATAACTCTGCAAAGATAATAAAAAGAAAAGAGATAGTGGAAAAATACTCATATTTTTTAGGTTATATTATATATTAAAGGTGATGATTCGCTTTTCGGAAGTTTGGTTTATCCATTTTCTTTAAGCTCTATAGTTTCGGGTTTATGCTTAGTGTAGTAGTTAAATTTAGTTAAGTCCTTTTTTTATGCGGTATTCTTGTGAAAATGTAGGAATCTCGTGAAAATATGGGAAGAGCATTTTAAAAATGTTTGAAGAATATTACATAAATTTGCAGGCGAAACCTTTTGTCTCGAATTTTAGTTCTTGGTAAAAGCGTACATTGTTAGTAAGTAAATGCATTGTTAATTAGTAAACATATAAATAATCCTTTAACATTAATTTCTTATGAAGAAAAGATTCTTATTCAAATTCTTTGCTTTGCTGCTGTGCATGCTCATGGGAGTGGTGCATGGTGCCAAGGCGAACAGGTGTTTCACGCAATATTGGGGTGTTAATACCGAGAATATTCATCATCCGACCCCAACTGAACCGTATCTCGCATTCAATGTTCTGTTTTATGACGAGAATAGTGGCGACTCTTTTTTCCTGAATGCAAACGGAAATTGGAACAACGGCGGCGATGGAGAACATCGTGGTGTTGCCATTTATGTAGATGGAAATTACATCTGCTCTGATAATTATTTTTTGCCTTATGGTAGTTGGAATTATGGATCCGACAAAGGCAACGATGGCAAAGATGGTAAGGTTGAAGAGATTTGTGCTAGCGTCAATGGCTGGTGGACTTCTGGTGAGAATTCTAATGGAAAATGGAATGTAAATGGTTATGCTGCCACCGTAAACGGAACTCGCTATAGAGTAAAGTTTTGGGATCCATTTCGCACAGGCGATTTGCGCTTTGTCAGAGTAAATGTCTGGATGGATAAAATCTCATGTTCCACAAGTCATACTGTAACCATTAAAGGCTGGTGGAGAAACAGAGACAAGGGGGCGACTAATGCTGAACTGATGGAAAGAACTTGGAAGTTCAATGGAATCAGTGACCTTTCTCAAAGTGTGCCACCTGCTACGAAAATGACGGCATGGGATAAGTTCGACCTTGTGACGGGACCTTTGTGGACGCAAGATGGCTCTAAGTCTTGGGATGGCTCTGTTGGAACACTGAGTTTGCCTGATACTTACATCACGGAGAAAGACATGAAGAATGCGTATGGCAGCATTTATGTCAAGCCGGACGATCTCGCCAACAACAATAGTTATAAGGCAGGGGCTTCTGAGACGACGACCTTTAGTTGTGCTTATACTCCTTCGAATCATTATAATACCACATGGTTGCCTGTTGAATTCCATCGCACGACCAAGTCACCTGATAATGAAGATAATGTCACGATTTATCAGTTTCGCCATGTCAAGATTGCTGGTTTTGTCAAGCCTCAGAATCTAAAGATTTCTGCTGAAATGTGGAAGAAGAAAACAACTTTGGTATGGGAGGTAAATAATGGCGATGAGAATAGCAATAGTACAAATGGTACATGGAGTGTCTATCGCTATCTCGATGATAATTCAGAGGACAAAGTACGTATAGCGAAAGACATAGACTACTCTATATGTAAATATACAGATACGGAAGTACCTGAATATGACAAGAAATATAGGTATGAGGTGACGTTTGTTCCAAAGAATGCTCCTGCATTGGAGCAACCTCAGGAATTGACAACATCCGACACAATAACTGTCGCTCGTAATTTCCCTATAACAATCGAGGACGTGGTAAAGAATGAAGGAAAAAAAACCTTTACCATCAAATGGAAGACGAATGCCTTCTTGGGCAACGAGTCGTATAATTTTGCCATTTATCGTGCTTCTAACGGAACTTGGGGCAACGACCCAATTGCGACGATACAGGTAACGAACAAGAACCAACAGAACTTCTCTTATACGGATGCGTCGGAGTTCAGCGCAAGTTCCACCTATCAATATAAGGTGCGGCTGAGCATGTTGGAGAACAAGCTGTTTGAGTCGAACGTCTCCAAGATGGTTTTCCTTGGAGACAACTCCGAGGTTTCTTCGCTTTCCACCACTAAGGGTGAGTATAGCGGACTGGTGAAGATTAGTTGGACAGCCAAGCAAGTGGGTACTACTGCCACGAAATATATCGTGGAACGTAGGCTGAAAGGCTCTGAGGACTGGGCTGTCATTTACAGGACATCGGGTACCTCCGACCAATATTATTTTGAGGACAACACAGCCTTGCCAGGTCAGTTCTATGACTATCGGGTGACATCTTCTGCCGAAGGAATCGGTGCGGATGACAATGAAGAGGTTGTCAAGACAACGATAGACAATACAAAGACCGACGACGGATTCTGTCGTGCCACAGGTGTCATCTCTGGTAGAATATCCTATGGTACAGGAGTGGCAGTGCCAAATGCCACCGTGCGCTTGAAGCAGAACAACGATTCTGAGGACAACCTCCGTCAATTCTATGCACTTCGCACGGCCAACTCGCAGGACGGTATCAGTCTCGACTTGACGGAAAGCGACTTGAAGAAGCGTTTTGGCGAGAAGCCATTCAGCGTTCAGATGTATGTGTCTCCAGATGCCGACCAGTTGGAGAATGCACACCCAGTGCTCTTCGACCTCGCGGGCACCTTGCAGTTGCGATTGGGCACATGGGATGCAGTCACCAATAAGTACTCGCTTATTTTGAAGAATGGCGAGACCGAGATGACGATGGATGCAGCCCTTGCTGCTTCTAATTACACCTCTCTCACCTTGACCAAGGATGAGACAGGTACAGCCGTAATGACGACAGTGGATAAAGATGGCAATGTGCAAAGCAAGGATTTGGGCAAGTTGTCGTTTAGTTGGAACACCGAGCAAGCCCAAGGCTTGAGGTTTGGTGGATCCTATACCTCAGATGCAGCCAACATCTTCACGGGCTACATCGACGAGTTGCGTATATTCAGTGGCAAGGCTCTTTCAACTACCGAAATCAAGAACAACTACAACCATACCCTCGCTGGTACGGAGAGTGGTCTCTTCCTCTATTGGCCTATCGACGAAGGCTTTGCTGGGCAATCCACAGCCTACGACTATTCCAAGACAAGCGGTGTAGCAAATGGTCATCATGGCAGTCTCAGCGGACAGACCACTTCTACGGTCATTCCTACAGAGGAGCAATTGAGTCTCTTTGCCGTGACCGACGAGCAAGGAAACTTCGTGCTCCGTGGTGTGCCTTTCTCTGGCGATGGTACCAACTACACCATCATCCCAACGATGGGCATCCATGAGTTCTCGCCAAGTTATTCCACTCGCTATGTCAGCGCATCGTCGTTGACTCATAGTGCTGTCGATTTCAGCGATGTGTCTTCATTCCCTGTTACAGGTGTCGTATATTATGACGGAACAGACTATCCTGTGGAGGGTTGTAACTTCTATGTGGATGGAACGATATGCAGCAAGGATGGCGAGGCAGTGACTACCGACGAAGAAGGTAAGTTTACGCTCAGCGTACCTATCGGTGAACACTTCATCCAAGTGAAGAAGGACGGACATGAGTTTATAAGCAATGGACGTTATCCAGAAGACCCTAATGGTGTGGGTACCAAGATGACCTTTGACAAGAGTATCAGCAACTTGGAATTCTTGGATGCTACACTTGTCAACTTCACAGGTCGTGTGGTAGGCGGTAGCATCGAGGGCGACAAGCCTTTGGGATTCGGGCAGAGCACGAACAATATTGGTATGGCAGAGATTATTCTTCAGGCACAAGATACCAAACGTCGTCTCAATGTCGTGAAAGTAAAGAACGAGACCTCTTACTCTTATGAGACCAATACAGACAATGTAACCTGTGCATCTGCAACAAGCAAGATAAGCAGCAAATCATGGCGTGGAGCCAAGGAGGATGATGCCGACTATAGCAAGAGTATTTTCATCCTGACTGATGAGCAGACTGGTGAGTTCTCAGCATTGCTTCCTCCGCTGATTTATACTGTGCAGAGTGTCAAGGTGAAGAGCACCAATCAAGATGTTGGTAGTTCTGTCACACTCGATTTGAGCAATGCACTGCGAGAGAATACGGATACTCTCTATGCCGAAAATGGTGTGGATTACGAACTGTATACTTATAATACAGCCCTTAGGCAAACCTATCATAGCACACCGTCGTTTGCAGTGAAGCAGAAAGGTGCTGAGGCTGGTGCGTTCGGTATCGACAACTATCATGTAGAGGATATGGACGGTGAGGCAGATGTCAAGATTTACACCGCTTCCGAAACTGATGGCGTTAAATACACTTATGGTTATCCTGTGTTTGTCTCTGGTGACAACTATACTTTCGAGTTTGAAGGCTTTGAGGAGTATGTCAATCAAGATGACAAGGATAATGTCGTGACAAGCCGTGTGCCATTGGCTGGTAATATAGTAACAATCAGCAATGCCATGTCGGCAGACCAGAAGGTATGTGCCAAGGACATGAGTACCTATAAATATGGTGACCTGCTTGAGTTGGAAGAGAATCAACTCCAACTCGATGATGACGGAAAGGCAACCTACAAGTGGAAGGCTGGCTTGCCAAATATCACAGAACCTTATACACGTACTCTTTCCATTAATTATGACATAGAAGGACGTTCGTATGCATGGAATAAAGGATTGGAAGGTATTGTGCTTGGCTCGCTACCTACAGGCAATAACTTTGTGACAGCAGGGCCAGACATCGTGGATATGATTTTGCGTGACCCTCCAGGAACCAACTCATTTGCTGCTTGGACTACGGGTAGTGTGACTACTACCAGTAAGTTGAAGGGTAGAGCATGGTCTTCTGAGAATACTGCGATGACTACCACGCATTTGGGTGTGAAAATAGAAACACTCACAGGTTCTCCATTCTTCCAGGTCGCTTCTGATTTTGAAACCTTAGATGACTTAGGTGTGGGTATTACCGCAACGACTGAGGGAGAAAGTTCTGATACATGGGTGCGAACGGTAACCAATACTAAAACCATATCTACATCATCAGCTCCTGAGTTTGTTGGTCCGATAGGTGATGTTTTTATAGGAACTGCTACCAATATTTTGTATGGAGCAGTGAGAAACGTTGGTATTCGTCGTGCGGATAACAATGAGTTTGAATTGAACTTGAAGGACATGATTTCTACAAGTTTGGATTTCAAAACGGCATTCAACTATACTGCCAACTATATAGAAAATGTGCTTCTTCCTAACTTGGAGAGCGTACGCAATTCATTCTTGACCAAAGTAAATGAGATAGGTAGTCCTACGAATAATACGGAAAGCCCTGTTTATCTGACCACGTTGAGCGAGGAAGATGAGAGGTTCGGTAGTAGCAATAGTGATAAAGAGGTGTGGGGAGAGCAAGCTGTGGCAAGCAACAAAGTTTCCGAGAATGAAAACCTTTTTGTCGGTCCATCCTATACCATTGTATGGCCAAAAGACAATACCAAGTGTTATAGTGATACTATTGCTTGGTACAATCTACAGATCGCAAATTGGAAGAAAGCGTTGGCAACTAATGAGGAACAGAAAGTAATGGCAATAAAAGATACGCAGGCTTCTGTGCAGAACTATTCTTTCGATGCAGGTTCTTCTGTAACAGTGACTACGGCTGTTGATACCACTTCCACACATACATACGATATTACGGTGATGGGCTTGGCAAAGTTATCCAATGCTTTTGGTTTAAGAGTGAATACAACAGGTGTGGATTGTACTTTGGAGACAACTACTGGAGGTGGTACTCACAATATAAATGAAACATCGGAGTCTCATTCCGCAGAAATCAGCTATACCTTGGCAGAGGAAGGCGATGATGATGCCATCTCTGTGGATGTTTTTGATGGAAAAAGAAAGAGTGGTACGCCGATTTTCTCTCATGGTCCAGTCTTCTATACTCGTGGTGGACAGACCAGCAACCCTTACGAGGCTGAGGTGAAGACAAAGTATTATTCGCCTGGAACTACCATCATGGAGGCTACCATGCAGATAGAGGTGCCTAAGATTCGTGTCAACAACAATCGCACGGCAAGTTTGAGCAATGTGCCAACAGGTACTCCTGCCAACTTTACCTTGCAACTCACCAATGAGTCACAGATAGACGAGGATGTCTATTACAAGTTGCTGCTTATCGACGAGTCGAACAACAAGGGCGCCAAGGTCTCTATTGATGGAATGCCACTTACGGATGGTCGTTTGATCAAGATACCTGCAGGTACAGAAGTAACAAAGGCTTTGCAGATTTCGCAGACCGACCAAGGTGTGCTCGATTATGAGGACATCGGCATCGTATTGGCTTCCCAAACTCAGTTTGACCCAACCAGCACATGGGATGTCATTGCTGATACTGTATTCGTTTCGGTTCATTACGTTCCGTCTTCTACAGATGTGAAGATGAACTTGGGACAGGCGGTGATGAATACAACCAATATGCCAAATGTGAAGAAGGAGTTGAACCTAACGTTCAACAACTTTGACAGAAACTACAAGAACCTCAAGGCATTCCGAGTACAGTACAAGGCACTAGGTGCTACAGACTGGACTACCTATCGTGAATATGTGCTCGCTGATGACGGTCATTTGTCATCATATCAAGAAGTCTTGCCAGATGATGCCAATGTGACTTGTCCTATCAATGTCGCTTCCCTGCCTGATGGTGATTACGTCTTCCGTGTATTGTCGGTTTGCAGTTATGGCAACGATGAGGTTTACAAGAGCAGTAATGAGATAGCCATCACTAAGGATATGGAGAAGCCGAGACCACTTGGACAGCCAACTCCTACCAATGGAATACTCACTGCGGCTGATGACATCAGTATCACCTTTAATGAAGACATCGTGAAGGGTGAGCTTACTGAGACAGCCAACTTCCGAGTCACTGGTGTGCTCAATGAGCAAGAGGTGGAACATGAGACGGCTCTCAACATGACAGATGCAGAGGTCACAGCCTCTACTGAGACTGACATCAATCTCTCAGGCAAGAGCTTCAGCATGGATATGTGGATGAACGCAAAGGGCAAGGGCACAATCCTTAGTCATGGCAATGCTTCGTCCAAGTTTAGTCTTGGTGTAACGGAAGATAGCAAACTTGCTGTGACCGTGGCTAACGAGACCTACACTTCAGTGAATGCGATTCCACAGAACAAGTGGGTGTTCTTGACCTTGAACTATCAAACTCAGAACAATGGTGGCTTGTTGAGTGCTAACGTGGCTGAGGATGCCAACGAGATAGAACTCTTTAAGAATCTGGATGTCGTAAAATATGCAGGTAATGGTATGCTGGCTGTTGGCAAGAACATGATGGGTGCTATCCATGAGTTGACTCTTTGGGATGAGGCGCATGATATGACATCTGCCTTGTTGAATCGCTCTAAGACCAAGGTTCCTTCTACTCGCCACTTGATAGGTTACTGGAAGATGAACGAGGGTGAGGGCACTGTAATTACCGATTATGCTCGCAACCGCCACATGAAGATGACTGCGGAAAGCTGGTATATCAACAATGTCAACAAGGCTGTGGCTCTCGATGGAAAGAACCACTTGGCGATGTCTATCGGACATTGTTCTCCTTTGGAGGATGACAGTTACGCTGTGGAACTCTGGATGCGTGCTGACAAGCAGAAAGGTGAAAGCCAGTTGTTGCAAGCAGGAAGGGTAGGACTCTGGATGGATGCCAATGGTATTCTTCAACTCTCTTCTGGAGACAAAGCTGGCAAGACCGACGACATCAATACCTACACGGCAAGCAAGAAGTCTTTGCAAGACAATGTTTGGCATCATGTAGCACTTAACGTGCTTCGCAATGGTAATGCCGCCGTCTATGTGGATGGTGAGCGAACCATGGCAACAAGTGCTTCTAACATCGCAACGCCTGCTGCTGATTCTCTCTTGATAGGTACACGCCGTACTCTTGAATCGGAGAATGAGTATGTATATGATCGTCCATTGACAGCGCAGATTGATGAAGTGCGACTTTGGAATGCTATGCTCAATGCCGACTTCTTGAAGAACCATCGTAAGTTGCGCCTTACAGGAACAGAACCGGGTCTTGTGGCTTACTATCCGTTTGAGAAGAAGACGCTTGATGCTGGTAATCAAATCGTCACAGTAGGCAATGCCGCAGATTTGACAGATACTTCTGATGATAAGCGAATGGCTGTTTGTGGCGAGGAAATGGTTTATGTAGATGAAGCTCCTGCTTTGCGCACGAAGCCAGCGGAGGAGAATGTGCCATTCGACTTTGTGGCAAGTGATAACAAGATTGTCATCAATGTACGTGATGATTATGCTTCTCGCATAGAAGGTTGTACCCTGAACTTTACCGTTCAAGATGTGAAAGACATGAACGGCAACCTTTCGGACGCAGTTTGTTGGTCGGCTTATGTCAACCAGAACCAGTTGGAATGGAAGAATACTAGTGTCAAGGCTTCTAAGAATGCCAATGAAGAGGCTACCTTTACGGCGACGATCGTCAACAAGGGTGGCAAGCAACAGATGTGGACACTCGACGGAATGCCTTCTTGGTTGAAAGCAGACATAGACAATGGTACTTCTGATGCTCTCGCTGAGACAGATATACTCTTTACAATTGCTAAGTCAACTCCTGTTGGCAAGTATGAGGAAACCGTTTATCTAGTTGGTAGCGATGGCATGGAATCTGCGCTGACCATCCATGTTACCGTCAATGGCGAGAATCCATCATGGAGTGTAGATGCTACTAAGTATGAGAACTCGATGAATATCATCTCTACACTGACGATACTCGGTGTTCCTTCAACGGATGCTGACGATGTCGTGGCAGTCTTCATAGATGACGAGTGTCGTGGTGTGGCTCAGCCTAAGTACAACAGTCGTTATGATGAGTACTTTGTGATGTTCAATGTCTATGGCGATGCCCAGGATGCTGGCAAGACGCTTACATTCAAGGCATACGATGCAAGTACTGGTATTACTTACCCTGCTTTGCAGACAAGTGAACCTGGCGTTTGGAAGTCAAATGGTTTGATAGGAAAGCTCAACAACCCACTTCGCTTGGAGGCTGTGGATGTACTCGAACAGTCTCAGACCTTGAACAGTGGTTGGAACTGGATGTCATTCTATGTAGCTCCTGATGATATGGAAGTAGGCAATATGTTCTCTTCTGTTGCCGATGGAGTAAGTATCGTAAAAGCCCAGAATGGTTTTGCAAAGACTGATGACAGTCTATGGTATGGTTCTCTTCATGCAATTGACAACAAGAGCCTTTATATGGTTCAGATGAATGAAGCCAAACCATTCCACTTGTTGGGTAAGCGTCTAGACAAAGCCCAGAAACAGATTACTGTTGAAGGTGGTTGGAATTGGATTGCCTATAATGGAACTTCATTGATTTCTGTGGCAGATGCTTTTGCAGGAATGCAACCTGTGGATGGTGATTTATTGAAGAGTCAGTCTTCATTTGCAGTCTATGATGGCTATGAATGGATTGGTTCATTGGAAACATTGGCTCCTGGCCAAGGCTATATGCTTCAGCGAGCAACTGATGAAACTTCGACTTTCACTTATCCAGAAGTGACCACTTCTACCTATATGGCAAAGCGTTTCATGACTCGTTCAACCCCATCAGTGTTTACACCGATACCACGTGGTAAGTATCCTTACAATATGACGATTGTGGCTCAGGTGAAACTCAATGGTGAACCTGTGGATGTCGGTACTGAGGTGGGTGTCTTTGCAGGTGAAGAATGTCGTACCGCTGAGTTTACGACTACTTATAAGGACATCAATGGTATAGCTTATCTTACGATTCCTGGTGATGAAACAGCGAAGCTGACCTTCAAGATGCCATACGGAGATGAAATCTTGACATCGGATGTTACTTTGGATTACAAGACCGATGATATGTTGGGTACGATACGCAATCCATTTGTGATTTCATTTGAGATGGCAACTGGCATCCATGAGGTGGAAGCTGATGCTGACGAGGCTGAGGCTTGGTACGATCTCAATGGGCGTTGCTTGAAACATCGCCCTGTGATGGAGGGAGTATATATTCGCCGTTACATGGATAAGGAAACCCGAAAGGTGAAGGCCGAGAAAGTAATCATCAAGAATAATAAATAGTGCAAGTTAAATTTTTAGTTAAGTAGTAACGAGCTGGGATTCATTTCCCAGCTCGTTTAGTGCGTGTATGAGATTTGTGTTCTTTTCTGCGAGAAAAATGAAGCGTAGCTTCTTGTAATTCAGATAATTTGTGTACTTTTGTAGTGTAAAAAGAATCAATGGATAGTAAAACAATGATGAAACATCTATATAATAAAGGTAATGTGATAAGGCTTTTGATAGGTTTGGTAGTGATAGTGTTGGGCGGTATGAAGGGAAAGGCAACTGTACTTCCCGACAGTATCGTCAATGAGGACGGCGTGTATTACTACATGTTGTCCGATACTCATAAGGCAGAGCAAATTATGGCGGAGCTGCGCAAGCGTGGCAAGCAACCCAAGTACGACCTGGACATGGTGGAGGGCGACCTTTACTATAATACAGGGCGTAGCATCCTAGGACTTCGACAGTATCTGAATGCCTTGCGGGCATCGGAAGTCAAGAAAGATGCGGAATTGTATATGAAGTTGCTTCATCGTGTCATATCTTGCTATGACGAGATGCACGATGAGGTGAAGAAAGTGACGTATGTCAAGTTGTTGCTTGCAAAAGCTGATGCTGTCCATAACCAAGCGATGGAGTCGGTGGCATTGTTCTATCTGGGCAAGAGCCTCTATTATCAAGGCAACAAGGCGCAAGGGTATCAGAAAATGCAACAGGCTGTCAAGCTGATGAAGGCTTCTTCGTATGACCGAAAGTATGACAATCTGAGGGCAAACTACAATGACTTGCTCATCTTCTATGAGCGAGACCAACGGTTTGCAGATGCCTTGAAGGTGTTGGGTGAACTGAAGAATGTGCTTGACAGGGTGAATGGCGACGAGGCTGAGATGGAAGGTCTTTATAGCAGGGAGCGACGCAAATGGGCGGCTCATGCGGCAGTGGTGTATTCCAAGATGGGAGACCACGAGAAAGAAGCAGATGCGGCTTATCAAGAGTTCTTGAAGGCGGGCAAGAAGTCGGGCAGCATCGACTATCTGATTATTCCTTATTTGTTAGGGAAGGGCAAGCAGGCGGAAGTGCTGCGGATGTGTCGTGAGCGAGAACGCTTTTTGATAGAACGAAAAGATACTGTAAATTTCTACATGGCATCGACCTTGAAGTTTGCAGGAGAAGTAAGTGGTGATTTAGGTGACTATAGAAAATCAGCCTCTTATTTTGCTCGTTTGGCTGTCATTCGTGATAGCATAAAGGTGCGGGAGCAACAAAGTACTGCACAAGAGTTGTCGCAAGTCTATGATATGACGGAGAAAGAAGAACAACTATTGTGGAGTCGTATTGTGATGTATGCAGTTCTAAGTATCTTGCTTGTTGTGCTTGTTGTTGGTGCCATTTTATTTAATAACTATCGTGTCATCAAGCGGAAGAATCTTTCCTTGATGCTAAATATCGAGGAGGCATTAAGATACAAGGAAGAACTAAAAGCCAAGGAAGAAAGCGAGGTAAGTTCTAATGGTGTAGGTGAGGGCAACAAGGGTGTTGCTACAATTTCTGAAGATGCGACTTTGTTTCGTCAAATACATGACTATATCGTTGGTGAGGAGGTATTTAAGCAGTTGTCTCTTTCTCGTACAGACTTAATGGAACGTTTTCAGATACCTGCCAACAAGTTTGCTGGTCTTTTCACGAAGTATGCAGGGATGTCTTTTAGTGATTACATTACCAACCTACGAATAGACTTCGTGGCGGAGCAATTGATGACAGGAAACTATTCCACAGTGGGCAAATTCTTGCAAGAATACTCATTCATGTCTAGTTCTTCCCTTTATCGTGCTTTTACCAAAAAGTTTGGTATGTCGCCTCAGAAATTTATCAAGATGAAGTCTTGTAGGCATATCTGATAGGATTACACCGCCACCCTGATGGTTTGCCGTGTTTTATCCTATCCAGTTGAGGAAGGGGTAATGATGCCCGTATTGATGAGGTCAACAAACATCGCTCTGATGATAGGGACGATGAGGAAGGGCTTCACCGAGTAGTCCTCTGTTTATACATTAAGGAAATGTTCTTCTAGTTTTTCCCTTGGCATGTCTGTCGTGTCGTGATAATGCAGATGGTGGTTCACGCAGGCGATGTGCTTCACGTTGTTGAGCACCTCGGCGATGTCGTGGCTCACGATGATGATGGCGCACTCCTTGTTGATTTGCTCCAGCATCTCGTACATCGCCTGACATATCGATCCAGCTTTTTTTCCATAGAGCCATCTCCTTATCGGCAATACTGCTTGCGTATAAACAAGCTATCTTATTATAACAAAGGATTCTCCATCCTGCAACCATCATTTTTGCTTTGCCCATTCCTTTCTTTCAGCAAAGTGACAAACGGCTTCCCTCATAGCCCATATCCTTTATTCACATCGACAAATCCCCTCTGGAATTGGATTTTTCTGTTGACAACAGCCTTTTCTATCGCTATAATTTTATCGATAGAAGAATACAAAATAACAGTAACAGGAGGACAACATGATGAAAGTTGCTTTTTTTGATACAAAACCCTATGACGTTCCCGGCTTTGACCACTACGCCGCCGGCGCCGGGCTGGAAATCAAATATTTTGAGACCCGGCTCAATGCGGACACCGTCTCTCTGGCATCCGGCTTTGACGCCGTGATCGATACGAAGATCATGGAGGAGCGTCTGGATCAGCTGTCTGAGTACCTGAAGTAAGCAAGACACAAGGGCAGAAAAGAAACGATCATATGGGGTGCCCTTATCGAAGAAAAATCGGTAAGGGCACCGCTTTTCCCCGCAGG